>PYIL01083135.1_pt1 | contig 12072 bp, 11 predicted proteins | sample 3578041 | NCBI WGS metagenome assembly PYIL01 (sample SAMN08408023, study PRJNA431606) | Marine metagenome isolate SA_KN192-05_S13_150m, whole genome shotgun... | biome: marine; feature: oceanic pelagic zone; material: water; isolation source: 150 m water sample, 0.2-0.8 um fraction ... | reverse complement strand
CTGGCTGGTGCCATTGTCCAAACGGTCCGAGCTACTGGACCCCGAATATTGGTCAATGGCTCTCTTCAGTCGGGTCAGGTGCTCGGCCACCTTGCCAGCGACATTCACCCGAGTAGCCTTCTCTATGCCCTCAAGACCAGGGCTAGAGTTGACCTCTAGAACCAGGGGGCCTCTGCTCGAATCAAGCATGTCCACTCCGGCAATGTCCAGCCCCAGGGTTTCAGCTGCTCTAACTGCTATTTCCGACTGGTCCTCGCTGAGCTCCACGTTTGACACAGAACCTCCCAAGTGGAAGTTTGACCTGAATTCGCTGCCATGAGCCTTTCGAAGCATGGAAGCGACCACCTCTCCTCCAACTACGAAGGCCCTGATGTCTTGACCATGAGACTCTTCGATGTACTCCTGTAGAAGAGGCCTCATCCCCCTCTCCAGCATTTGGTAGACCAGTTGCCTCGCTTGTTGACTTGAGCGCACCAGGTAAACACCAGATCCATGGGTCCCCTCTGTGGACTTGACGACGCATGGACTCCCTCCAACGCGATTTACCGCCCTGTCTGTGTCCTCCCACGAACCCACGTGAGCGGTGATGGGAACAGGCACTCTTTGCTCTGACATCATCTGACAAGCAACTAGTTTGTCACGGCTCCTCAGGATGCCGTTGCTAGAGTTCAACACTATCACGCCAGCCCGTTCGAACTGGCGAACTATCGAGACCCCTCTACGAGTAATCGAGTATCCTATCCGAGGGAGGACGGCCTCACACTCTACTGGCCACCCCTTGTGGAAGATCCGACCCCCGTTTTCATCGACCACAATGCTTAGCGCCAGGGGATCGATAATCCGAACCTCCCACCCGGCTTTCTCCGCCTCGGTGGCAAGCCTCCTCGTACTGTACAGCTCGGGACCTCTGGACAGAAGTACGAGCCTTGGCTGCATGAATTGCGCCGCCTAGGGGACAGCCTTCAACCCTTTGTTCGGAGAATTGCAAGTTATCCATGAGTGAGAACCTACGTGCCCGCAACGCCGAAGGGGTTGAAAGCCGTCATAGGGGACTGCACCCCGTTAGCATGGCCGTCGATGATTCGCTGGACCGCGACACGCTGTCATCGAAGACAGTTGCAGACCTGAGGGCCATATGCAGGGACAGGTCACTATTGGTCTCAGGTAGGAAATCGGAATTGGTCGACAGAATACTCGATGACCTCGGCTCCAGCGAGACAATCACGGTGGAAACGACTCCCAAGGAAACCGATCGCACTCCAGAGCCACTGATTCTGGATGAGGAACCCGAAGATGAGGAAAAGCCTCCCCATTGGGTGGGTTCTGAGGCAATAGAGGCTGAATTGGTCGAGGCAGAGCTGGTAGAGACGGAACCGGAGATTCAGTCTGAGAAAACAGCAGGTACCCCGGAATCGTCTGAGTTTGCAGAGGACGCTGCTTCGCTCGTCATCACAATTCCGACACTATCCTCACTGGGAGAACGCTGGAAGGCTTTGGCTACTGTAGCAGTCGTGGTTATTCTGGTCGGTGCATTGGCGACCAATGTTCTGCAACGCAACGCCGGTTTCACAGCCAGAACGCTACACTTTGGGGAACAAATGGACTTCTTCGTGAGCGATTCTGAGATCGGCATTATCGGAGAGGAGATGCTGAGCCTAGTCAGAGACGCTACGGGGGGAATCCTCGATGACGCATGCGGGGAGATTGGGACCGAGTTCTCCGGGACTGGCAGCGTTTCAATCACCGACGGTTTCGAATCCGGTGCTGTTGACGTTACCGACAGCCTAGGGAGGGGAGGATTCCTAGCCGTAGAGAAGGAGATTTCGATGGATCTTGACGTTGACTTCACCGGGAAGACCTGGAAGGACCCAGGGGAATGCGGCAACATCGGTTGGTCACTTTCCGACAACCGTCTTTTCATCGACTCGAAGAGCTGGATCGAGATTGAGGATAACGAGTTGAAGCGAACCGACTCCCTTACGTCCTTCAGAGACGTGGATTCGGTCACCACCAACCTTAGGTCGGTAACATACGACATGGAGGGTCTCGGGGGGATAGGCGGTTTGGTCGCCACTCTTTTGTTCCCAATGACTCCAATCGAGCTCCATGACTTCTTCGGGGATGCTGAAATCAAAGAAGGAGCCAGATCCTCTGACCCCGAGGTAAACTGGAAATCAGACTGGAAGTGGGAGGTGAAGGGAGAGGTCAATCACGAAACTCATGGGTTGGTATACCCGATAGAGATGGAGCATGAGGATATTGGTAGGTGCTACGGACACGCATATCTGACCCTTCTTGTCTCAAAAAACAGTCCATGGCCCGTAAAACAGGACACCGACATAGTGATCGACAAGGACCAACAGAGCAATGATTGTGATTTTCTGGTTAGTTCTCTTTCAGAAGAGATCCTACCCGAGGGAACCTTGACAATCAGGATGTCGATATCGAAGACTTCCGCTGTCTCAGGAAGCACAGAGGTGGATTGGGGAAGGGACTACGGAAAGACAACAGCGGGTGAGGATAGGCCTGGCACATCATCTGAGAGGAATTGGGTCGACTCAATGTGGGACGAGTCAGAGATCAGACCCTTCGTCATAGAAGAGGCCATCTCATGTCTGAAGGCGAACCACTCGACGAGTCAGGCATCGCAAGCCCTTGTTTCAGGCGGTTACATCTGGAAGGCCCAGTGGTCGCAGCCGACGCCTGATGCTACCGAATGGAACCTGTCCTGGGTTGATGACAATGACAGGTCTGGCTGGGTGGTCCTAGGAGAAGTGGATGGAACCACCACCGAATCTTGCGAGATTACTTCTCAAGGAACCAACGATGACGACGTGGTTTCATGGAACAGGGATTCAATTCCAGATACCCAGACGATGTCACTTCTGGAGGAGAGGATCCTGGAACAGGACAGGTATCCGGATCTCGCCCAAGTCATATCTTCAGATGACTCCAGCGGCGCACGAGTCTGGCATAGTGATGCGGTTGTGGGATACAGGCTCTCAGTTACACAGGACAACGACTACCTCAGTCTTCTACCCGGTGACTTGGGTGATGGAAAGGTGACCTTGACCGGTAGCAGGGACTGGCAGGGCGGCGGAAGGGATTACTCAGTCAACTTGGTCATGGACGCAGAGACCGGTGAGATGGTAGCTTGGTACCAAATCGACCGACCTTCTGATTGAGCCAAAACTTACTGAACCCTCTTTCAAGAAGCGTCATGTTCAACACCGCTCAGAGTGCCGTACGTACCGATGGCATCCCAAGATGGCGACGAGAAGTTGCCAGAAGTTAGCAGCTCCCCCCTCATTCTCGATGTCGAATTCACAGAGGAAGAGGACGAGACTCTAGCTCCACCACTGAATGCGGTGGATGAGATTAGCACTGCTAGGGCACGCAGTCCGATGGAACTTCCAGGATCGTTGCCAACTCCCCCCGGTCGCGCGCGCGTCGTTACCGTAACCAATCAGAAGGGCGGCGTCGGCAAGACAACCACCGTAATCAACATTGGAGCACAGCTCGCGCTCAGGGGACACCGGATTCTAGTCGTTGACTCCGACTCACAGGGGAATTGCGCAACTGGATTGGGGGTTGACAAGAGCAGAGTCAGGACAACTACCAGGGATCTCATCCTCAGCCCAGAGACGGCAGTCGGCTCACGGCAGGCAACTACCGTTGACAATTTGCACATCATCGTAGGGGACAGAAGCCTCGTAGGTCTCGAGCAGGAGATGATGAGGCAACTAGGCCGAGAGAGACGAATGAAAGAGGCTCTTGAGCCTCTCCTGCCACACTATGACATTGTGCTGATAGACACCCCCCCATCTCTGGGATTGGTCACAATCAACGCTTTGGTGGCATCCGATGGAATACTAATACCAGTACAGACGGAGTACTTCGCGCTTGAAGGGCTAGCCCTACTTGCAGGCACAATCAGGGAGGTAAGGAGCCTGCTACACGAGGACCTTGGAGTCGATGGAGTTCTGCTGACAATGCACTCGCAGACTCTCCTGAACCAGCAGGTGGCGGGGGAGCTTCTGGAGACATTCCCCGAGCTGCTGGTCAAACCACCAATCAGGAGGAACATCAGGTTGGCCGAAGCACCCAGTCACGGCGTCCCTATCCATCTCCACGACCCAGCCAGCGCAGGTGGGAAGGACTACCAGGAGATAGCAACAGTTCTAGAGCGTCGCTGGGGACTTGCGTAGATGCATAGACGCGGGCTGGGCCGTGGTCTTGAGGAGATTGCCTCGAGCACCGAGGGCCCCGACCTCTCGTCATTCGTCACCCAGGCCGAGATGCCCGACTCCCCGCGGGCAGCGGTACTCTGGATGATCTTCGGCAGTGTTTGCTTCGGGACCATGAACGCGCTTGTCAAGTGGACCAGCGACCACGCCGACGTTTGGATGATCGTCATGGTACGCTCAGCCGTGATAGCGATGGCAGTGGGGGCCTTCGCCGCCTCAAGGGGGATCAGCCTCAGGGTCAACGACCCCAAGACCATGCTACTGAGGTGCACGGTGGGACTCGTTGCCATGATCATGTACTTCACCGCGCTGGGAAGGATACCGATTGGCCAGGCAGTCACCCTGCAGTACACCGGACCTCTGTTCGTGGCCCTGCTGTCTGGCAGGATACTTGCAGAGAGGGTATCTCCCGGCGTGGCAATGCTGGTGGTCACGGCCTTCGTCGGAATCGTCCTGATAGTATCCCCTGACCTCAGCAGCGTGGAGCCAGACGCCCTACTCGCATTGGGCTCAGGATTCTTCGCCGCGCTGGCCTACATGTACGTGAGGGAGCTGAGGAAGACCGACTCCCCCGCTACAGTCGTGTTCTGGTTCGCGCTGTTCTCCGTCGCCGGGAGCATCGTACAGTCCGCTCCCGACGTCCTCTCCCTAGATAGGACCGCGGTCGCAGCCCTTGTGGGGGTCGGCATCGGAGCGGGCGGGGGCCAGGTCGGGATCACGATGGCCTACCACAAGGCCAACGCCGCCTGGGTGAGCGCCTTCTCCTACCTCACGGTCCTGGTGGCCACCTTCTGGGGATACGCGTACTTCGCCGAGTCCCTGAGCACCGCCGACCTAGTGGGAGGCGCCCTCATCGTAGGCTCGGGGATCGCCCTAGTCTTCCTGGTCCCCCCAGAGGAGAGCACCAGCCTAAGTGGAGACGTACCCTAGGGACAGAATCTGCACCGTCCCCCCCATCCCAGCGTGGTTCTGGCAGTAGTAGTACAGCGTGTCCGGTGCATCCAGCGGGACCGTGAACGTCAGGAGTCCGTTGCTGCCCTGGGTCCCGGTGTAGGTCACGCCGTCGGTGTACTGTGACCCTCCTCCATGCGTGCCATCTGATGTGGTGGAGAGCCTGAACGGATGGGGCGAGTTGCTGGAGGCAGACTGGTCGAATGTGTAAGTGAAGCCCCTGTAGAGACCGACCTCGGGCTGTTGCAGCCCGTCCACGTAGAAATCCATGCTGGAAACAGTGACCAGCATCTCCATCACCGTGGGCATCGAACCCGCGGCACCATCGGCCCCATCCGCACCATCGGCCCCGTCAGAACCGTCAGCCCCATCGGCTCCTGTCGGCCCAGCAGCACCCGGGGCACCATCAGCCCCATCGGCTCCTGCCGGTCCAGGCGGTCCCTGCGGTCCCTGCGTCCCGTCAGCACCATCGGCCCCTGCAACTCCCGGTTGTCCGGAGATGTCCCCGAGGTCGATCCATTCCGAGCCGCTCCATACGTGAATGTGCACTGTGGAGTTCACTAGGAAACCGTCCCCTGGGTCGCCGATGTAGATCTCGCCCAGATCAGAGGTGTCATCAACAGTCCCCACTATGGTGAAGGACGTCCCGTCCGACCCCGCGGGACCCGGTGGCCCCTGCGCGCCGTCAGCTCCATCGGCACCGTCCGCCCCGGCAGGACCCTGTGGCCCCTGCGCACCGTCGGCGCCATCGGCCCCATCTGCGCCGTCCGCGCCAGTAGCCCCCATCGGTCCAGTGAGGTCGATCGAGGTCCATGAGCCACCAGAGCATGCTTGGAATCCCAAGCCCATGTCGAGGTACGAAACGTAGTACAGCCTCCCGTCCGTAGTTGAATCACAGGCAGGGAGGTCCGAGATGCTCTCAACTAGGTACACGTTCCAGTCCTCTAGCTCGTCCGGAGAATCATCTTCCACGGGCCCATCGTCCGAACCCATGCAGCCCGAGAGGGATGTGGCGGTCATCAGTAGTGCAAGAATTATTGTCATGGCGTTCTGACTAGTCATGTTCATGCCACAGCAAGTCACATTGTGCTACTTAATCACTCGTAGAATTCAGCGACTTCACTCAGCTCCTTCCGCTTGAGGTCAGGGACCCGAGCGTCCTCCGCCGGGTATCCTACGGGCATCAGGAGCATCGCGTGCTCGTGCTCCGGCCTCCCTAGGATATCTCTGAGAAAACCCATGGGGGAGGGAGTGTGAGTCAAGGTGGTCAGCCCCATGTTGTGGATTGCTGCAACAAACAGGCCCGCGGCTATACCACACGATTCCTGTGAGTAGTAAGTTGGGGCCATCTCGCCGTTGGGACGGACTCTCTGTGACTGCCTGAACATGATGACGACCCAGGGTGCATCGGTAATGTGTTCCTTGATGTGGTCGGTTCCCAGTGGCTCTAGCACCTCGGCCCATGCCTCTGGAATCCTATCCTCGTAGAAACGACTCTCCTCAGCTTCCGCAGCCTCTCTGATCCTCGCCTTCAGCTGCGAATCAGAAACCGCCACGAATTTCCACGGCTGCAAGTGGGCGCCAGAGGGGGCGGTGCTAGCGGTTTTTATGGCCATCTCGACCAGATCTCGTGGAACGTGACGGTTTGAGAAATGGCGAGTAGTCCTCCTTTGCCCCATCAATTCGAGGAAGGCACCAGCTCGATCGAACATCTCCTCCTGAGGGATTTCGAAGAACACCAGAGGGACGAACCCCGGCTCCTGGTCGCCTGCGCCCATGGGCTCGCTCAGTCACGTCGAGACATCAAGCCTGCCATGGCCACCGAGACCATCGCGATGGTGGCAGTGAACCCGGAAACTAACTCAGCGTCATCCCCCTCGCAGCCATCTTCACCCACATCAGTTCCGCCCCATTGGTCACTCTCAGTGTCATACCAGCAGGAAGACCAGACCTTCCATCCAAAACCGTTCTCTGGCACCGATGTAGAATTGCCGTCGGGCCACTCGATGTCCACCCTCCAGTTGATGTAGCTCGCATCGTCGTCTACGGGGACCGAACCCGTCCACTCCTTCCTCTCCGGATCAGCAGCCAGATCGCTTGTTTTCGGGGCGTAGCATACGCCTGTGTTGATACAAATCTGGGTTGTCCACCTTACTGAAGTCCCGTTCGAGGCCCCCTCGTCCTCAAGAACTACGATTACAGTGTAGTCATTGTTCGCAATTGCCACATTTTCTCCATCCACCGAGACCAGTGCGGTCCCTTGCAGATCTGTACTCTCATTCTGTCCCACTCCGGCAATTGCCGGAACCGTCGCTAGCAGGAGGACCAAGAGAACTACCAGAGCGCGCATAGGAACCCCTGATGGGCGACCTTCATCAATTATGGGGCTTAAATTTCGAGATTCCACAGGTCGTCTCCTACCCAGTGAATGGTAGTTATCGCCTTACCCTTGGTCATCTCCATCATCTCCTCTCCACTCAGCATGGCCGTACCTGTGGCGATAGGCTCCCCGGTGCCCTGGTCTCGGACCCAGACGAAGTCCCCCTCTCTTAGAGATGGGTCCGCGATGTGAATCCCCGCGCCCATGCAGTCTGCACCATTCTTCAGGAAGGGTATCGCACCTTCGTCGACTGCAACCCATGAGCGCTCCACTTGCCAGGTTCGGATGCCATGGAGAGTGGGATACCATGCCAGCTCTCCACCAACTTCAATTTTCATTGCAAGTGGAACTCGTTCGACGAGAATTAGGTCGATTCCGTGGTAGTGAGCTTGTTCTAGGAATCCGGAGAGATCCACGTCGTGCCCAATCCATGAGCCAAGCTCCCTTGCAACATCCCGAATCTGCTTCAGTCGTACCGGGGTCCTCCGTCGTAGCCGCTTGTCGACCATGGCTCTCGGCAGGCATCTGCTCGCAAGAACATGATGCCTTAACAGGCCGTAAGTTGAAGCGGAATGATGCCGGCGAGAGCTCATGCTCGCCGTATGCTTGGACCTAGAGGGCATACTGGTTCCAGAGGTCTGGATTAACGTGGCAGAAATGACGGGGATAGATTCGCTTCGCAGGACAACAAGGGATGAACCGGACTATGACCGTCTGATGAGCTATAGGCTGGAGATACTCGACGCCAATGGATTGACAATTGATGATGTGATTACTGCCATTGATTCAATGGAACCCCTAGGAGGTGCGATCGAATTCCTTGCATCACTAGAGAGAAGATGGCCTACCATCCTACTTTCGGATACCTTCTCACAATTCGCCAAACCAATGCTGCGAAAATTGGGCAATCCAACCCTTCTGTGCCACACCCTTGTAATCGATGACACAGGACGAATCTCTGATTGGACGATACGATGCCAGGATCACAAACGAAAAGCCGTGGAGGCATTAATCACGATGAACTACCATGTCATCGCTGTCGGGGATTCCTACAACGATACAACGATGCTCGCATCCGCAAGCTCGGGCATTCTGTTCAGGCCCCCTGAAAACGTAGTAGCCGAGTTTCCCCAGTTCCCTGTTGCACGAGAGTATTCAGAACTGATTGGCTCCATCGAGTCAGCGGCATCCGATTTGGGCGAGCACTGGACCTGAGGCCAGACCTCTCCAATCGGTTGAAATAAGGGAGGCAGGTGGGCGGGACGCATGGCGAAGTGGCATGGCATTTCCCGCCGAAAGCCATCCGGCGGACGCTTGAAGCGTCCGAACAGGTACAGGGGCAAGCGCAGGACGGAGGTCGCCAGCGAGGAGCAGTACGCATACATCGGCGAGCAGGATGCCCGCAAGAACTACCGCAAGAGGGCAGGATCACAGACTGTCCGTATGCTCAGCGTTAACCAAGTCAACGTCAGCATGCCAAAGGATGGGAAGACGGTCAGGGCGACAGTCACCAACGTGATCGGTAACGACGCCGACCCCAACTACGTCAGACGCAACATCGTTACCAAGGGGGCAATCATCGAGACTGATGTCGGTCAAGTCCGTGTGACCAGCAGGCCGGGAATGCACGGAGTGGTTAGCGGCGTACTTATCGAGGAATAAGCACGCGAAGCCCTCAAGGCCCACCCCTCGTAGGAATGAGGCGGAAGTATGGCAACTAAGCGCGACGAGATGACACTTTGGACGGGTTACTTCGATGCTAGGCTGAGCCGCTCGAATGGTCGCAGGGTGCCCAAGAACGCAAGCATCTCCAAACCCACTCTAGACTCGGTTGTCTGGGCTGCACGAAGCGCTGGTATTCGAAAGATGAGACAGGAACCAGAGGCTAGCCACCCTTCAAGGCCTTACGCAAATGAGGGACGGCTTGTGATGCCCCCAAGACATGCTCTGGAAGTCACGGGAGCCAAGAGCAAGGAAGGGGTTATGCAAACCATAGGCAAGGTTCTGAGGGAACGGTCGGATCAGGCTAGGGAACAGGGGAAGGACGCTGTTAGGACTCCAGCTAAGGGCGACCGAAGGCAGAGGGCACAACGCAAGTCATTCAAGCAGAGAGGGCCGAACAAGCGACGCTCCAAATTCGGAAAGAAGCGCTGATTCGCCCAGGCAATTTTCCAGGAATGGACTAGACTTCAACTGTCCATCCTAGATCATCCGGCTCCTTGCGCTGCTGGATTCCCGTCAGTGCCTCGTACATCTCCATGGTTACGGGCCCGACCTCGCCTTCGCAGTACTCCACAACCCTGTCCCCATGTTCTATTCTGCCGATAGAAGCGACTACCGCCGCTGTCCCCGCGCAGAAGCACTCGTCTGCCTCCAGAGCGTAGTCGACGTCCACCTTCTCCTCACGAACCTCATAGCCTCGTAACTCGGCGATTTCCACCACGGAGGCCCTAGTTACTCCGGGCAGGATGGTTCCCGTCAACTCAGGCGTCGATACGACTCCGTCCTTGACGCAGAAGAAGTTGGCAGCCCCCACCTCTTCGACGTACCTGTGGTGCACGGCGTCTAGGTAGATGATCTCCGCGTAACCCTCCTTCTTTGCCATCTTGGAAGGTATCATCCCTGGAGCGTAGTTTCCAATCGCCTTGACTCCTCCAGAGCCACCGGGTGCCGCCCTGTGGAATTCGTCTGATACCCTGAGTGATATCGGCTTGATCCCTCCTTTGAAGTAGGGACCGACAGGTGAGGCGTAGACTAGGAAAGTGTACTCTGGTGCTGGTGCCACGCCTAGAATAGGCCCACTCCCCATGACGAGGGGCCTAACGTATAGGGCGCCCTTGCCCATTGGAGGAACCCAGCGCGCATTCTCCCGAACCGTCCGCTTCACTGCGTCTAGGAACATCTCCTCGGGCACCTCTGGCATACCTAGCCTCCGCGCGCCGTCCTGCGCGCGCCTCGCATTCATCTCTGGACGAAAAAGTACGATTCTGCCGTCGTTTGCGTGTTGTGCCTTCATCCCCTCGAACAGCCCCTGGCCGTAGTTGATGACTCCAGCTGCCGGAGAGATGCTGAGGCTCCCGAAGTCTACGATACTGCCTGGCTGCCACTCCTCACCCTCCTTGCAGGTTGCGAGGTACATCCGATCCGTCTGCGTGAAGCTGAAAGTGAGTGCGTCCCAGTCGATACTCGTATCAGTGTCTTCAAGCAACCCCTGCACCCCGTTTGTATCGCAGGGAAGAGACTTGGCTTTCAACGGTTCCGCAAACCAGCCCCCCGGCATCGTTATGGCCCCTCATGATGACGTAAGTTGAAGGCAATTGGCCGCAGTCTGGTAGCGAGGCGACACCGTGGAATGGGAAGAGGAGACCTGCATCGTTGCGGGTGACAATCGTGCCTGGCAGCATGGGGGTGACCCCAGAACGGCCATCGAACTTTGGTGCCGATCCAGAGCCGGCCACTCCACTCTGCTTCTGGTCAACGGCCTCAGGCCGTATGTTGAGATTTCCGACACCCGCACCGCCGACAGGGTATCCGCTACTCCCCTGTCACTAGCGGCAGTCTCGGATATACGCGAGGTCCATGGAGAGCCCGAACCGATAGGCGACAAACTCTCTCAGGATGGCGTTAAAAGGCCTCACTACCGTGTCTATGTGAGAGACACCAGGTTCGTGCGAAACGTCAGGAAACGCCTCTCTGACAATGGCTGGAGCGTTACCAGCGCCGACATTCTGTTTGTGCAGAGGTTGCTTTTGGATCTCGACTTGGGCCCTCACATTTCCACTCAAGGCGATGTGCTGTGGGCGGGAGAACGCGCGCCCGAGCAAGCCAAGTCGGACGATACTACAGACCCCAAGATAGCCACAGCCCGAATCATGGAGGCTGGAGGATCCGGGCTCTACCCCGTCGACATGATACTTTCCTGTGATATCGGGGGATTAGCCAGGGCAGAACCGTTCCCCGCTCCATTTGTCACACTCTCTTTCGATTTGGAGACCAGTATCGCGAACAACTGGATTCTTTGTGCAGCAGCAGTAGTCGACAGGGCAGGCACGAGAACGGAGCACCCGTTCACGGGCGAGGAGACCGAGATATTGCAGGCTCTGACAGATCTTGTTCGCAGGGAGGATCCCGACTTCATCACCGGCTACAATATCGATAACTTCGACCTACCTCGAATGGAGGAGCGCGCGGACTTCATCGCACCTCGATCCAAGATGGACAGGGCAGTAATGTTGGGATGGGGCAGAGTACCACTGACTGAGGAGGAGGCAAAGCCACGACGAATCTTCCCGGCCCGCCGACAGAACAAGGTTTGGCATATAGCTGGTCGTATTCCTATGGACGCCTGGTGGCAGGCAAGACAGACCCTAAGGCCGCAGCGCGAGTCTCTGCGTTACGTCTCACGATTGTTGTGGGGGGAGGATGAAGAAATGCAGAAGATGGACATTGACGCCAGCAGGATGGATGAGGAATGGGCCTCTCGCCCCGACGAGG
>PYIL01225501.1_pt1 | contig 12073 bp, 9 predicted proteins | sample 3578041 | NCBI WGS metagenome assembly PYIL01 (sample SAMN08408023, study PRJNA431606) | Marine metagenome isolate SA_KN192-05_S13_150m, whole genome shotgun... | biome: marine; feature: oceanic pelagic zone; material: water; isolation source: 150 m water sample, 0.2-0.8 um fraction ... | reverse complement strand
TATTGGTGGCCCCGTTGATCAACCTGCCGCAAAGCAAGGGAGTTACTCTTGCAGAACGGACTGGAGGTCACCGATCGGGATTTCTTCAAAGAGACCTTTAGTGAAGAAGAGATCAGGGACCTGGCGGCTATGGTCGGCACCGAGAATATCTTCGCCCGACGCAGCCCCAGCCTGAAGAAGATGGGTCTGACTGACAGAGACCTATCCGACGATGAGATGGTCAAGCTGATGCTTGAAGAACCAAAGTTGGTGCGGCGACCTTTGCTCAAGGTTGGCGATAAGTTGTTGGTCGGCGGCAGCGGCGCTGTAGTGGAAGCGGCGATTGCTGAGGCCAAATAGATTACCGGTAAAAAATTTGACATAAACGGCATATCTGAAACAATGAATCTACGGGATGTCTGGGCTATAATCCGGGCCCGTGATAACGATGATACAAGTAAAAAGGACTAAGAGGGCTCGTTAGCAGCCGATGAATATCTTTTTCGATGTGGATTACACCATCCTTGGGTTGGACAATAGCCTAAGGCCCGACACCAAGGAAACCTTCCAGGCATTACTAGACGAAAACCACAAGATCTATATTTGGTCCGGGATGGGTGAGCGTTGGGAAGTTGTCAACAAATTCGAATTGAACCAATACGTGAGCGGCGTCTACGAGAAGCCGACTCATCACTTCCACGAACGTCTGGAGGAGTTGGGCGTGCCCTTCGAGCCAGACTTCGTGATCGACGACTATCCGGAAGTGGTTGCTGCCTTTGGTGGGGTCTGGGTCCCTCCTTACTTCTTCAAACGGTCGGTGGACCAGGAGATGCAACGCATCTACCGTATCGTCTGCGACTTCGCCGCCACCGGAACGTCGGAAGACAAGCAGTACCGCAAGAAGGGAACGATCGTCCCCCTCTTCTAAGATCTATTCTCACTCCACCGCCCGCTCATGATCTTTCTGACCCGCAGCCAAGCGGGCCGGGATTCCTTTATGGCGATTAAAATCCTACCACCTGACCTGGCTGCCAAAATCGCCGCCGGTGAGGTGGTCGAACGCCCGGCGTCGGTGGTCAAAGAGCTGATGGAAAACTCCATCGATGCAGGCTCCAGCCAGATAACGATCGAGATTAAAGAGGGCGGTGTGGAACAGATCAGTGTCATCGATGACGGCCACGGCATTCCAGCCGAAGAAGTGGCCATCGCCTTTCAGCGCCACGCCACCAGCAAGATCGATGCCCAAGACCAGCTGGATGCCATCGCCACCCTGGGTTTTCGCGGTGAAGCTCTACCCAGCATCGCAGCCGTTTCCCATACCACTATCATAACCAGACAGCCATTGAACACGGCTGGTTTCCGTCTAGAACTGCTTTGGGGAGAAGAAGGATCCTCCGGCGCACAGGGTTGCCGACCTGGCACTTCCATCGAAGTTTCAGACCTGTTTGGCAACTTACCGGCTCGCCGCAAATTCCTGAGGTCTTCATCAGGTGAGACATCCCGTATCCAGGAGTTGGTCAGCCGCTACGCCTTGGTCTTTCCCTGTGTTCGCTTCCAACTGATGGTGGATGGGCGCATCTCTTTCACCAGTCCAGGCAATGGGCTGCCGCGGGAAGCCCTGTTGGCTGTCTACGGGCCTCAAGCTGCCAAAGCCATGTTGGAGATACAAGAAGACAATCCGGAGACCGGATACCAGGTGGACGGTTTTGTCAGCGCACCCAGCCTTTCCCGGGCCAACCGCAGTTATATGACCTTCTTCGTGAATAGACGCTGGGTGCAGAGCAGGATGCTCTCCTACGCCGTCGAGGAGGCGTATATGGGCCTTTTACAGATCAAACGCTTCCCACTAGCAGCTTTGAACATCATCATCCCTTACGAGGATGTGGATGTTAATTACCACCCGTCCAAACGCGAGGTGCGCTTCAGAGAGGAGAGTCGGGTATTTTCCACGGTCCAGCGGGCGGTACGCGGCGTGCTGGTGGCTGATTCACCCGTCCCGTCTTTGGCGCCACCACCAGAATCCGACTACCGGTCGGCAATACCGACGTCGTTCTTCCCCAGAAGCGCCTTTGGTGGTGGGCGTAGTGGTGGTGGGATGCTTGATTACTCACCCAACCCGATGGGAGAACCGGCAGTTGGGGCTGACCCGCTGCAACCCGCTCCTCCGCTGAAAGTTGTGGGCCAATTGAAACTGACCTACATCGTGGCAGAGGGTTCTGCCGGTATGTTCTTGGTGGACCAGCATGCCGCCCACGAACGGGTGCTGTTTGACCGTATCTGCGAGAAGAAAGAAGGACAAGAAGCCCAGTACCAGCCCTTGTTGGAGCCGATCTCAGTCGAATTGACACCAGCCCAGGGAGATACCCTGAAAACTAACCACGACGAACTGGTCAAATACGGCTTTCAGTTTGAGCCATTCGGGGACGGGAGTTATCTGCTGCGGGCGGTACCGGCGATATTCAGCGATGGCGACGCGGCAAAGTCGCTATTGGATGTGCTGGATACGACGGCCTTTGAGGGGTTGGTGCGTCAGAAAGAGGATGTGACTGCGGCGTCCATAGCCTGTCATGGAGCCATCAGAGCGGGGAAGTCGTTGACCGAGCCGGAGATGGTGGCGCTGTTGGAACAATTGGAGGCTACGCCGAATCCTCATACCTGCCCCCACGGCCGACCAACCATGGTCCATTTCAGTTCGATGCATATGGAGCGGGAGTTCGGTAGGCGCTAAGAGGTGTTGTGGACTAGGAGCGTCGGGAGTCCAGGCGGGGGTCTCTTGCCGGATGGAAGATGGAATCTTCGCCGTGGAATTCTTGAATCTCAGCTTTCTTCTGTTGGTTGCGCAGGCCCAACATACCCAAGGGGCCGCCAAAGAATGCGAACGCTGCAGCACTCAAGCCCATCTTGGCTAGGAAGCTGCGGCGTGTCTGGCCGGATTTCTGTTGCGTTTCGATCTCGTTGGCCAAGGTTTTCTCCTACCGGATAGCCCAAACTTGGACTGTAGTTGCTTGTTATTCCCCTTTATTTCCAGGGACAGATAGATTGTACAAGACGGGAGGGGATTTGCAACACCACGCACGGGGTAAATTCCCTGTCTTCCAGCGTTTTTAAACGGCCTCACTCTGGTCCGATGCATCGTCCATCACCATCTGAGCCACTTGAGCGCCCATGCGAACCGAATAATTGGTGCCGCGGTCTTCCGGATATATCTGAGTGGTATTGGCCAGATACAGCCCTTTGGAGGGTGTGCGGTGGTCGGGAATCCCGACGCAGTAGTTGGTGCCTACGATCGGTTGTGCGCCGTCCAGTTTGTGATGGTGGTGTTCCAGCACCCAGGACCGGTCAAAATCGGGGTTGATCTTCTGTAGGTGTGGCACGAACAGGTCCATGAGCTCTTCGGCCGACATCTGATACATCTCGCTGTTCCGGCTGGGGTAGTTACTGATGTAGAGTATGTGCTTGCCGCCGTACAGTTCTTTGTCGATCATGTTGGTGTGTTCGATCAGGGCGACAAAAGGCATATCGGGGTCGGCGATGTTCATCCAATATTTTTCCGTGAATGGACGGTCCATCACCAGCACCATCAGCACTGCTGAGAGGTACTCGATACCCTGGAGTTTTTCCACATACTCGGCGGGCATGGGTGGCGCAATCTTTTCGAACACATACGAGGGCGTGGTGGCAATCACGGCTTCATATTCCCGCCTTTCGCTGGTGCCGCTGCCAATTTGAACGTCCAATGTCGTGGCGGTCCCGTCTGACTCCACAATCTGGGTCACCGATGAAGATGTGTGAAGTTGGCCACCCTGTTGAGTGATGCGGTCGGCCAGAACGTCGATCACCTCTCCGAAGCTGCCCATTGGGTAACCCAGCCGCTCCACCTGTCCTGCCCCTTTCCTGGATGCAACGCGTAGTGTGACCTTGTTCCAGATCCAGGTCATGCCTATCTTGTCGTGAAATTCTCCAAACTTGCCCCGAAGTAAAGGCTCCCATATGACCTCGTATCCACGTTTTCCCATGTGACTGGTGAGCCAGTTTTGAGCTGTGACGCCCTCAAACTTCTTGTAGGACTTGGTCTTCTGGAGAATGAGCGTCCAGAGTCCGACCCTGATCCGGTCCAAGATCGGCAGTGGCTTGAACAGCAAGAGGTCTTTGGGGCTAGTAAAGTCCCAGATCTTGCCCCCGTGGTAGAACCCAACGCTAGATACCAGCCATTCCAGCTTGTCGCCGAGCCCTAGTTCGTGGATCAGCTCGGTGACGTGGGTGTCGCTGATGAACAGATGGTGATAGCCACGCTCCAGCTGGCCGCCGTAGACGTCAAAAGTCGAGGCCTGGCCGCCAAGGAACGGGGCGGCTTCAAACACCTCTACAGAGTGGCCTTGTTTGGTCAATTCATATGCGGCCGCGAGTCCGGCGATTCCCCCACCGACGATACCCACTCTCATCAGGCGTCTCCTCCGGCTGTTTCAGAGGACAACCCATGAGCGGGTTCGATTGCCTCGGCCCGACTTGCCGAACTGAGATCGCGCAGGGACAGGTTGCTCTTCCACAACAATATCAGGCCGGCGATATTGACTGGCAACCAGAGGGCCACCAGGTGGACAAACCCACTGTAAGCCCCCGCCACCGTCGCTCCGACACCCAGGGTGATCAGGGTTTGTTGGGCCACGATCTCGAAGGGTCCGATGCCGCCGATGGCGCTGGGCACAGAGGTGGCCAGGTTCGAGGTAGCGGTCAATAACAGAACCACCAAGATCAGGACGCCAACGGAATCGAAATGTTTGTCTATGCCAAAGGAGTAGGCCAGCATGAAATACATGGACCCTTCAAGTAGCCACACCGGTAGTGAGTAAAGGAACAAACCCAGGTGCTTGGATGGGGCGTTAAGTACGGCCAAACCGGATACGAAAGTACGGAAGAGCACCTTCGCCTTGGGCCGTGGTCCGGTGGGTACGATGTCCAACCATCTTTCCAACCGGCTGGCAAAGGTTGGGGAACTGCCCAGCAGGGTGAACAATGTCAGTAATATGGCGAATGCAGTGATCGCCGCCACCATGAAAACGATTCCAGTGGTACGTGATACACCAGCTGATCCGTCAAACTCTCCCAACAGCAGCAACCAGGGGGCGGACAGAGCGGCAAAGGCGAGGAGCGTGATGCCATCATAGACACGTTCGACTGCGATGGTCGCCAGGGCTGAGCTGGCGTTTACGTCTTCCCGGCGAGACAGGTAATAGGAACGGACCAGTTCTCCCAATCTCACTGGCAGTAAGTTGTTGGCCATATAACCGATCACCACCACGGCATACAACCTGCCTACAGGGATGGCGCTGATCGGGGCTAATAGGTATTCCCAGCGTACGGCCCTGAATAACACGGCGACGAAATAGACCGCAATGGAAGGCACCAATAAGTAGTAATTGGCTTCTCTGAAGGTTTTTTTAATTTCGTCCAGATTTACCTGGTACAGAAGAAGTAGCAACAGACCGACGCTGACCGCTCCACTCAGCCAGAACTGCCATTTTTTGGAGAACAAGTAACCGGGTCCTTATACCAAAGTAAACGTGTGACGCAATGAAGTGAATGCCATGGCTAATGGAACTGACCAAGAATATGACTGATTTCAGTATACCTGTGGCCTCGGCCGATGAGTATCAGCTTTGGATGGACCTTTGGTGGTTTGGCAACGGTTTGGAAGGCCATTCATCTGGTGAATGTGTAGTAGTCGCCGGTGAACCAGTCCTGTTCCAGGTCTCTGAATATCCAATATCCTAGGACGTTCCGCCAAGCCCCCCTGCTGGTGGCTACGTCCGTGAAGAACCCCAAATCCTTGGTGACCTCATCCTTCCATAATTCATCGTTCCGCGATTCAGCCGGGCGGCGATAGCTTTCCGGGAACCAGAGCAGACTGTGTAACTTCTCGCTCTTTTGATACCCCAGCAACTCGCCATTCGGACGGTTCGAATGATCAGCGGTGAGCATTAGAGTTGTCGGCTTGAAATCGGCATCACCGGGACGCGATTCAAGGGGATTGCAGCTATTGTTCCACCCTTCTTCAGATTCCTTCTTGAAACAGGTGAACCTCAGCAGGCCGTCGGACTCGGCATTCCGCACGTACCATTGAAACGGGTACCAAATGTCATAGTCCACCTCCACCGCCCTTCTGGGCGAGAGAGGGTCTTTAGCCTCTAAAAGGTCAATGCCAGGGAAGAAGACCTGTTCGGTCATCTGGGAAAAAGTATCTTGTAGATCTGCGCTACCCTGGGCGTAAACCAATATCTCGCGGTTTGAATCGTCATAGGTGTAGCCAGCCCTGACCGCTCCCCAGGTTCCGAATCCCAGAAGCAGTACCGCCAAACCCAGAGAGGCGATCGCCCCGCCGTTGGCTGACGCAGTGCTCCTAATCAGATAGGAGGCAACCATCAGGTTGATCACTGCGATGGTCAATACCACGTAATGCTTCGGGTCCAGTCCTCCCTCTTCCCTGGCACCATCGGTGTAGCCATAGAGGAAGTAGAGACCACCCACCAATGCCAAAGGAGCCAGGATTAAGGAACCGGCAGCGCCAAGTCGCAGGGCCTCTTTCCAGCGCACAGATTCGGCCAATTCACCTAGGAACTTAGCCGATAGAAAGACCAATGGGAGGGTGATGTTCACTAGTAACCAGGGCATCTTTTCGCTGGCCAGGGTATAAGCCAGGAACGTCAAAGCCGCCCAGAGGGTCAGGGCCAAACCCAGTACATCGCCTCTTTTTAGGAAATACACCCCACCGGCTATTCCAAATACTAGTGGCAATAACTCGTATACAGGCAGGCCGACAAAGTAGTAATACCAAGGTTGATTGCCGCGAGCCACGTCCTGCTGGGCCACCCAGTATCCCATCCCCTGCCATGATCCGCTAAATACCCCCGCCATGTGGGTGAAGAAAGTGGTGTAGAGGGCGGTCCAGATGAAGTAATAGATACCAGCGCAGATAAGCCAGGTGCTACCCAGCCACCGGATTCCCAAAACCGCTGAAAGGATGACGGTCCAGGATAACACTCCCAACGCCACCACGTAGTTCATGGGCAGGCCGTTGGCAGCAGCGCCGATGTTCACCTGGCTGGGCAGTATCCCGTTCACAACTGCGTCCAGGTCCAGTAACGGAGTGAACAATACGGCATAGAGAGCGGCCACCAATGCCGGAATAGATATTAGCAGAGTGCTCCGCTGGAACGGATACCGGTAGTAGATCAGACTGGATATTACCCCGGTTACCAGAAGCACGGCCAGCGACAGATCCAGGGCTGGGACGCCGCGGGTTTCCACCACGTCGGCGATGGGACGGTATAACAGCAGAGTTATGGCGCCGGTTATGGCCAATGGCACTCCGGCGATGCACGTAATGTGCCGGTTGCTGGGCGGGCCTCGACGCACAAGCCAGGCTAATACGGCCAGCCCCGCGACCAACACCAGGGCATGGACGCCTATCGGCAGGTCCTGTACCGGAAGTAGCAGGGTTCTCCCCGCCCAAGCTGGTGCTCCTACCAAGCCAACGGACCCGTCGACGTTGGCTATATTGGCGCCGGTATGAGGGTCTGGGTTGGTCAGGGTGAGGCCAAGGGCATCTTGGAACAAACCCGACAAGGCAGACCACTGGGGCAAACTCAAAGTGACCAGTAGCAAGAAGAACCCGGCCGAATGGCTGACTTGGGAGAGTTTTGTCCGGCCTAATGCCCACGGAACGATGTCGGCGATGGATACGACGAATAGGATCAACCCGAATATCGCGACGACCAGATAGGCCGTTTCCTTAGTGGCAAACATCAAAGCGATTATGCCCGAGGCCAGGTAGAGATAGCGGCGGTGGCCCTCGTGCATATAGCGCCACATTAGGATCAAGAGAGTCGACGCAAAGAAAGCCATGATGATGTCGTTGCGACCGAACCGGCTGAAATACAGCATTGTCGGCGACAGGGTCAGCATGATCGCAGCTAGTAGCGTACCGGTGCGGCCTAGATAGTTTCTGAAGAAGTAGGGCACCGCCACCAAGGCTGTCCCAAAGAGGACGTAACCCAACCTGGCCGTGACATCGGTATCGCCGAAGATGCGGAAGATGAGGGCGGTGAATTCTATCTGGAAGGGACCGTGCATCCAGGGCGAGTGGATATAGTCGGTGCCAAAGATCCAGGGCCAACCCAGAAACGCGCCGTCGCTTTCGGCCAATTTCCAGGAAAAGTGGATGTGGATGGCTTCGTCATAGTGGGCTGTTCGGCCACCCAATTCCCAAAGGCGCATGACCAGGGCTACGACCACCACGACCAAGAAGGCAGCTTCCAACCAGCCGAATCTGCGGCCACCCCACATCCGTTGGGCAAGCCCTCTTGGTAAAAGAACTGTTTTCAATCCGCCCCGTGCGCTTTCACTGTTCATCTATTTTCTGCTGTTGTCTGGACCATCTCGTAAACTATTACGCCGTCATGTTCAAAGACGGTTTTAAGAAATATCTCAGGGTTCGCGCTGTCCGAAGATTCAGCGAACGTCGCCAGGTTCTCTGCACCGTAAGTTCGCCGCTCACGTGAGCCCAGGTAAACGTAGCGCACATCGTAGGCGTCTAGCAAGGAACGAACAATACCGGAATCCCCGCTACTGAAGATGGTTCTGACATCTTCCTCGCGGCCCTGGAAGGATGAAGACCTGCGCCATTGGAGTTCGTGGCCCTTCCAGCCAAGTATCGTCGGCAGGCCGGTGCTGGATGAGATTCGGGCAAATTCAGAGTAATCGTCGCCTACAGCTTCGACTATCCGGCCCCATGGCGCGTCGTCACGTAACCACTCAATGGCGGCATATTCGCCTGGGGCGGGTTGTTTTAAAAAATCTAGACCGTCCAATGTGTTGTCGGATATCGTGTGTCCTTCTCTTAGTACGCCGGTTCGGTCCAGTACTGCACCAAGCGGGTAGTAGAACGATGCCAGCAGCAGAACTGCAACGGTGCCGATCCAGACGTATTTCCCAGCGGACATTAATCGGCTGATATTGAGCGGCCAACTTACTGCTGAACGGGCTGAGCACAGGTAGTAGAGACCGTAGGTTCCGACGATGCCCAACAAGAGCCAGGCCTGGTAGTATAACTTGAACACGGTGTTCATGCGCCTGAACGCTCCGCCGAACTGATCCACTACATAGAACGTCTCGGCCCCGACCAAGAGCAAGAAAGCCAGTCCGGCCATCATCAGGAGGAAGGCTGTGGTTTGCCCCCGATTTAGTCGGCTTCGTTGCATTGCGCTGAACCCGGCCACGGCGACCAGTAGTAGACCTGGGATGACCAGTATCATGCGGCCCGCAATCTCGCCGAAAGCGGAAGTTGCGCCGTCGTCGATCCAGGTAGCTATGAACGCGAGTGCGATCCAGAGCAACAGCGGGGAGGCCACAACCAGCATCACCAGATTTGCCGCTGAGTTATCTGCTTCAGATGGGCGTACCAATCGAGGTAATTGGCGCACCAAGAACGATACAGCCAACAGGATTAACGGTCCCATGGCCAAGAAAAGCAGGATTGGTCTGGTATTCACATCGCCCAGTGGCAGGATGCCGGAGGTCTGGGCCTCGAAGCTGATGTAGAACGGGAGGAACAGGATTATCGCCCAGATCAGGATAGATATCATCACAGTTGCTGCACCGATCGAAGCGCGAGTCAGGTTTCCATCTTGATCTCCGTAGGCTTTCACCAATGCCGCGCTGCCAATCATTGCCGCCATGACCGGAAAATCCCAGAGGTTGATGAAGGCCAATGACCCGATGAATACGGCCAGGGCCGCTGCCTCAATTGGGTTATTACGGAGCCACAGCAGGCCCAACTTTTCGGTGGACGAATAGAAATTGAGGCTCAGACCAAGCCCCAACAAGAAGAACGGAAGGCTCATCACATGGGGATGCAGGTCTCCAAGTATGAAACTGAAGACCGGAAACTCGGTGATGGTGTAATCGAGGCTTTGACCCCCGGAGAGAGTGTCTATCACCCTGCTGGCCCGGAACCACCACCATTGGCTATCCGGAAACATACCAGAGCCGGTATCGGAACCGTCTAGCCCTTTGATACCGATCCATTCCCAGAAGCCGTTACTACCCCAACCCTGCAGATGCACAAACTCCATGGCGCCTGCCAGGTTTCCAGCCAGAAGTATCAACACCGGGCTGATGCTGCCAAAGATGATGCCCGACTTGAGAGTCCCTCCCGAGAGGCGTACTAGGTTGTAGACCAGTCCAAAGGCGCCGATGGCCGCCAGGGCAGGGACTAAGGCGACACCAAGGTTGTAGCCGGAGCTGGACGCTACTCCGGTCAACTTGGCCATGAAGGCCATCATGAAGTGGCCGAAGTAGTAGTAGCTGATAGGACTCCCCGAGAGCCAGGGGTCTTCTGGTGGGAAATACTGGCTTTGCAGCACAGCGTTCATGAACCCGAAGTCCATTGGTTTCTCGGTGTGGTTGATGGCTGGGGCCTCGGACACGATGCCTAACCACAAGAGGAAGAACCCCAGGAACAGAATTTCAGCTGCTACCATCACGGGCCAGTTCTGACGCACAATGTCTTTGATTGCTGGTAGGTTTTTACGGAGCAGATAGATGATGGGGGCGGATGCCGCGACAAGCACAACGATGATAGTCAGTTGGGTGTTAGGGGCGATGTGAGAGAGACCCAGTATCCAGATGACATAGGAGAAAAATGCCAACGCCGCTGGTTTGACCAGTGTGAAGCCACGGTCTGGCAGTCGTTTGAAAAGCACGAAGGCGGCTGGGAATGCCAGCAATCCCAATAATTGGATGGCGATGTACCAGCTAAGCGCGTCTAGCATGGTTTCAACGAAGATCTAGGTGTGGGAGGAGTAGTAGCGGAATGGATTAAACGGGCGCCAGCAGCGATTCCACAAAATCGTGGGTGTCGAACCGAGCAAAATCCGTTACGCCTTCGCCCGTGCCGATGAATAGGATCGGAACTTGCAGTTCTTGCTTGATTGCAAGAACGATGCCGCCCCTGGCGGTGCTGTCTAGTTTGGCCAGGAATATGCCGGTACAATCCACTGCGTCCTTGAATGACTTGGCTTGGGCCAGGCCGTTGTGGCCGGTTGTCGCGTCCAGTGTCAGGATGACCTGATGAGGAGCAGTCGGTTCCAGTCGGGTGATGACCCGATTGACCTTCTGAAGCTCCTCCATCAGATTGGATTTGGTGTGTAACCTGCCAGCGGTGTCGATGATCAACACATCAGCGCCTCGCGCCTTGGCAGCCTGGTAGGCGTCAAAGGCCACAGCTCCGGGGTCCCCTCCAGCTTCGTGTCTGATTACATCTATGCCAATCTGGTTGCCAAGGATTTCCAGCTGCTCGGCGGCAGCGGCCCGGAAGGTGTCGCCTGCTCCCAGGACCACCTTCTTGCCTTCCTGGGTGAAATGGTGGGCCAGTTTGGCGATGCTGGTGGTCTTGCCCACCCCGTTTACGCCCACCATCAGTATCACATAAGGGCCGTCTATCTCAGTCTCGTCCAACCACAGAGATTCGGCGTTTTCGTGCTGCATTCCTGCGGCTAGAGACTCTTTCAGATATTCGAAGACATCTTCCCCTGATTCAAGATTCTTCTCTTTTACCGTGGCCTTCAGTTCTTCAATAATGTTCAAAGAGGTTTCAACCCCAACGTCCGATGAGATTAGTATCTCTTCCAGTTCGTCCCAGAGCGCATCGTCCAATTTCGATGACCGGAGAACATTGAGAATACGCCCAAACCAGCGATCTCTAGAGGGTTTCACCGCGTCCTGGGTGTGTTCGATATTCTCTTCGCGGTTCCGTTTGAAGAATCTAAGCATCTGCCGTCCTGTGAGTTGGGGGAAACTGGATTCTGTGAGAGGCGAAGACCTGAATCGGATTGGTGTTCCGTGGTCAGACCTGGCCGGATAATGCGGCGAAGGCTGACCGCGCCGCTGCACCTTCCGCATCTGATTTTTTTCCGCCGGTACCCGTGCCGACGACCTGGTCGTTCACCAGCACATCCACTGTGAAAACCGGGCCGTGGTCGGGGCCGTCGCTGCTTACGAGTTCATACACCGGCGGGTTCATGCCCTGGGCTTGGAC
>PYIL01214517.1_pt1 | contig 12079 bp, 16 predicted proteins | sample 3578041 | NCBI WGS metagenome assembly PYIL01 (sample SAMN08408023, study PRJNA431606) | Marine metagenome isolate SA_KN192-05_S13_150m, whole genome shotgun... | biome: marine; feature: oceanic pelagic zone; material: water; isolation source: 150 m water sample, 0.2-0.8 um fraction ... | reverse complement strand
CTGTTGCTTTAAGTTCGCCCATACTATTCTTCATATGTCTCATATCTTCTTGCATTGATTCTACTCTTTCCTCTAGCCTAGCCAAAGCTATTTCGAGTTTTTGTTCTTGTGTCATATTAATCTCCGTTGAGAGTTTCATTAGCTATGATTACTTCCTTTAATTCCATATAGTGCTACTCTTGCACCAGCAGCAATATCTCCAGCGACATATTTAAAAGCTAACCAATTTACAGCACTTGTTGTTGCTATAGATGAACCACCTCTCCAACTATACTCCTCATTCATATGTTTACCAGTATATGTAAAATTACAGTATTTATAATTAGATGTGTTATTTAAACCATAAAACCAAGCTGAAAAATAGCCACCTCTAGCAGCATCATTTCCCACATCTGTTGCTAGTTGAATATATGAATTAGATTCAGCTTCTGCCCCTTGTGCTGCATTGGCAGCTAATCTTAAATAACTTCTGCCACTCCCACAAGTAACTAAACTTCCAGCACTATTTGCAGTAGAAACTCTTATACAGGGTTCATCACCATCAGTTGTTGGGGTGCATTGCTTACCAATCATTACATAATCATCATAGGCAGTTGTAACATAATTATTATCAAAAATAATCTGAGCCGCAGATACTCCTAAAGCTACACTATGTAATAGTATCCAAGAACCATTAGGCATATTAGCAGTTGCCATTGTTCCTACTTTCGTAGCTGCTATAGCTGCACTAGCATTAACATCTGCATTAACAATATCTAACGCAGCAAGTTTAGTTTTAGCTATCGCAGCACTTGCATTTATCTGTGTATTGGTCAGAGTACCATCGGTAACTCCGAGAGCTTTTAGTTTTGTGATAGCCATTTAGTTCTCCCTACTTAGGTTTATTATCTTCTGCTTCTTTATTTACTTCCTCAGCTGTCTTAACGACTTTCAAAGTAAAGGCTTGAGTAACCTGAGCATCTTCACCTGTTGCTATTTGAATTTCGTTTGCATTACAGTGTGCTGTGTTAGCTGCAATGATTTCATCTTTAGCAATCCTTGCTCTGTTCTTGAGGGCATTGTCTACCCAGTCTTGTGTTGATAAAGCACAGTAAGACATTGCTTTGTCTTCTGTGTCTGTTAGTTTTACAGTATAATCTGCCATATTTTTCTCCTTGTTGTTGTTATCCTGCTAATATTCCACTAAAATGGCATTCTGCATTTCCATTATAGTAAGTACACCCACTACTACCTGTAACTGTAATTTTTATAGCATCGTTAGCAGTTGCTTTATATATCATTGAACCGTTTTGGTGTGTCCATTTAAGTTGGTTACTAGCATCATTGGCATCATACCAATATCCTAGATTTGTACCCCCAACAAAAAAACTGATATACATATTTTCACCAGCAGGTAATTTACAAATACCAAGCCTAAAACTAAAAATATAAACCCCAGTAACAGGAACAGTAAAAACTCCTGTAGAATTATTATAATGACTTCCTGTATTGTAAGACATAGTAGGAAATACTAAATTAGCAGTGGCTCCAGTACTAACATAAGCACCATTAGCATTACCCACCCCTCTTGCTAAAAAAGCTGGTTGAAGTGGTTTTGCTACTCTTCCACTTGCATCTATAGCAATAGCAGTTCCAGTATTATGACCAATGTTAATATTATTAGCTTCTTGATTAACAATAGCTAAAGCACCATCGTGATATATGTAAGAACTTTGTGCTGCTGTTGTGCTTCTATTCAATGCTAATACAGCATTTCCAGTTCCTTCAATAACTACACCAGCTCTACCATTATATGACCAGTTATTAAGATGAGTATTTTCACCTACCATTAACATTTTACTAGTTGTGCTATTCGCATTTTGCTCTAGATTAATCATTTCGCTTGATGCATTGTCATCTATTCCTGGAGATGTAAACGCACCAGTAGAAGTTAAAGTTGAAGCAGCAGTTACTCCACCACCATCGGCAATCGTAAGAGCAGAGTCTCCATCTGTGTATTGTATGTTTTGTACTTTTATAATTGATGTCATTCTGTTCTCCTTTTTTATCCTATTAAGTATATTCCTAATGAACCATAACTACTTTCATGCATATAAGCACCACTCCCAGTGAAATAACATCTTGCTTTTATTGTATCATTAGCAGCAGCATCTATAATGAGACTTCCACCAACGACAGTTCCATAACCACTTGCATCCCAATAGAAGATTGCCATCTGTGAAGAATTTTTCTGAACGTTAATTTGGATATAACCAGCATTAGAACTCCATGCCATATCCATAACATCTACTTTATATTTCCCAGCAACAGGGCAAGTGAATACATTTGAAGAAAAGTTATTTCCAACATCTATTTGAGGTGATGCCCAAGGGATAGTGTGTTGAGTGTTAATTGCAAAACCATTACCAACACTTATTCTTGTACTACTTCTGTGGGTATACAACATTGGTTGCTTTGGCTTGGTTACATTACCAGCACCATCTACTTTCAAAAAATTACTTGCACCAGTATGGTCTCGAACATCAAGTGCTGTATCAGTAACAGTTGAACCAGCACTTACTTTTAATCCCCAAGACCTATCATTAGTTTGTTCGTCATTACGAACTTCCATTACCCAATCATTATCAGCTGTTCCATCAGATGCTAATACAGTGAGTTTGTTATTTTGTGTAGTAGTACCAGTAATAGTTTGATTGCCAGTAACAGCTAAAGCATTAGCCACAGTAGTTGTAGCATCAGTCACTGTTACTCTATCAGTATTAGCAGTCTTTAGTTTAACCTGATCGTTTACTAAGAGGTCAACTCCAGAGTCTTGATCTCCACTTGAATTCATTATTTTATCTGCGTGTATTGTACTTGTCATTGGGCAATCTCCATAACAGTTAAGCAATAAACTCCCAGACTATTTGCATTTGTTCTGTAAGTTCCATTTCTTGCAATTAAATAAGGTCTGATTTTTATAGCAGATACTGTTGGAACTGTACCCCAAGTATTATAAAGGTGTGGATGTAAATCTGCTGTATCTGTAGAATAACCCATATGATCTGATATAATTGCTTGAGGACCAAATACTGCTTCATGAGAACTGAAGCTATCAGTAGAATATACAAATCCACCATCGATACATCGAGTAGCTGTACCATTATTATACCCATCTGGTATAAAGATTTGAACCCAAAACTTATTACTTGTAGATTTAAAAGTTATTGATACTTCTAGATCTGCTCCGTACCAAGTAGAACCAGTAGTAGTAATATCTCTTGTGGCTCCAGGAGCCCAAGAGTCTCCACCCATTTGTATTATCATTCCAGGAGCATATATAGATCCTGTGTCTGTTCCTATTATTTTTTGTCCAGTAGGAACTGTAACAGTCGTACCTGTATTTCCTTTTATTTCATCAACAAATAACTTACTCATTATATCACCGTAAATGTACCATTCACAGTTATGGTCACTCCATTATTAATTGTTACTGGTCCTATTACACTACCATTTTCACCTGATGCTATTGTCTGGCTAGTCGCTAGTGTATTAGTATTTATTCTAATTGGTGTAGCACCTCTAGCTAACTGTGAACTTAACTTGGCAGCTGTCACTGTACCATCAGATGGTGTAGTCAAGGATCCTGTCTCACCTAGTATTATTATATAATCTATTACATCACTACTTGTCAACGCACTTGCAAATACTATATTACTACCATTCAAAGTGTAAGCATCAATAGGTGCTTGTGTTACTCCGTTTAAACTTACAATCATTGATTCAGCACTAGCTGGAGTAAATGCTACACCTGCACGTTGTAAGGCAAAAGTTGCTGTGCCAGATGTAGTAATACTATCTAGCTTTATGAACTCTCCTTGTATTAATTGCTTACCTATATATGGCATATTGTTTCTCCTTTATCATTGTGCAATCTCCATAACTGTAAGACTTGATGGAAAGACTTCATTATTTCCTTTATCTCTATTATAATAAAAATTACCACCATTATAGTTATTATATTGTACAAAGTAAGATATTTGATTTGATTCACCTGGACTATCTAAGTATTGTGGTAATACTACACTTATAATACCATTAGGATCAGCACTCGAAGTTCCTCTAATTGCAGTTGAACCAACTCTACCAGTATTTGCACCTTGACCAATAGTAGTTGTATTATTACCTCTATAACTTACATATCTAAAAGTAACTAGAGCAGTATTTCCATCATGATCTGCACAACCTATTTGTCCAGATAAGAGCATTTGACTATTAGGAAGTTTAGGTGTTATGTCTACTTGTAAACCACCTAAGTTAGTCCAAGTATTTGTATTAGTATATACTGCAGTCGTCTGTGTAAAAGCTTGTTTAACTTGAACTACTGAGCCACTAGGATATAAGTTATCTGTTAATATTCCTACCATTTAAATCTCCTATATTGCATATCGTATTACTACGATTCCAGAGCCACCTTTACATGCCGCTGTATTTCCACCACCAGCAGATGAAACACCACCAGCTCCATTTCCAGTATTAGGACTTCCAGCTATACTGTTAACTTGACCACACGTACCTTGTCCACCAGTAGAATAAGTTACATTACTACCAGCTCTAAAACTATTTGCTCTTCCAGCACCACCAGCAACTACTGATGTAGTACCACCAGAACTTGAATTTGCAGCACCTCCAGCACCACCAGCACCTCCTCCACTACCAGAACCAAAGGGAGCAGAGCCATTATCATATGACCCACCAGCACCACCAGCATTTCCATAACCAGTTACATTAGCTGTCCCAGAATAAGTAGCTTGTGTTGTAGCACCTGCTGGTTCATTGTCTTCAGAACCTCCAGCACCACTTCCACCATTTCTTGCACCACCTTCATAGGTAGGAGCTCCAGCACCACCAGTTGCAGTGAAACTATTAAATGTACTATTTCCACCATTACTACCATTTGTTGATGTACCTGTTGACTTTGCACCACCATCACCAACAACGATCGTATAATTTCCAGCAGCTAAAGTTTGGGAAGTTCCTTCAACTAATCCACCAGCACCTGCACCACCAGTTGTTCCAGTGTTACTTGATGCCATAGCTGCACCACCACCTCCAGCTACTATAAGAAGATCTATAGTTAATGCAGTGCTTGTACTAAATCTATGAGTGCCAGGAGTTAAGAAAGAATGTGATCTATAATTAGATCCACCTGATTCATACTCTTGTTCTACTCCACCAGTTATATTAGAAAAACCACCTATTTTTACACCAGTAACAGCAGCATCTGTAATACTTGCAGTTGTTATTTTTGATAGTGCCATTATCTATTCTCCTATATACTTTGACTCTCTGTAAATGTTTTATAGGCTGCCTTAACATCGTCAGTCCACGCTGCCGTTGCAATCGCTTTTACATCTGCATCTTCGCCACTGATGTCAGTAGCAGTATGTGTCCACTGCAACTTACCATCAGCATCTCTATCTGGAAGTCCTAATTTTCCATCTTCGCTATCTTTAGTTTTATAAGCAGATTTAAAAGGTTCTAATACGTGTCTATGAAAAGTTCGGCTTAATTCAACCTTGCTTCCATCATCTTGTTCTTCCTTTAAAACTGTTGCTTTTCTTACTTGAATGTTCCATTTTTGTACGACTTCTATTTTGTCGTTTTCAAATTCTTTTGTTATGTCACCCTGTGCCATTTTTATCTCCTTATGTTGTGTAATATGAACCACTTACTTGAATAGAATAACCAGTTATAAATGAGCTATAGTTATAAGAAGTACCAGTAAACATATCCACCATGTGTCCATAAGTTTGTCCACCAGATATTGTAAAAGTTTGATCAGCAGCATTTAATCCATCTGCTCCAATGGACATTGCTTGCCAGTTAGCAGTTCCACTTGTAAAAGGAAATCCACCAAATCTATTTGTTCCTGTCCAAGAACCAGCACCACCATTTTGTAAATAGAAATAAAGTGTGACATAGACTAATCTACCAACTTTTATATATTTACCTTCTTGTCCATTAATTTGTTGGCTACCAGCACTTCCACTTGAGCCGTATATTGTAGGTGTCCAAGTTCCTTCCTCATAGTCGTCTAATGTGTTTGAATCTGTGTTTGATGTAACACCTAGACAGATGCCTTTACCAGCAGTTCCAAATATTAAATCGCCAGTTTTTACATTAACATCACCACCTGATTCTATTTCTAGTCTTGATGCAGGTCCAGAACCAGCATTAAAAATATGTTTTCCAGAAGTTTCATAATTTGTATATTGTATATCATCTTCATAAACACTTATTCTACAACCATCTGTACTATTTGTTACTCCAGTAGCATCATTCATAAACTGTATTCCAGCTTCTGCAGAACTATAAATATTTACTTTTTGATGTAGCTGACTAGCAGTAGCAGTACCAATGCCAAGTTTTTCTGCTGAAGTATCAATAAATAAATCTGTGCCACCTACAGTTAAATCATCACTAAAAGTTCCAGTAGTTCCACTCAAAGCTCCACTAAAAGTTCCAGTAGTACCCACCAATCCACTAGTAAACGTACCAGCTGTGGCAGTCAAAGCCTGGTTAGTTGGATGTGAAATACTTTGTACTGCCAACTCATCATATATAATATAGAAGTCATCTGTACCTGCAACACTACCTGTCATTGTCAAAGCAGTTCCATTAACTGTGTAAGCTGTTGTTGGTTCTTGTCGTACATGATTTATATAAATAGACAAATCATTAGGACTTGATACTGCATGACTTAAAGTAAAGCTAGTACCACTTCCCCCTGTAAGATCTTGTTTTACCCTAGCCGAATAAGCATCAGCTAACGGATTTCCTACGTATGGCATAACTCCTCCTATGTACTAATTGCATCTACAACAGAAACGATTGCGTCTAATGAAGTTGCTGTATCTGATTTAATATATAGTCTATCTCCACTTATACAAACTACTTTAGCACCACCATCTATAAGCTCAAGTGACGATCCACTTGGAATCGGTGCATTCTTAATAAGATAAAAGTTATTACTATTAGTTATATATACATCTACTGTAATTGATTGTGTATGAGTGTTTGCTAATCGTATTCCTACAATACAATCATAACTATCAAAGTTAGAACCATTAGGCATATCGACTGGAGTCGTTCCTATGTTTCTTTCTTTATATTGTCTAAAATTCTGTGCCATTATTTTCTCCCTATAATGCTATTGCCATCGCCACTGCAAATCCTTGTGTTGCTACTTCAGCTGAGTTTACTTTGAAAGTTTTATTTACATTCCAGGTATCATCTGAACTTGCATAAGTCAATGTTGCATCAGTATCACTTCCACAATCAACTGTAAGACCGCCACCATCTGCAGCAGCTTTATTTGCAGCACCATCTGCTACTGTAATATTTTTATCAGCTACATCTAATGTCTGAGAGTTTACTGTAGTTGTTGTACCATCTACTTGCAAACTTCCTTTAATCTGAACTAATCCTGTGTTGTTACCTACTACAGCTGGATCAATAACAAATGTAGCTGGACCACGAAGTTCTCCAGCAAGAGTTACGTTATTACTAAAGGCATTTGTAATTCTAGCATCAGCTCTTGCATCTGTGTAGTATAAGTTTGAACTACCTTCTGATAAATTATCTGTGTCATAAGTTGAAATAAAAGTTACAAATGAAGAACCATTATGTACTTTCATTTCATCATTAGCAGTATCATACCATAAATCACCTTCACCTATTGTACCGCCTGTAGGGGCAGAGCTAGCTATAAAATAAGTATTAGCGAAAGTATTTACATTAGTTATGTTTGTAGCGACTGTGTTAACATTTGCTATTGCACCACTAACTGTACTGACGTGAGAGATATTACTTGCTACCGTATTAACATTAGTTACTGCACCTGATACTGTTGCAATATTTGTAATTACTCCTGATGCATTTAAATTAGCCATGTTAGTTACATTAGTACTTGTACCAAGATTACCCATAGCAGTTACATTAGCTGAAGTACCGAGAAAACCCATGTCTTCTACTACTCCACTTGTACCTAGTAATCCCATAGCTGTAACATTTGCACTTGTGCCTAGATGACCCATTGCGGTTACATTAGCTGAAGTACCTAGTAAGTCCATATCAGTAATAACTGCACTTACTCCTAATAAAGCCATATCAGCTACTACTGCGCTTGTCCCTAATAGACCCATAGCTGTAACATTAGCGCTTGTTCCAATATGTCCCATAGCAGTAACATTAGCAGAGGTTCCTAAATGACCCATAGCTGTTACGTTAGCTGATGTTCCGAGATGACCCATTGCAGTTACGTTGGCTGAAGTACCAAGTAAATCCATATCAGTTACGACAGCGCTTGTTCCAAGGAATCCCATATCTTCAACAACTGCACTTGTACCTAATAATCCCATTGCTGTTACGTTAGCTGATGTTCCAATATGTCCCATTGCAGTTACGTTTGCACTTGTACCGAGTAAATCCATATCAGTTACAACAGCACTCGTTCCTAGTATTCCCATGTCTGTAATAACAGAGGCTACACCTAGTAAGCCTACTTCTGTAGCTTTACCTGCAACAGCAGTTACATCACTACTTATTCCTGCGACTGTTGTTACATTAGCTTGTATGCCTGAAACTGTATTAATGTGCCCTTGTTCTGTTGTAGTAGGTTTAACTGTAACCCAAGCTGAACCAGTATAAACTCGCATTATATTGTCTGTAGTTTTAAAATATAATGCGCCTGTTAGTAATGCATTACCATCATTATCAACACTAGGGTCACTAGATTTATTTCCTAAATATCTATCATCAAAAGCATCTAAAGTATTTGCTGCATCTGTAGCCGAACTTGCAGCAGCCGTAGCTGAACCTGCAGCGGCTGTAGCTGAAGTTGCCGCAGCTGTAGCTTTCTCAGAGGCGGTTGTTGCACTTCCTGCCGCTTCATCTGCGGCTGTTTGAGCTGCAGTAACATCAGCTGCTATTGCTGATGATAACGTATTAAGAACAGTTGCATCACCTGTATTAAAAAGTCCACCTTTAGACTCATCTGAAGTCGAACCTGTTTTATCAGTTGTATCTGGAGCTGCTGGTGTTGCCATTATATTAACCCTCTTCCGTTATAAGTTATCTGAACGTTTCCTCCAGATGCATTACGCTTCGCATCTTCATCATTCAATTCAACTACCTCTTGATTAAATAACTGTTTATATTTAGCAGCCTGATCATCATCTTGCAGATAAGCAAATGCTTCTGCCAGAGCTCCCATTAATAGAACTCTTTCATTATCATCTCTTAACCAATTATAAGTTTCAGTACCAATATACAATGCACTGTTTGTGTTTGAAAAAGTTAAATCAATATTATCAGAAATTGTCTGTACATTACTTACTACTACTTCAGCGGCAGTAGAAGTTTGAGAAGTAATCGAACTTACTGTAGGTGCAGCACCACTATTAAGATCTACTCCAGTACCTGATAATTCCATTCCAGTTGTAATAGTACCTACTTTGTTATCAACAATAACTGTTGTATTTGAAGTAGCTGCGCTAGTTGTCGCTGTTACTTTTCCAGTATCTGCAGTATTAGCAGCATCCTGTGTAGCATAGGCTGTATTAGTATTACCATCTACAAAATAAAGTCGTGTAACTCCATTCGTTGTTGTAAGAAATCCTGCAGCATAGTTATTTGGATTAACTGAATAAACCGCATTTAATGCAGGTAATCTTTTATAATAATGTAGTTCAACTTTATCCGGTGTACCAACTCCTGCGCCCTTATTAAAACCTGGAGATAGTAATAGTGTATTACCAACTCTTGACCAATATGCCATGTAATTATACTTCTCTGCATACCAATCGTTATATGTTCTTAAATCTGTCTTCTCATTAAATAAACGGCAAGTTCTTCCTACAGAATCTATCTCTCTTATCTGAATAAATTCTATAAGATCTTGAGGTAAAGTTAATTCAGTTTTACTAGGAGCATAACCATTACCTGCTGTGGTAGCCGCCGTTAAAGCTGTCGAAGTATAGGTTACAGTATTTTCAAGAGATGCAACTCTAAGACTCCTGTAACATTTATCAGCAGCATATCTCATACAGTCTTGTATTCTTGTATCGGATAATACTGAAGAGTCTTTATTAGACCAATCCCTTACTAATGCTGTAAAGTTTGCATAAGTCGGCATAATTATCTCCCTTAAGTATTAACAAGAAGGTCCGGGTATTCTGTCTGTAATATATATCTTAGCTTCTTTACTTTATCCCTATCGTTCATAAAAGTCTGCGAGTGAAGATCTATACCATGGTCTTCATTTATTTTAATCGCAACAATATCTGGAATCGTTGCCATCTTTCTATAACCATGTTTTGTTTTCCCAAAGTAATCTTGTTTTTCTCTTTCTAATTTCACGTGCTTTAAGTAAGGATCCACATCTTGCATCGCCTGCCATTGACCTGTGTTTAAGTCAAAGCCTGCATCAATGCTTTTGTCAGGATCTACTGTTGCACTTTTAAATCTAAATTCATTTTCTTTTGCCATCCTCAACTCCTAGTTTACGTAGCAGGGTCTGTTATAGCAACGAATCTACCTGACTTACCAATGTAACCTAATAGGTCTCCAGCAGTTGCTGCAGTAAGGTTAGCCTGTAAAGCTGGAGCAGGTGTACCACTAACATTTATAAGATCTAAGTGAGTTAGCTTATAACCTGTAGCAATCTCTGCTATTCTGTATACACACTTTTCTACTGGATAAATATTTCCTGCATTTGTTTTAATAACGTACATAGTTCCCTCCGTTATTTAAGGGAGCCGTAGCTCCCTATTAAAATTAATTAGGTACTGTTGCGTCAATACCATCTAGGTAGTTCATCATTCCTAACAAACCACTATCATCTGATATACCTTCAAAGATATTTAAATCACCATGAAGAATCGCATATTCTATTTCAGATGCAATCGCTTCAACCTCTTCAGGCATATTTGTATACGGTGCCATACCTACCATTCCAGTACTCATGCCACCCCAGGTGTCTTCACTTTCCCACATACCATTCATAAGAGCTTTTACTCTTGATACATAGTAAGGTCCCCAGTTATCCATGATAGCAGTTAACTGAGTATCAGGTGCGAAAGCAATCATATCTGATGCTTGTCCAAATGCTAATACACCTTTAGTTCCTGCAGTTTGTAAAGGAGCTGGTGAGTCTGTATGTTGCGTAATAATATCTGCACCATTACTAATCAATACATTCGCTGCTTGAGATTCTTTAGCAGGATCATACCATGTATTAACCCATATTATATCTAAATCAAAATCTGGATTTACAGAAGTTGCTCCAAGATAAAATGCGTTAATCCCTCTTATTACTTCAGGAATTGGGAATGAAGCTATATATCCAGCTTTACCTGCTGTACTCATATGTCCAGCAATCACACCTTGTATATATCTTCCTTCATAAAACCTACTGCTATAAACACTTACGTTCTCAGCAGTCTTATAACCGGTAGCATGTTCAAATTTTACATCTGGAAATTCTTTAGCAACTTTTAACGTTTGATCCATATATCCAAATGAGGTTGTAAATATAATGTCTGCACCACTCTGAGCCATGTCTCGCATAACCCTAGCAGCATCAGGACCTTCTGGTACTGATTCAACATACATTGTAGTAACTTTATCACCTAGTTCGTCTTCAACCATTTGACGACCTTGATCATGCATGTATGTCCACCCATGATCTCCGACCGGACCTACATAAACAAATCCAGCTTTTACGTGATTCTTAAGTACACTTCCACCTGCAAAGGCAAAAGTTGGTATTAATAATATTAATGTTAGTATCGAAAATAATTTTTTCATTTGAGTCCTTCTCTTTAATATTAGTTAGTTGTTAATTTATCCTCTTCCTGTTATGACGGTAGCACCACAAGCACTATAGGCTTTGGAAACTTTACCACCAGCATTTTTGTATTTTGCTCTTAGATTAGTAGGATTACTTATAGCATCTGTATTACCGCTAAACTTAGGTCTGAGTGTAGGTTTGTCAATATTTGAATACATACCAGCTTTCCACATTCCTTTTTTCTGT
>PYIL01331623.1_pt1 | contig 12087 bp, 6 predicted proteins | sample 3578041 | NCBI WGS metagenome assembly PYIL01 (sample SAMN08408023, study PRJNA431606) | Marine metagenome isolate SA_KN192-05_S13_150m, whole genome shotgun... | biome: marine; feature: oceanic pelagic zone; material: water; isolation source: 150 m water sample, 0.2-0.8 um fraction ... | reverse complement strand
GAAGAAACCGAAGACGAACCCGAAGACGAACCCGAAGAAACCGAAGACGAAACCGAAGACGAACCCGAGGAAACCCCCGGGAACTGAGCGGGCTCGCTGTGTCCTGGACCACTATCCCCGAGCTCATTGACGACGCGGCCAAGCGGTTCGCGGCCCAGGAGGCCGTGGCTGACGGCAATCAGCGTTGGACCTTCGCCGACTATCGGGACAACATCCACGCCGCTGCCCGAGCCTTGATGGCCAGAGGCATAGGACCCGGTGACCGGGTCGCCGTCTGGGCCCCCAACACCGCCGAATGGGCGGTAGCCGCCCTCGGAGTGCACTGCTCGGGCGCGGCCCTGGTACCTATCAACACACGGTTCAAGGGCCACGAGGCGGGCTACATCTTGGAGCGCACTTCGGCCTGTCTGCTCTTCACCGTCACCGACTTCCTCGACACCGACTACGTGGACCTACTCGCCACCGCCGGACAAGGAGCGGGCCTGGAGGAAACAGTGATCCTGCGGGGAACGGTTCCTGCAGGTTGTACCGCCTGGGGAGACTTCGTCGCCGACTCCGTGTTGGTCAACGACGAGGAGCGAACCATCCGCTCCGCTGCGGTGGCCGACCATGACCTCTGTCACATCATGTTCACCTCGGGAACGACCGGCACCCCAAAGGGTGCAATGCTCCAACACGCCGCGGTCTGTCGCTCCTACGAGACCTGGTGCGACGTCATCGGGCTGAACGCTGACGACCGGTACCTGGTGGTCAACCCGTTCTTCCACACCTTCGGGCTCAACGCCGGAATCCTGGCGTGCCTGATGACGGGGGCCACCCTGGTTCCGCACCCGGTGTTTGAAGTTCCGTCGGTGATGGCCCGGATCCCCGAGGAACGAATCACCATGCTCCCCGGGCCACCGGCCATCTACCAGACGATTCTCAACCACACCGACCTCGATAACTTCGACATGTCCAGCCTCCGGTTGGCCGTGACCGGGGCGGCAGCTATCCCGGTAGAGATGATCCACGCCATGCGTGACCGCCTGGGATTCGAGACGGTGGTAACCGGCTACGGCCTCACAGAGGCTTCGGGCATCGCCACCATGTGCCGCCACGACGACGACCCTGAGGTAATCGCCAACACCTCCGGCCGGGCCATCGACGGGGTCGAGGTTCTCGTCGTCCACGACGGCCAAGAGGTGGCGCGCGGCGAGCCAGGCGAAGTGGTTGTCCGGGGCTACAACGTGATGGCCGGCTACCTAGACGACCCGGAGCAAACGGCCGAGGCGATCGACGCCGACGGGTGGCTTCACACCGGTGACATCGGGGTTATGGACGCCGACGGCTACCTCGACATCACAGACCGGGTCAAGGACATGTTCATCACCGGCGGGGTCAACGTTTACCCGGCCGAGGGGGAAAACCTGATGCTCTCCCATCCGGACATCGGACAGGTGGCGGTGGTGGGCGTCCCCGACCAGCGGATGGGCGAGGTCGGGGTGGCATTCGCGGTCGCGGCCCCCGCCGCCCACCCCGACGAGAAAGCCATTGTGGCCTGGACCCGGGAACGGATGGCTAACTTCAAGGTGCCCCGACGAGTGGTGGTTGTGGACACCTTGCCCACCAACGCCAGCGGCAAGGTCCTCAAATACGAACTGCGTGATCGGGCGGTCTCCAATGGGTAAAGCCGTGGCCGGTCCCGGGTACCCCCGGTGAGAATCGGCTACCGCAACCCATACCTGGCCGACAGCGAAAGCCCGATCGCTCATGGCCGCTGCGACCAGCAGGACTGCAGCCCCCTGGCTGGACCACAACCCCAAGGCCGACGGGTAATCGGTAATAGGGAGCGGCAATACGCCTGGTTGGGACCCGGCCACTTCGGGAGCCTCATCTCGGGGCCCTACCCGGATGGCCGGCGGGTCATCTGGAGCAACGGCCGGCAACAGATCGCCAAACTCGACTACGACACCCTCGAGGTCCTAGCCACCCTTGAGATCGGCGACGAGGCGGCCACCTCGGTAGGGGACATGGCGTCCGACGTAGCCGGCCTGGACGACCTGACCGGTGACGAGGCGATTTCGCATGCTGCCGGGATTGCCATGCGGTACCTGACCGGCTTGGACGGGGTATACGCCCTTCTCGATCACCGCCACACACTGTTTCTGGGACGCAAGGCAAGCGCAGTGGCCTACGCCGATGCCGTTCCCGGCGACCGCAGTTCGGCGATCGTGGAGAAGGCCCGATGGGACAAGCCCCAGGAGATCGAGGGCTTCTTCGTTGGGATGAACATGACTCCCGACGGGCGTCTGGTCATGTCAACCGACCACGGCTGGCTGGTCAGTCTGAAGCGGGACTTCTCCTCCTACGAGACAGTCCTGCTACCTGGGGCCACCGAGCAGGCCGCTGGGCACTGCGCCCGGATGGAGGCTGAGAGGGGTGACACAGCCTACGGCTGGGTACGGACCAGCCTGTGCTGCGACGAAGCGGGTGGCATCTACGCCAACTCCGTCGACCACGTCCACAAGGTGGTGTGGACCGGCGAGGCGTTCTCGCAAGATCCGGCCGATGGGGCATGGAGCGCCGCCTACCGCAACGGCACCGGCTTGGGATCGGGGACCACCCCGTCACTAATGGGTTTCGGGCCCGACGAGGATCGGTTCATAGTGATCGGCGATGGCGATGAGGTGGTCAACGTCACCCTGTTCTGGCGGGATGCCGTACCCGACGACTGGGAGCAGATACCCGGAGCGCCTTCCCGGCGGATCGCCGGAATCGGCCCGGCACACATGGGCGACCCGGCACGGCCGACCATCCAGACCGAGCAGTCGATCACCGTGGCCGGCTACGGGGCCATGACCGTCAACAACGAGCCGGCCTCCTGCCCCGAGTACCTTCCGCCGCGGGGGGCTCGAATGCTGTCGTTCCTCCTCGGACATCACGCTGAGTACAGGCCCCAAGGCCTCCACAAGTACCGGTGGGATCCGGTGGAGCGGCAGTTCCGGGAGGCCTGGGTGAACACCGAGATCTCCTCGCCGAACTCGGTGCCTTCGGTAAGCCTGGACGCCGACCTGGTCTATACGTGCGGCACCCGGGACGGGCGGTGGACCATTGAGGCCATCGACTGGTCAACCGGCGAGTCGGTCGGCCACTTCGAGGTCGGCGACTCGCTCTACAACACCCTGGGTGCCGGGGTGATCCTCGACGAGGACGGACGGATCCTCTATGGGACGATTTTCGGCAAGGTCCGCCTGCTTGTCGACTAACGGTCCTCCTGGCTAGTTAGTCCGACTAAGCGCCAAGGCCCGACAGGTACCCTGAGGCGATCAGCCTCCACGCCCTGATCGTTTGACCATGAGCAGCAAACGCCCATATCCCGAAGTCGGCCGGGCAGACTTCCCGGCGCTTGAGGCGAGGGTTCTAGACCGCTGGGCAGCCGAGGGGACCTTCCGGGCCTCGGTGGAGGCTCGACCCGAAGAGGACGAGTTCGTCTTCTACGACGGGCCGCCGTTCGCCAACGGTCTGCCCCACGCCGGGAACCTACTGACCGGCTACGTCAAGGACATAGTCCCCCGCTACCAGACCATGCGGGGCTACCGGGTGGACCGCCGCTTCGGCTGGGACTGCCACGGCCTTCCCGCTGAGATGGAGGTGGAGCGGGAGCTCGACCTGTCGGGTCGGGCAGCTATCACCGAGTACGGGATCGATCGGTTCAACGACCGGTGCCGGGAGTCGGTCATGCGCTACACGGGAGAATGGGAAAAGACGGTCACCCGGCAGGCCCGCTGGGTGGACTTCACCAACGACTACAAGACCATGGACCCCTCCTACATGGAGTCGGTCATGTGGGCCTTCAAGCAACTGTGGGAGAAGGGGCTCATATATGAAGCCTTTAGGGTCATGCCCTACTCGTGGGGGGCCGAGACCCCCCTATCCAACTTTGAGATCCGCCTTGACGACGCGACGAGGCCCCGCCAGGACCCGGCCATCACTGTGGCCTTCGACCTGGAACCGCGCACCGATGACCCCGGGCCGATGCGTCTGCTGGCCTGGACGACCACCCCGTGGACGCTGCCGTCCAACTTGGCCATGGGGGTCGGCCCGGACGTGGACTACGTCCTGAGGCGGGACCCAAACGGCTTTGTCTACGTTCTGGGCGCCGCGGCGCAGGAACGCTACGAGACCCAGTTGGCGGGAACCGAGGACCTGGGCGTAGTGAAGGGCGCCGAGCTGGTTGAACGCTCTTACCAGCCGCTGTTCGATTTCTTCGCCGATCGGACTGACGCCTTCCGGGTGCTGGGAGCCGACTGGGTGAACGCCGCCGAGGGCACCGGGGTGGTCCATATGGCGCCCGGGTTCGGCGAGGAGGACCAGGTGCTCTGTGAGGCCAACAACATCCCCATCGGAGGTGTCGTACCGGTCGACGACCAGGGGCGGTTCACCAAGGACATCCCCGAATGGGCCGGGGTCAATGTTTTCGAGGCCAACCCACAGATCATCAGCACCCTCGCCGAGGCCGGCCACCTGATCCGACACGACAGCTACGAACACAACTACCCGCACTGCTGGCGGACTGATACGCCGATCATCTACAAGGCCATCTCGTCATGGTATGTACGAGTCACTGACCTGAAGGAGCAACTACTGGCCAACAACCAAACCATTAACTGGGTTCCCGACCACGTTCGGGATGGCCGGTTTGGGATGTGGCTGGAGGGGGCCCGGGACTGGTCGATCAGCCGCAACCGCTTCTGGGGGTCGCCGATCCCGGTGTGGCGCAGTGACGACGACCAGTACCCGCGTACCGACGTCTACGGCAGCCTTGACGAGATCGAGGCGGACTTCGGGGTGCGGCCAGACGACCTGCACCGTCCGACCATCGACGCGCTAACCCGGACGAACCCGGACGACCCGACCGGACGCTCCACCATGCGGAGAGTCCCCGAGGTGTTGGACTGCTGGTTCGAGTCGGGGGCCATGCCCTTCGCCCAGGTCCACTACCCGTTTGAGAACAAGGAGTGGTTCGATGACCACTTCCCGGCCGACTTCATTGTCGAGTACATCAACCAGACCCGGGGCTGGTTCTATACCCTCCACGTCCTGGCCACCGCCCTTTTCGACCGACCGGCGTTCCAGAATGTGATCTGCCACGGAATCCTGCTGGCCGAGGACGGCGCCAAACTCTCTAAAAAGCTTCGCAACTACACCGAGCCGACAGAGATCTTCCAGCACCAGGGCTCCGATGCCCTCCGGTGGTACTTCACCTCCACAGGCATCCTCCGAGGCGGCGACCTGCGGATCAGTGACGCTGGAATCGACGAGGTGGTCCGCCGAATGCTGCTTCCTATCTGGAGCGCTTACAGCTTCTTTACTCTCTACGCCAACGTCGATGGACACCGGGCCGGGTTCCGCACTGACTCGGAGCACCTCCTGGACAGGTACATGCTGGCTAAGACCCAGCAATTGGTCACCTCGGTCAGCGAACGGATGGACGCCTACGACCTGCCCGGGTCCACCGAGGTCATCGGAGGGTTCGTCGACGCTCTCAACAATTGGTACATCCGACGTAGCCGGGACCGCTTCTGGGCCCCCAACTCGGCGGAGAACGCCGCGGACAAGCGTGACGCCCATGACACCCTCTACACGGTGCTAACTACCTTCGCCCGAGTAGTCGCACCATTCCTACCCATGGTCGCGGACGAAATCCACTCGGGTTTGACCGGCGGTCCCAGCGTGCACCTCGCCGACTGGCCCGACCCGGCCGACCTGCCCGATGACCTCGATCTGGTGGAGGCCATGGACCGGGTGCGGGACGTGGCCTCCACCTCGCTGAGACTCCGGGAAGACCACGGGCTTCGGGTCCGCCTGCCATTGCCCTCGCTGACGGTGGCTGGTCCAGGGGCCAACGTCCTGTCGGCATTTGTGGACCTACTCATTGACGAGGTCAACGTGAAGTCTGTGGAGTTCACCGACGACCTGGGGACCTACGCCAGGAAGGTGCTACGACCAAGGGGATCAGTACTTGGCCCCCGCCTAGGGGACGAAGTTCAGGCCGTGTTCGCCAGCGCCCGATCCGGCGACTGGGTCCTGGCCGCCGACGGCACGACCACCGTCGCCGGCCACCAGCTCTCCGCCGACGAGTTCGACCTAACTCTCGAGTCGCGCGACGGAGTCACGTCAGCAGCCCTGGCTTCGGGGGACGCGGTGGTCGTACTCGATACCACAGTCACCGAGGACCTAGCCCGAGAGGGCCTGGCCCGGGACGTGGTCCGGCACGTCCAGCAAGCTCGGCGGGACGCTGACCTTGTGGTCACCGACCGGATCCTTCTGTGGCTGGACGGCGACGCCACAGTGCTCGACGCTGTCCGAGACCACGAAGATTGGGTAGCCGGCCAGGTGTTGGCCACCGGGATCACTTACGGCTCGACCGACGATGCCTCCTCCACCACGGTGACCATCGAGGGGGCCGAGGTCACTTTGGCCTTCGTAGTGGCCTGAGTCGACCCGGTCACCACCGGGCCGGTCCCTCACCCCGATTCAACCCACACGGCCGAGGTGTCGGATTCTCTTGACACGGGTGTAATTACATGCGTGAAATATTGAGTCCGGGGCGACCGCGGATCCCACTACTCCGAGCCAGAAATCAGGGTTGGGCAAACGTTCCCCCGGGCGTTTTCGAGACGGGGATGTCGACGGGGCCGAGGGGTGCCAGGAAGGGATGACGGGCCCGTGGCACTGCTGGAGGAAATCCCCGAGACTGTCGCCGAACCGGCCAGCGACGACGCGACCAGCAGCCAAGGGATGCGGGTTCGCAAACGCAACGGGGATCTCGAGCCTGTTGACGTCAACAAGATCGTCCGGGCCGTCGAACGATGTGCGGTGGACCTCGCCGGAGTGGACCCCATGCGGGTCGCCACCCGAACCATCTCCGGCCTCTGCGACGGGGCGACTACCGAGGAGCTCGACGAACTCTCGATCCGGACCGCCGCGGCCTTCATCGTCGAGGAACCCCACTACTCCAGACTGGCCGCTCGGCTCCTGTCCACGGTTATCGACAAAGAGGTCCGCAACCAGGGCGTCCATGCCTTCTCCCAGTCGATTGCCTCCGGCCACAAATTGGGGCTGATCAACGATCAGGTGGCGACCTTTGTGGCCGCCAAGGCCCGGAAATTCGACGACACTATCGACCGAGATCGCGACCACCTGTTCGAGTTCTTCGGACTCCGGACCGTCTACGACCGCTACTTACTCCGCCACCCGGAGGACCGCGGGGTCATCGAGACACCCCAGTACTTCTTCCTACGAGTGGCTTGTGGGTTGGCCTCCAACCCTGACGACGCCATCCGGTTTTACCGCCTCATCTCCTCGCTGGAGTACCTGCCATCCAGTCCGACCCTGTTCAACTCGGGAACCTCGCACCCTCAGATGTCTAGTTGCTACCTGCTCGACTCGCCCGAGGACAGCCTCGACGGGATCTACAAGCGCTACACCGACATCGCTCAGTTGTCGAAGTTCGCCGGTGGCATCGGTGTGGCCTGGCACCGGGTGCGGGCCAAAGGCTCGCTGATAAAGGGCACCAACGGACTCTCCAACGGGATCGTGCCTTGGCTGAAGACCCTTGACAGTTCGGTGGCCGCGGTCAACCAGGGTGGTCGGCGCAAGGGCGCGGCATGCGTCTACCTAGAAACCTGGCACGCCGACATCGAGGAGTTCTTGGAGTTGCGCGACAACACCGGCGATCACCAGAGGCGCACTCACAACCTGAACCTGGCCAACTGGGTGCCGGATCTGTTCATGCAGCGGGTGGAGAAGGACTGGGTGTGGTCGCTATTCGACCCCAAGGAAACCCCCCACCTCACCGACCTGTACGGCGAAGAGTTCGAATCTGCATACCTGAAGGCCGAGAAGGAGGGTAGTTACGTTCGTCAGGTGCCGGCCCGGGATCTCTACAGCCGAATGATGCGCACCCTCGCCCAGACGGGCAACGGCTGGATTACCTTCAAAGATGCCTCTAACGCCAAGTGCAATCAGACGGGCCAACCCGACCGGGTGGTGCACTTGTCCAACCTGTGCACAGAGATCCTGGAGGTGACCGATCAGTCAGAGACTGCGGTATGCAATCTGGGCTCGGTGAACCTCGGCGCCCTGGTGGTCAACGGGTCCTTCGACTTCGAACGCCTCGGCGAGGTAGTCGGTACCGCGGTGCCGTTCCTGGACCGGGTAATTGACATCAACTACTACCCCACCCCCGAGGCAAAGAACTCCAACGACGCCTGGCGTCCAGTGGGCCTGGGCCTCATGGGCCTTCAGGACGTGTTCTTCAAGCTGGGTCTGGCCTTCGACTCCCCGGAAGCCCGGGACCTGTCCCGTCGGATCTCCGAAGAGATCTACTTCCACGCCCTGTGGGCCTCTACAGAGTTGGCCAAGCAGTTCGGGCCGCACGCCAACTTCGACCAGACCCGGGCAGCGGCTGGCTCCCTGCAGTTCGACCTCTGGGGGGTGGAGCCGACCGATCCCGAGCGTTGGTCCACCCTGCGGGACCGCGTCGCCACTCACGGGCTACGTAATTCTCTGATGATCGCCATTGCGCCGACAGCCACCATCGCCTCGATCGCCGGTTGCTACGAGTGCATCGAACCGCAGGTGTCCAACATGTTCAAGCGGGAAACCCTCTCTGGCGAGTTCCTCCAGATCAACCGCTACTTGGTGTCCGAGCTTCGAGAGCGTGGGATCTGGTCCGAGACCGTGGCTAACGCCATCAAGCAGGCTGAAGGCTCCGTCCAGGAAGTGGAGGTCATCCCCGACGACCTCAAAGAGGTCTACCGCACCGCCTGGGAGATCCCGATGAGGTCGTTGATCGACATGGGAGCCGACCGCGGGGCATTCATCGACCAAAGCCAGTCCCTGAACCTGTTCATCGAGTCGCCAACCATTGGGAAGCTTTCCTCGATGTATCTCCATGCTTGGAAGTCCGGGCTCAAGACCACTTACTACTTGAGGTCCCGTCCAGCGACCCGCATCAACAAGACGACCATCACCAATGGAGCAGGCCACCCTGACGACGGCGAGAGCGTGAGGGGGTTCACCGACTCAGAAGCGGTGGCCTGCTCGCTGGAGAACCCGGAGACCTGCGAGGCGTGCGACTGATGGCCCTCTCTGAAGCCGAGCTCCACCCGTTCCCCGACGAGGAATCGTCCGACCGGCCATCTGACCGGCCGAACCCGGCCGGCCGACCGGCCAACATCCTTGACCCGGGCTTCGACCTGACCCTGCGGCCAATGCGTTACCCGGACTTCTACAACATGTACCAGGACGCCATCAAGAACACCTGGACCGTCGACGAGATCGACTTCTCGGACGACCTGGTGGATCTTCGGAGCCAACTGGTGCCTGCCGAGAAGCACCTGGTCAACCGACTGATTGCCTTCTTCGCCACCGGCGACTCGATCGTGGCCAACAACCTCGTCCTGAACCTATACCAGCACATCAACGCACCCGAGGCCCGAATGTACTTGTCGCGCCAACTTTACGAAGAGGCGCTGCACGTCCAGTTCTACCTCACCCTGCTGGACAACTACATCCCCGACCCGGCCGAGCGGGAGGCTGCCTTCGCGGCCATTCACAACATCCCGTCTATCCGTAAGAAGGCCGAGTTCTGCTTCAAGTGGATGGGCTCAGTGGGCGACCTGGACGCCCTGGACACAGACAAGAAGCGCCGACTCTTCCTGATGAACCTGATTTGCTTCGCCACTTGCATCGAGGGGTTGTTCTTCTTCGGAGCCTTCGCTTACGTCTACTTCCTGCGGGACAAGGGCCTACTGAACGGCCTGGCCGCCGGCACCAACTGGGTGTTCCGGGACGAAAGTTGCCACATGAACTTCGCTTTAGCTGTCGTCGACACAGTTCGGGCCGAACAGCCCGAACTGTTCGATAGGGACTTCGGCCGGCAGGTCACAGAGATGATCGGCGAGGCGGTGGAATGCGAGTACCAGTTCGCCGAGGACCTCCTCGGCCAGGGGATACCCGGGATGTCCACCACCGATACCCGCCAGTACCTGCAGTACGTAGCTGACCAGCGCTTAGTTCGCCTCGGCCTCAACCCGGTGTACGGGTCGAACAACCCGTTTGGTTTCATGGAACTGCAGGACGTGCAGGAACTCACCAACTTCTTTGAGCGCACAGTCGTCGCCTACCAGATGGGCGTCGACGGCGAGGTGGCTTTCGACGAAGAGTTCTAGGGCGTTTCTCGACCCTTCGATCCCCCGATCGGACCGCAGACGAGGCCCCTCAGGGGGCCTCGTCTGGTTCTGGCCCGGAAGAGCCCTGGTCGTTGCCGACCCCACCGCCCGATGATCGGCGGCGCATTGCCAGAGTACCGACTGCTAACGCGGCGACTGCTGCGGCGCCTATCCCCACCACCCAATCCGACCCGCGATCATCAACCGACGACATGGACTCGCCAGTCGCCCGAGCGAGAGTCGTTGTGGCCGGTGGGACGGTGGACGTGGCAACTGCCGTGGTCGGAACAGCTGTCGTTGTCACCGTGGGGGGTGCAACGGTCGCCGGCATCCGCGTCGAAGCCATTGGGGCGGTTGAGGTGGCCACTGCCGTGGTCGGAACGGCTGTCGTTGTCACCGGAAGCGATGGTTTAGTCGGTGTAGTGGTGGTAGTCGGTGCGGCGGTGGTAGTCGGTGCGGCGGTGGTAGTCGGTGTAGTGGTGGTAGTCGGTGCGGCGGTCGGATGGCCGCGGAAGGGCCCGGTGATCTCGTAGGTCACGCCGCCCATTCGACCCGGAGGGCCACTGCCCCAGTCGATCGCCGGGATGATGTCGCGGACCAATCGCTTACCGGGACCCCTCTGGGAACTTAGGTAGAGCCGACGCCCAACCGGGTCGAAGCATGGTCCCGTGACGGCTGACAGTTCGTGAGCCGGGTCGGCGATCCGGCAGAACGGGGCGACCTCGCCTTCCGTGCTTACGATGACCAACTCGAGGTCGCCGGCCGTCTCAGCTACGTACAGGTCGCCGGTCCACTGATCCACGGTGAGGTCGTCGATTCCGGTGAGCGGTTGCCGCCCCCCAAAGCCATCCCATAGCAGTTCATGACGGCCGGCCACCAGGTCGACCGCGTGGACCCGGTTGTCAAATTGGGTGGCGAAGAACACCCAACCTTGGTGGTACCAGCAGCCCTTCCCGGCCGGTGTGGTGAAGGCGTCAGGGACCTGCTGGCGAGCAGGGCCGGTCGCCTCCAACGGGTCAGCGACCTCCCGCCAGGACACCGAGCCGCCCTCGGTCACCGCCATGGCCTCGAGGGTTCCCGACGACAGGTCGGGCCATGCCTCGGGGGTGTACCGGTAGAGGCGACCGAACCGGTGGTCCTCGGTCAGGTAGACGGCCTCACCGACTGGGTCAACGGCCGCCCCGCCGTGGTTCCGTAGCCCCATGGCCTCCCGTGCCTGGGGAAGTCGAACGCCGCTTGGATCGCATTCCCAGATCCGTCCAGCGCCGAAGAAATCGGCTTCGCAGGAAAGCCAGGTACCCCACGGGGTAGGGGCGCCTCCGGAGTTGGAGTGGCTCCAGGCCAGGACCGGATAGGCCCCGATGATGCTGCCGTCGTTGTCGAAGTGGATCGACGACGCTCCGCCCCACGCCTCGTCCGGGGTGAGGTAGTTGGGGATGTCACTGTTGGAGGTCAGGTACCAGCCGCCTTCGCCGTCGGGGAAGGTGGCCGCGGCAGAGGGAAAAAGGTGCCACCAGTGGTCTGTATCGCCGACCGGGTCGCCGGAAACGGCGACCACCCGTGAGGTGAAACCCTCAGGGAGGAGGAAGCCGTTGATGTCCGGTGTCCGCCCCTCGATCGACCCGTAGGGGCCGGCTCCGGGCTGGGCCGAGGCGGCACTGGCCGATTCGCTGCGGGTCAATAATCCGGCGCCTGCTGCGGCGGCCAGTCCGCGCCGCAAGAACGTTCGTCGGTCCATACCCGCTCCCGGTCGTACAGCCGGGTGATGACCCTAGGACGCTTTAGAGGCAATCAGCCGGTGCCATCGCCTTCCGTCCGTTCCCCTTCAGGACCGTCGGACCCACCGGTTCGGCGCCGGAGGGCCAGCAGG
>PYIL01208901.1_pt1 | contig 12093 bp, 11 predicted proteins | sample 3578041 | NCBI WGS metagenome assembly PYIL01 (sample SAMN08408023, study PRJNA431606) | Marine metagenome isolate SA_KN192-05_S13_150m, whole genome shotgun... | biome: marine; feature: oceanic pelagic zone; material: water; isolation source: 150 m water sample, 0.2-0.8 um fraction ... | reverse complement strand
TCTTCGTCAACCAATCGGTCTTTGAAGCCGGGGAATTCAGCGTTTAGTTTTTCAACCAGTTCACCTAGAGGGGTGGGCTCTACTTCAACTTTATCTTTGCCGTTGGTCATACGACGTAGGGGCGTTGGAATTCGGACCGTGACGCTCATCTGGAAAAACCCTCCTGCTGGTTCAATCGCCTCATTAGGCACTTATTATGCGCCTTTGTTATGAGGCGCGTAGGGCAGAATCAACTTCTAGATCGATTTCTACCCGTCAATTACATCCCCGCCAAGCGGGTCTACCCTCACACCTGTGGAACTGACCCATTCCAGTCCACTCTGTATCTCTGATTCTTCGCCGTCCAGTTCCAAGACCACCCAGCCCACGGTTTCGCCGACCTCGGCTCGCCGAATATTGGTCACGATCTTGAACTTGCGACCCAACTCGTAGATCACCGGTTGCTTGACCAAAGTTTCTTCAAAGGTGAACTTTACACGCTGCTTACCCATACCCGAACACCCCCCTGCTTATCCTCGTGTCTTATCGGTCTTGTTACTTGGCCTCTTGGAACATCTCTTCAAAAGAACGCATGCTCGGTTTGATGTCTAATGGGTCCACCACTTCTTCCACCGCTTCGATGGTCTTTAGTCCGTTGCCAGTGATGTAGACAACGGTTAGTTCGTCTGGCTTGATGGCCCCTGATTCGGCCAGTTTCTTCAGTCCTGAGACCGTGACACCGCCTGCTGTCTCCGTGAAGATACCTTCGGTTTCAGCCAGCAGTTTGATGCCGTTCACTATCTCAGATTCGGGCACTGCGTAGGCAGAGCCTTCGGATTTCTCAATCACCTTGATGGCGTATATGCCGTCTGCCGGGTTGCCAATGGCCAGAGACTTGGCCAGGCTGTCCGGTTGTACCGGTATGACCTGGGATTGTTTATTGTTCCAGGCGGTGGCGATGGGTGAGCATCCCTCTGCCTGCTGCATGTGCATCTTGGTGGTTACCGCCGGGTGGTGAGCGGTGTTCTGGTCTACACCAAAGGAGCTGGATTCCACGCCGTCCAGCAAGCCCAGGCAGGCCAGTTCGTTGAAACCTTTCCAGATCTTGGTGAACATGGCACCGGACGCGGAAGGCACCACCACGTGGTCGGGGAGTCTCCAGCCCAGCTGTTCTGCGACCTCGTAGCCCAAGGTCTTGCTGCCCTCGGCGTAGTAGGGGCGCATGTTGATGTTCACAAAGGCCCAGGGGTAGTCATCGGCCAACTCACTGCAGAGTCGGTTCACCTGGTCGTAGGTGCCGTCCACGGAAACCAGGATGGGGTTGTAGATGGCAGCGCCAACGATCTTGCCCCGCTCCAAGTTGGAGGGGATGAAGACCACGGCACGGACACCTGCGCGGGCGGAGTGCGCCGCTACGCTACATGCCAGATTCCCGGTGGAAGCGCAGGCGATGGTCTCATAGCCAAACTCAAGGGCCTTGGTCGCCGCAACGGAGACCACACGGTCCTTGAATGAGAACGATGGGTTTACGCTATCGTTCTTGATATACAGGTTGTTAAGGCCCAGTTGTTTGCCCAGTCCTTTGGCCTTGATGAGAGGTGTGTAACCGGCCATGATGTCGACCGGGTCATCACCATCGGCTGGGAGCAGGTCTTTGTAGCGCCAGATGCTGAGGGGACCCTTTGCGATATTGTCTTGGCTGACCACTTCAGAGATGGTTGCGTAGTCGTAGACCACTTCCAATGGGCCAAAGCAGAATTCGCATACGTTTAGCGGTTCTGCCGCGTATTCTCTGCCGCATTCGCGACATTTGAGTCCGTTTATGAAAGCCACCGCGGTCGGTTCCTCCTGGCCAAAAATGGCCGGCGCACAAGCCCAAATAAGCCCTAAATCAATGTTGAAGGGCTGCCGGTGATAGTAACAAAGGCCCTATGGGATGTCAACTTGAGCCACGCCTGAAAGGGGGGCTTGTTGAGCCTGGAGCGAGTGGCTGAAGCGGCTCGATCAAAACTTGGTCTAACGTTAGAATAATCATAATTATCGTGACAATTCGGTGATATAATCCTTGGACATTCGCTTCCTTTACCAGCGAATGGTTATCCGGCCGATAATCTGTTCCATTGACAATACAAGAGCCTCTCTAACCCTGTGGGCTCTATAAATCCATAAAATACCTAGGATAACGCCCTGCTCCGCGCCCAACATATAAACCTACTGCAACAATATTCAATCCCGCTGATCGTTGGCGTGATTGCCGGCTTGGTTTTTGCCAATATCGATCTCCACTCCTATGAAGAGATGGTGGATTTCCATATCTTTGGTGATGATGCCAAGATATTTGGCAAGGCCGTCACCGTCCACTTCCTAGTCAACGAGATCTTCATGGTGTTCTTCTTCGGCATTGCCACTAAGGAGATCACCGAGTCTGTCCTCCCTGGCGGTGCGCTGAATCCCATACCCAAGGCCATAAACCCGTTGATGGGCACCCTTGGCGGCGTCTTTGGCCCTGCGGGTATGTTCTTCCTGCTGGCCTGGATATTCTATGGTGGGTCCGGCGACTTCGGTACCGTTGCCAACGGATGGGGGATTCCCACCGCCACCGACATCGCTCTGGCCTGGTTGGTGGCTCGGGTCATCTTCGGCAATGGGCATCCTGCGATCAATTTCCTTCTGTTGCTGGCGGTGGCCGATGACGCCATAGGTCTGGGAATCATCGCCGTGTTCTATCCTGACCCAGCACATCCTGTGGAGCCCGGTTGGCTGTTATTGGTGGTCGGCGGCATGGCTGCAGCTTATGCCATGCGCCGGATCGGCGTGCGCCACTGGCCGATCTACATCCTGATCGCCGGTGGGCTTAGTTGGGTTGGCCTGGTCAAGTCGGGAATCGAACCGGCATTGGCGCTAGTGGTAATCGTCCCGTTCCTCCCGGGGCCTAGCGTGGCCCATGGGATGTTTGGCGACGGTGACCAGGAATTCGAGCACGCCCATCCTGATGGGCTCGACGCTGGGCTGGAAGCTCTGGAGCCGCATCATCACCAGGCACCGCTGGATGACTTTGAACATCAGCTCAAGCTGCCGGTAGATTTTGGTCTGTTCTTCTTTGCTTTTGCCAACGCCGGAGTGGCCCTTGGCAGCATCACCGAGGTCACACTGATCGTGATTATGGCTTTGATCGTCGGTAAAGCCATCGGTATAACACTGTTCTCTTGGGTTGGCGTCAAGCTTGGATTCCCACTGCCGGAAGGAATGGGCGTCAAGCATCTGCTGGTTGCGGCTATCATCGCTGGTCTGGGACTGACCGTGGCCTTGTTTGTCGCTGGTAAGGCCTACGAGGATCCGGCCTTCCAAGACCCGGCCAAGATGGGTGCAGTACTCAGCGCCGGAGCGGCGATAGTCGCATTTGTCGTCGGGCGTTTGCTCAAGGTTAAAGACAGCCAGGACAAGTGATATACTCGCGCCTGTGGACCCTGAGTTGGCCTAGTCCAACTCAATTTCCAAGATGATTATCAGGAGCCAAGAACGATGATTGGCGTACTTACTCACCACTGGGCAAAACCCGAAAAGGTTGAAGAAGCCAAGAAGATGCTGGACGGCAACGGCCTGGCCCAGAGCAAGGCTCCAGGCTATGGCATGCGGCTGACCTTCATATCCCAGGATGACCCCACTAAGATCTCTACCCTGGTGACCTGGGACTCCAATGAGATCTACGATGCCTGGCGCGCCAGTCCAGAGCGGGCTGCAGCAATGGCCGGAGCTGGTGAGATGTGGTCCAAACCGGCCGAGAACGAACGCTTCGAGATGGCGGACTAACCCGATTTTCAAATAACCGCTCACCCTGTCCTTCAGTCGAAGGATGTCGAGGGGGCCTGTCTTCTGCGCGTTCATGGTTCGGCGGAACTCACCACGAACTGTTGTGGTAGCCCATAAATCGTTGAGGCGGTAGTTACATATCACTTGGTAGGCTCAGATAAACAGTAGGAGACGGCAATGGCCAAACGAAGTTTCTGGGCCTGGGGGAACGAGTCAGGCGAGCCCACCGCCGAGCAGATGAAGGCGGCGGCGGCGGAGTTGGCTGAACGCTATAACGTCAGTCTAGACCCGGTCACACCGCCCAAATCGTCGGGGTTGTCTCTCCGCAAACCGCGCATCACCCCACCTTCGGCGTTGACGGACATCTGTGTCAGTGATGATCACGATCGGGCCGTCCATACCTACGGGCGCAGCTTCAGGGACCGTATCCGCGCCTTCAACTACGACTTTCCGAACCCCCCAGACGTAGTCTCACGCCCACGCAATGAACAAGAATTGGAGGCTGTGTTGGAGTGGTGCTCCAGTTCCGGATACGCCGCCATTCCCTTCGGCGGGGGCAGTTCCACCGTGGCAGGTTTTGAACCCCCTGAGGGATACGACGGTATCGTGACCATTGATCTTGAGGGACTGGACCAAGTTCTGGAGATCGATGACCTATCCCGTTCCGCCCGGATACAGGGAGGCATCTACGGTCCCGCTCTGGAGGCCCAACTGCGCCCCCACGGCTTCACCATGCGCCATTACCCGCAGAGCTTCGAGTTCTCCACTCTTGGAGGCTGGATCGCCACCCGCTCCGGAGGCCATTACGCCACCAACCAGACCCATATCGACGACATGGTCGAGTCGGTGCGCATGGTTACCCCCGTTGGTATCTGGGAGTCCAGGCGCCTGCCGGGCAGCGGAGCTGGCCCCAGCCCAGACCGTATAGCTATAGGCAGTGAGGGCATCCTAGGCATCATCACGGAGGCCTGGATGAAAATTCAGGCCCGCCCGGTGTTTTGAGCCTCTGCCGGAGTCGCCTTCCCCACTTTTGCCGCTGGAGCCGATGCGGCCCGTCAGGTTGTCCAGACCAAACTCTGGCCCGGCAACTGCCGTCTTCTAGACCCGGTGGAAGCGGCTGCCGCTGCTGGAATGGATGGCACCAAAGCCCTGTTGCTGCTTGGGTTTGAGTCGGCTGAGATTCCCCAGGGAGAGTTCATCCAACACGCGGTCAAGATCGCTCGCGACGCTGGTGGGATCGTCAGCGACGACGATATCAAGGTGTCTGATAGTTCCGGCGGCCGACCCCAGGGAGAGACGGGCCGCCAGGGTGCGGTTGGTGCCTGGCGTGATTCGTTCCTGAACGCCCCCTACATGAAGAACCACCAAGCTGGGCTTGGGTTTGTGACCGAGACCATGGAGACCGCTGTGACCTGGGACCGCTGGCCCGAGCTTGACCGCGCGGTGCGGGCTGCCCTCCAAGAAGCCCTTGACCGAGTCTGTGGCGGTGGCACGGTATCCTGTAGGTTTACCCACGTTTACACCGACGGTCCAGCCCCGTATTTCACCTTTGAGGGCATGGGCCGCCTGGGCGCTGAACTTGAGATGTATGCCGAGATCAAGCAGGCTGCGTCCGATGCCATCATGGCTTCTGGCGGAACTATAACCCACCACCACGCCGTCGGACGCCTGCACCGGCCCTGGTATGACCAGCAACGACCAGAGCTATTCGCCCAGTCGTTGAAGGCCGTCAAGCGGACCCTTGATCCCAACGGCGTGCTCAACCCAGGGCTCTTGATTGAAGCTTAACCAGGCGATCGGAGAGTACAGTACCGTGCACGCTCCTGGCGTGTACAATGGGCATCTGCTTGGGAGGGATGCATGTTTCGGTTTGGGATAACTCCAGAGGGGTTTGCGGTCGGTCGACGCAATGTTCACTACTCATGGGTGATCGTCGGTATCGCCTCCATGATGTGGATGACCAGCAGCGGCATGCGTTTCGCGACCAGCCTTTTGATTCCGGAGTTCCACAAAGAGGAATACTTTGGCTGGAGTATCGGATTCATTACCCTCGGATTCACTATCCAGTGGCTGGCATCAGGGTTCCTGGCTCCCGTATCTGGCTGGCTGGGAGACCGTTACGGCGTGCGGAGGGTGATGTGGGTTGGCGCTTCTCTTTTCATAGCGGGAATGCTACTGACCGGCATCATGACCTCTCTATGGGAGTTCTACCTCTATTTTGGAGTTCTTCTGGCTGCCGGAATGGCGTCTTTCCAGGTGACCCTGGTTTCTGGCGTGACCCTCTGGTTTAGGAAACGACTTGGCTTGGCCATGGGGTTGCTGCAAAGTCTCCAGGGATTTGGCACAGCGCTCGCGATTGTCACGGTCTTCATCTTGTTTGACCGCTTTGGTCTGCGCGCCACTTTCTGGATTCCGGGTATCATCGGTGGGGGGCTGCTACTTTTCTTGACTCGCTACTTCTATAACGAGCCTGCTGACCTGGGTCTTAAGCCATGGGGGGCGGATGAAGATGAGCCGGTCAAGCGGATGCAGAACAATGACCTGGCCAAGACCCGCACCCGCGTCTTTCTGAAACAGGCCCAGAAGACCACCGCCTTTTGGAACCTGGTGGGAATCCATTTCTGGGGGTGCGCAGCGCACAACATAATCTTGATCTTACTGGTGGATATGGCCCGCGAGGCGGGTCTGTCGGATGTCACCTCAGTTGTTGTGTACATCACCCTGACGGTGATCAGTACCGTCACCAGGTTCGGCACTCCGGTGATGGCCGACCGGTTCGGCGCAAAGGCGGTCATGATCGTCTGTTTTTCCGCTCAGACATTCCCGCTGTTGATCCTGTTGGTGTCCCAGGATATGACCGCTTTCTTCATCTTTGCAGTGCTGTTTGGAATCGGTCTCGGTGGAGAGATGACGGCCTTTCCAATCATCAACCGGCAGTATTACGGAGATGCCCCAACCGGGACGACCTACGGTTGGCAGATGGGCGGCGCCGGTGTGGGCATGGGCGTGGGTCCGGTACTGGCAGGATTCTTGAAAGACTGGACCGGCATCTACGATTGGTCGATCCTGCTGTCGTTCAGTCTCAGTCTGACTGCTGTGATCTGCATATTATTCCTGCCTTCGTCCTCGCGGAGGCAATTGCCTGACTGGGAAGACGCTCTGCCGCCGGAAGCTAGAACTGTCGGTGCCTCCCTCGGCGTGGTTGCCGACGATTAATACTTCCGCAAGGTCATTTTAGGTATGGCTCAAGAGAAACTGTGGGCTGACGAAGAAGTGCCATTGGGGCCAACCATCTCAGCCACCGAACTTGGCACCTATTCCAGGACTCGTTTTTGTTCGCGCTGTGCCTGGATACGGCTGCACGTCAAGGATCTGCCTTACCAGAGTTTCCCCGGTATCTTCAGCAGCATCGACCGCTACAACAAGCTGATAGTCCACAACCATTTTGACCGCGAAGGTCGCGGTCCGTCCTGGCTGGCCGAGTTGGGTGAACCGGGCGCATATATCGACCCGCCCCACTGGTCCAAGTTCAAAGTCCTGGATGAGGAGACTGGGACCACCCTGCGAGGTGAAGCTGACGGCATATTCAGGCTGTCCGACGGCTCATACGTGATAGTCGATTACAAGACATCCAGATATAACCCGGAACGCCCAGGGATGTACAGCAACTACGAGGTCCAGCTCAACGCCTATGCACTGATTGCAGAGAGCCAGGGCTTATCGCCAGTGTCGAAACTGGCCCTGGTCTACATGGAACCTGCCACCGATAAAGACACCGCATCCGAGCCAGGCCTGGTGGATGAACGTGGGTTCACGATGGGCTTCCGGGCCAACATAGTGCCAGTGGAACTAAGGCCTGTCACCCTGCTGCCGCCGTTGCTCCGCAAAGCGCGCGCGATCTGGGACATGGAATCCCCACCCAACAGCGCCCGAGACTGCAAGGACTGCGAGGCCGTGCTGGGGCTACTGGAGCAGTTGGGATAAATATATGTGGCGAAAAGCTCCTCCTCCTTCGCAAGGGAGAGGGCTGGGGTGAGGGCAGTGGCTCTGGTGTGGATTGGTTCTAAGGGACACTTGGCTTCCCTTAAGTAGACGCCCGACCGCGCCTGATCGACCGGCCTGGCAGGACCCCAGTGTTTTCCCCGTTTTGTATCACCACCTGGCCGTTTACGATCACGTAGTCTATGCCTACTGGGTAGTGTTTGGGGTCTGACTTGCTGGCATGGGTTTTGACGGTGTAGGGGTTGAAGATGACTATGTCGGCCTTGAAACCGTCTCGCAGCAGGCCCCGGTCGGGGATACCCAAACGCTGGGCAGGGAATGACGTCATCTTGCGGATGGCCTCGGGTAACTTGAGGTGTTTCTCGGCACGGACGAACTCTGCCAGGACAATGGGAAAGCAGCCATAGCTGCGAGGATTGGGGTAGTCGCCAACCAAGATGGAATCGCTGGCGATCATCCCCGCTGGATGGGAAACAAAGGCGTACAGCGTCTGGGCGTTGGTGCCTAGCCCCGTGGTCGTGATGAACAAGTTCTCTTCAATCAGCAGGTCGAAAAGGGCGTCGGCCGGGTCCTGGTTCCGCATATCGCCGATGTCGGTGATCAGCATGCCTTCGTACTGCTTATTCTGCGGCTGGTTGAAGTTGGTCAGCCAGTTGTCCTCCAGTCGGTCTCTGGAGAGTTCAACTTTCATGCGCTGGCGGTCGTCGGCGTCCTGCAGGGCGGCCATCAAGCGTTCCGGTCCGCCGTCCTTGGCCCAGTGGGGTAGGCCTATGGTCACAGTGGTGCCCGAGTAGGGATAGGTGTAGCAATCGAAGGTGACGTCCATGCCTTCGTCGCGGGCGTCTTCCACCAGGCTCAGGTAATCCAGGTGACTGCCCACTCCGGCCGCTCCTTGTCTGTAGTGAGTCAGGTGGACGGGGCAGTCGCCGCCGCGGCCGATGTCCAGGGCCTCTTCCCAGGGTGCCATCAACCCCTTGGACTTCAGGCTGGCACGGGTGTGGGTGTGGTAGTGGCCCCCAAGCTTGGCGGCAACACCTGCCAATTCTGCGAGTTCCGATGTGCTTGCGTAGGATCCCGGCGGGTAGTCGAGTCCGGTGGACAGCCCCCAAGCTCCCTCTTCCATGGCCTCTCGGACCACCGATTTCATGTCCTCAAGTTCAGCGGGAGTGGCGGGACGGTCGTTCCAGCCTACGCTCCAGATGCGGACCGGCGAGTTGCCTAGGATGTAGGCCATGTTCACGGCCACCGTGTTGTCGTACTTGTCCAGTTGTTCGGCCACTGTCAGCCAGTCGGTCGGCAGAGGCGGGTATCCGTTGAGGCCCGAGTCCTGCCAGATGTAGCGTTCCAGTTCCTCCCGGGTCTTGAACGGCGAGTGGGACATGCCGTCGATGCCCACAAGCTCGGTGGTCACGCCCTGGCGCACCTTGGGGTCGTGGTGGGGCTCTCCGAGAATGGTCAAACCAGTATGGGAATGCAGGTCGATGAACCCAGGGCAAACAACCATCCCCGAGGCATCAATAATCCGCTCCGCCTCCAGATGCGAAACATCCCCCCGCAGTATGGTTACGACGTCACCTTCCACCAACACAGCAGCATGGAACCCAGGGCTGCCCGAGCCGTCGATTATTAGGCCGTTTTTGATTAGTAGGTTGAGCATTTTCTACTTATCCAACTCCCGCAACCCGGCCAGCACCTTGTCCGCGGTTACCGGCAGGTCTGTGATGCGGACTCCTACGGCGTCGAAGACGGCGTTGGCTATGGCTCCGGCTACTGGGATGTTGCTGCTTTCTCCGATGCCTTTGCTTTCGTAGGGGGCGGGGCCGGCGTCACCCTGGATCAGGACTGTTTCCATGGGTGGGACATCGGCTGAAGTGGGAATCTTGTAGTCGCCGAAGCTCAAGGTGGAGATGTGGCCGTCCTCCAGCTCTAGTTCTTCCATTAAGGCGTAACCTAGACCCTGGATCATGCCGCCTTCTACCTGGCCCTGGTGGTTGAGTGGGTTCAGTATGGCTCCGATGTCGTGGGCCGAGATGATCTTGTTGATGGTGATTTGACCGGTCTCTGGATCGACGTGTACCTCGGCCACCTGGGTGCAGAAGGAGGTCAAATCCGGAGCGTCGGGCGTCTGGTGAGCTTCTCCGGTCAACGACTCTGTTCCCGTGGCGGCGACAACCTCGGCTATGGTGATGCTGCGCCCTGCCGCCGTTAATACTCCTTTTTGCAAGGACACCTGCTCTTCCGGGGCATCGAGCAGAGGTGAGGCAGCTTCCACCAGCTTCTCGCGCAGGTTTACGGCCGCTGCGACCACTGCCTTGCCAGCTGACAGGGTCACACGACTGCCGCCGGAGCCAGCGCTGAAGGGCATGTTAGCAGTTGTCTCCAGGACGATCTGCACATCTGCGGTATCCAGCGTCAGTTCCTCGGCCACCATCTGGCGCAGTATGGTGTGGGATCCAGTGCCGGTGTCCCAGAAGGCCATGTGCAGTTCCGGGTTTCCTTTCTCTGAGAGGCCGATCTTGGCGGCGAACTGCCCCGTGCCCTGCACCAGGTCGGTCATGGCCATGCCGATTCCGGTATTTGCTGGCAACTGTTGGCCAACATTGGCCGCTTTGCCTGCCGCTTCAAGGGTCTCAGCTGCTTTTATCTGTGCCCAGTGGCGGCCGATGGGAGAGGCGTCGCCTTCGCACATGACGTTCTTCAACCGGAATTCATAGGCGTCCATGCTCAGTTCTTCGGCGATCATGTCCATGTGCGACTCTACTGCAAAGACGACTTGGGGTTTGGCCGGACTGCGCATGTGGCCGCGGGGGACGTTATTGGTGTAGACGGTGTAGCTGTCGATCCTGGCGTGGGGCATCCGGTAGACGCCGCACAGGTGGTCGGCACCGCCCAAGTATGCCCTGGGCTTGAAGGCACCGTATGCCCCGCTGTCGAATACTGCCTTGGCCTGACGGGCAACGATGGTGCCGTCTTTCATCACACCAGTCTTGATGGTCATCACCGCCGGATGACGGGGGTTTCCGGCCATCAGTTCGTGTATGTAGTCCATAACCATCTTTACCGGATGGCCCGAGTATTTGGATAGGTAGTAGCACAGCGGCACGTCCATGAAAGAGCCCTTTCCGCCGAAATCTCCGCCGATGGCGGTGGGGTGGAGCACGATGTTCTCGGTGGGGACGCCCCAGGCGGCAGACACCTGGTCTCGCAGCGTATAGGGGTCTTTGTTGTTGGCCCAGATATTAACTTGGTCTCCTTTCGAGGCATCTACTATGCAGGCGTGGGGCTCGATGTAAGCTTGGTGCATCAATTGGGCGTTGAAGGAGTGCTCAAAGATCAGGTCGGCGTCCTTGAAGCCTTGTTCGATGTCGCCCTTCTCCCAGGTAATGTGAGCAAAGGTGTTTTTGATCCCGGATGGAGGCTGGGGCAGTCCTGAGTAGGACTCCATGTCGGGATGCAGGTCGGGCGCGGAAGACTCCATGGCTTCTTCGGCGTCGAATACTGGGCCGAGTTCTTCGTACTCTACATCTATTAGCAAGATTGCTTCGTCGCAGATGTCCCGGCTGTCTGCGGCGACAGCGGCTACTTTCTCTCCAACGAACCGCACCATGCCCTGGGCCAAGACCGGCATGTCCACCAAGCGGCGGCCGACCCTGGTCTCCGGTATGTCTCGTCCGGTGACCACCGCGTGCACCCCTGGCAATGCCAGCGCCTTGGAGGCGTCGATATGGATGATACGGGCGTAGGGATAGGGACTGCGGAGAATCTTGCCCCAGATCATGCCGGGCAAGGATATATCAGCTGTGTAGATCGATTTTCCGGTTACCTTGTCCGGTCCTTCTCCTCTGGTGATGGATTGTCCAATGGCTGATTGGGTAGTGGCCATGTATTACTCCGTATATATGCAGGTTTGGCGAGTTGGTGATAAAGGCAGGACGATGCCGGTGCCTCAGGGTAGGTCCCAAGCCTCGTCCTGAAGGCCGCACAGGTAGTCGATCTGTCCGCGATGATGGTTCTTGTGGGTAACCAGGTGTCTCAAGGGCCCGTTGACCGTAATTTCTGGGAGGGCAGCATCGGGAGAGTTGTTCAGGTCGTCCGATGATAACCCGTTGATGTAGTCGGAGGTGCGCTGGTGAACCACCTCGGCATAGTCAACCAGTGGTTCCAGAGAGGGTATGGCCAGTTGGCGCAGGCCCATCCGGTCGCCTGGGTTTGGAGTGGTAGCTGGCTGATCGAATTTTTCGTACCCGTTGCCGGTAGCCCAGAGGTCTTCACCCGATTTCCCTGTGTTCGTGATTCGGGTGT
>PYIL01006523.1_pt1 | contig 12121 bp, 12 predicted proteins | sample 3578041 | NCBI WGS metagenome assembly PYIL01 (sample SAMN08408023, study PRJNA431606) | Marine metagenome isolate SA_KN192-05_S13_150m, whole genome shotgun... | biome: marine; feature: oceanic pelagic zone; material: water; isolation source: 150 m water sample, 0.2-0.8 um fraction ... | reverse complement strand
TTCGTAGCAAGCTGAATCCCCATGAGGATGAAATTTCCCAATCACATCCCCCACCGTTCTGGCTGATTTTTTTGGCTTCTGACCAGCAGATAAACCGAGCTCACTCATGGAGTAGATTATTCGACGTTGAACCGGTTTCAGACCATCACCGATTTGCGGTAATGCTCGATCCAGCAACACATACATCGAATAGTTTAGGTAAGCTTTTTCGCTGTAATTTTTAAGAGAGAGTTTCTCAAAATCTCCATCAAAATCTAATTCTTCGTTCTTCATATCTACACTTCCGCTAAATCGCCATTATTCTCTAACCATTCCCGTCTTTCATTAGAGCGCTTCTTGGCTAATAACATGTCCATTAATTCATCACTCTCATCATTTGGTGACACGCTAAGTTGAACTAATCTTCTGGTATCACGATTCATGGTAGTTTCTCTTAATTGCTTAGGATTCATTTCACCTAAACCTTTAAATCGAGTTACCGTGATCTTGCTTTTAAAGCCATCTTTCTCTAATCGATCCAATGTAGCACGGCGTTCGTCATCATCTAAAGCGTAAAAAACTTTCTTTCCAGCATCAATTCTAAACAAAGGTGGCATGGCAATAAAAATATGGCCTGCTTCCACAAGACTTCTAAAATGCTTTAAAAACAGAGCGCATATCAAGGTAGCAATGTGCAAACCATCAGAATCCGCATCCGCTAAAATACATATTTTATGATAACGGAGCTCTTCAATATTGTTTTTAATTGGGTCAACGCCAATTGCCACACTGATATCATGAACTTCCTGTGATGCTAGGATTTCTGCAGTATCCACTTCCCATGTATTTAAAATCTTTCCTCTCAAAGGCATGATGGCTTGTGTAGTTCGATCTCTAGCTTGTTTTGCTGACCCTCCAGCTGAATCTCCTTCGACTAAAAATAATTCACACAACTCAGGTTCTTGTAAGGTGCAATCTGCCAGCTTACCGGGTAAAGATGGCCCTGAAACGATCTTTTTTCTAACAACTTTTTTAGCGCTCTTAATTCGCTTTTGCGCTCGCTCTATAGCTAATTGGGCTATCAAGTCTCCAGTTTCTGGATGTTGATTTAACCACAACGCAAAATCATCTTTAATAATACCTGTGACAAAGGCAGCTGACTCTCTGGATGACAACCGTTCTTTTGTTTGGCCGGAAAATTGAGGATCCTCAAGCTTAACACTCAGCACGAAAGCAACGTCATCCCATACATCTTCAGGAGAAAGCGTAACACCTCTTGGTAATAAACTTCTAAATTCACAAAATTCTCGGATTGCATTTGATAGACCAGTTCTCAAACCGTTAACATGAGTTCCACCTTGCGATGTGGGAACCAGATTTACATAACTCTCTGCAACGTTATTGCCTTGGTCGGTAAGCCAAACCAATGCCCAGTCAACCGCCTCGTGTTCTCCGGTAACACTACCGTTAAAAGGTTGCTCTGGAATATGGGGTGTTTTATCAAGAGCCTCAAGAAGATATTCTTCAAGGCCTTCAGTGTATTGCCATTCAAACTTTTCTTGAGTTTTCTCTAGGGTTAACTTTACTTTTAGCCCAGGACATAAAACTGCTTTTGCTTTTAAAGCATGTTGTAACTTGGGAACTGAAATAATAGGTGAATCAAAATATTGTGGATCAGGCCAAAACCTAAGTGTGGTGCCAGTATTCGCTTTACCAACCTTACCAACAATCTCAATATCACCTTGTTTCTTACCGCCGGAAAAACTTAAACTATGCTCTAAACCTTCTCGTCTTATCCATACCTCCAAATTTTTTGAGAGCGCATTAACAACAGACACGCCAACACCATGTAACCCTCCGGAGTATTGATAATTCTCCTGATTGAATTTACCCCCTGCATGCAATCGAGTTAAAATTAACTCTACACCAGGAATTTTTTCTTTTGGGTGAATGTCAACTGGCATGCCTCTTCCGTCATCAATAACTTCTAATGACCCATCATCATAGAGAGTGACTTCAATTTTTTTGCAATGCCCGGCCAGTGCTTCATCAACACTATTATCGATTACTTCATGAGCCAAATGATTAGGTCTTGAGGTATCCGTATACATGCCTGGTCGTCTTCTAACAGGCTCTAAACCACTCAGCACTTCAATATCAGCGGCTTTGTATTTTTTACTCATACACTCAAACCAATAGATTTTTATTTAAAGTAATTCTATCAGGAAGCAACGGCTTTCGCTTAATGAAAATTGACTAAATTAAAAATTAAAACTCAATTTAGAAAATAAAATGATAATATGCGAATTACCTTATTAGAGTTAAAGAAATTATGACAAATAAAAAAGCAGTGAACCTCGAAAAAACGCTCGCCGATCTTGAGTCTTTGGTTGAAGAGCTTGAAAGTGGTGAATTACCGCTCGATGATGCAATGAAGAAGTTTGAAAAAGGCGTTAAATTAACCAGAATCTGTCAGAATGCTTTAAAAGAAGCAGAACAAAAAGTAGAGATACTTCTTCAAAATACGGATGACACCGACACCTTGGTTGCCTTTGATACTGAAAGCGATTCAGATTAAATTAAACCACTTATAATGTTATAGAAAAAGATGGCGGCAACACCCGCCATGATGTCATCCAGCATAATACCAACCCCCCCATCAACCTTAGAATCAACAATATTTATTGGCCAAGGTTTCCAAATATCAAATAATCTAAATAATAAAAACACGGCAGCCAAAGAAACTCCGGTGGATGGAACAAACAGCAAAAGAGAATACATAGCAGACATCTCATCCCAAACAATACTTGGGTGATCATGAATATTTAATCGTTTGGAACAAACACCACAAACCCAGATTCCATTAACCAATAATAATCCTGCAATAATAATTTGCGTTTCTTGGCCTAAATATACAGTTAACCAAAAAATCAACATGCCAAATAAAGAGCCAAACGTCCCTGGTGCTAACGGAATCAAACCAATCCCAAAACACGTAGCCATTATGTATATTGGATTCTTTATGGGCAATTCTTTGTTGTTAAGCATCATTATTAAAAATCACTTAAAATGTAAATATCCTTGATCATGATAATCAATTGGAGAATTATTTTCTGTACATTGCAATCCTGCTTGATTGTGCACCCTACCAACTTGAGTAATTCTTAGTTTGTATTGCTCTGAAATACCTTCAATCAGAGTCAACTTACTTGGAGATACTGTAAATAACAACTCATAATCATCCCCTCCACTGAGGGCAAGATCACGAGCTTGTTTTTGGTTATAAAGTTCACGCAATGCATCCGATAAAGGAATCTTATCGAGATGTAGCACTCCACCTAGATTGCTCGCATCAAGTAATTTTTTTGTATCTGCATACAAACCATCTGAGATGTCAATGGCAGCGGAAGCTACGCCTGCCAGCGCTCGTCCTACCTCAATCCTGGCTGTCGGTCTAAAGAAGCGATTTACAAGATAACTGTGTGCGTTACCGAGTTCCTTTTCTGGATTGAATTGTCTAAGTCCGGCAGCCGCATCTCCTATGGTGCCAGTGACGTAAATTAAATCACCTTCGTTTGCAGTAGTTCTGCTTATCTCTCGTTTTGGTTTAGATTCACCAGTCACTTGAATAGTAACGACTTGTTGGGCGCCACAAGTAATGTCACCACCAACAAGCGTAACTGAATATTCTTCAGCGGCGACATGTAACCCATTCGAGAAATCTTCCAACCAACGTTCATTGATTTCCGGAAGAGTAAGAGCAAGCGTCATCCATCGTGGCTTAGCACCCATAGCCGCCATATCCGAAACATTCACTGCGATTGCACGATAACCAATATCTGCTGCAATCGAATTTAACGGATAATGCACCCCTTCAATTAGAGTGTCGGTAGACATAACCAAATTGTGATTTGGGGATGGTTTTACAACTGCCCCATCATCACCAATTCCAACACATACAGATGAAGAGTGGTTTTCTTTTATAAAGAAACGACGAATAATTTCAAATTCATCCACAAAAACCTCAACAAAAATTTAGAAGCTTTAGGTTGATCGTAAGTCCTTAGATGCTTTATCAAGAATTGCATTAATGTATTTATGACCTTCAACAGCACCAAAGCATTTTGCCAGATTAACTGCTTCGTCAATTACAACAGGTATATCTATTTCATGCCTCATTTTTAACTCGTAATAGCCCACTAACATAATACCCATCTCTACGGGATCTATTTGATTTAACGAACGATCCAAATACACTTCGATACCAGAGATAAAATCATTTTGATGATCATAAATTATTTTTAAAGCTTGATTAAAATATTCTTTATCGATCTTTTGGTATTCTTCACGCTCCTGAAACTGCGATAATATCTCACTATCATTGTGATCCGTCATCTGCATTTGATACAGAGCCTGCACCAGCATCAATCGTGCCAGACCACGAACCCCTAAAGGCTTTGATTGACCCTTTTTCTTTTTGGCCACAATTAATCTATTTGTCTCAATAAATTAATCATTTCAATGACTGCAAGTGTTGCTTCCTCACCTTTGTTGCCAGCTTTGGTGCCAGCCCTCTCAAGTGCCTGCTCAAGAGTATCCACCATTAATACACCAAAACCAATCGGCATACCTTGTTCAATTTGGACTGCGGCTAAGCCTCTGGCGCATTCACCTGAAACATGCTCGAAATGAGCCGTTGCCCCTCTTATAACTGCGCCCAAGGCAATGATCCCATCCACGCGTTTTGTATGAGCAATCTTACTGGCAGCTAAAGGAATCTCATAAGCACCTGGTACTCTTACCACCTCAATGGCATTTTGATCTACCCCATGGCGGTCAAGGCAAGCTAAAGCGCCTTTTAATAGAGCGTTAACAACAAACTCATTGAAACGAGAGGCTACTATAGCAAACCGAGCATCTCTTGGATGTAAATCGCCTTCTGTTACTTTCACATTTTCCATGTCATCATCACCATCAATATAATTTATTGCTCAACGTATTCAGTAACTTTCAAATCAAATCCTGATATAGCATACATCTGCTTGGGCGCAGATAAAACCCGCATTTTTTTGATCCCAAGATCTCGAAGTATTTGAGCACCAATTCCATATGTTCTTAGACTGTCATCTGTGACACGTTTCTCTTTTAATTGATCGATTTTTTTGGACAAACCTTCAACAGATTCCATTAAGTTACGGGATGATTCTTGCTCTCTTAAGATAACCACAATACCAGTTTCTTCTTGAGAGATGCGTTTAATGGCATCATTAATAGGCCAACCAAGTGCTGACGCCTGAACGCCAAGAACATCTCCTAGAGTATCTTGAATATGAACACGCACCAGTGGTTCATCATTGGCTTTTAATTCTCCCTTAACTAAAGCAACATGAACCGCTTGATTAACCTGATCATCGTAGCAATACAAGGTAAAATTACCGTAATCGGTATTAACTTGTTTCTTTGCAATGCGCTCAACATATCGTTCTTTTTCTAAACGATAACGTATTAAATCTGCGATAGTTCCTATTTTGATATCGTGTTTTCTGGAAAAACCTTCCAGATCAGCACGACGTGCCATGCTTCCATCTTCATTCAAAATCTCAACAATGGTTGCTGCCGGTTCAAAACCGGCCAATCTGGCTAAATCACAACCTGCTTCAGTATGACCCGCTCTAGTAAGTACTCCCCCTGGTTGAGACATAATTGGAAAAATATGACCCGGTTGACTGAGTTGATCAGGACTTGCATTCTTGGCCACAGCAGTTTGTACAGTTTTCGCGCGATCGTGAGCCGAAATACCAGTAGTAATGCCTTTAGTGGCTTCGATTGAGACAGTAAAATTCGTCATATGATGCTGATCGGTTTCCTCAACCATTAAAGGTAATCGTAATTGAGCGCATCGTTCACGGGTTAAGGTTAAACAAATTAACCCTCTCCCATAACGAGCCATATAGTTAATGTCTTCCGGCCGAACTTTTTCAGCCGCCATAATTAAATCGCCTTCATTTTCTCGATCTTCGTCATCAACCATGATGACCATCTTGCCTTTACGCACGTCTGCAATAATGTCCTCGATATCAGAGAATGTATTCTGTAATTTTTGTACTGTTTTACTGCTCATATCCATTTACCTTAAGGAATTCCTCTGATATTACGCCATCATTCGGTCTATCAAGCAAACGTTCCGTATATCGCGCCATTATATCTAACTCTATATTCACCTTGTCACCTATCTTACAATCACCAATAATTGTTTCATTTGCTGTATGCGGGATGACATTTACACAAAAAATTGAACCCGTTATTGAGTTCACAGTCAAACTGACACCATCAATACAAATTGAACCTTTGGGCGCTACAAAACGTGCAAACTCAGCAGGTAGCTCTATCTCCAATCCCATTGACCTTGCTTGCGTCTTATTGGCATGTATCTGGCCAATGCAATCAACATGACCGGTTACAAAATGTCCTCCCATTCTCTCTCCTATTGCCAAAGAAGGTTCAATATTTACCCTTGTATTTTTTTGCAATGACGCAAAAGTGCTCACTCGCATCGTTTCTATAGAAACATCAGCATCAAAGCCATTTTTATGTATCTCAACTGCGGTCAAACAAACTCCATTTACAGCAATACTTTCTCCGACTTTAAAATTATCCCATTCAATACCCTCTGCATGAAATGCAATCCTAGAATCTCCACCTTGAGAGTGGATCTCTTTAACTGTGCCAATTGATTTTATTATGCCAGTAAACATATTTGCCTCTATCGATTAATTGGTCTTGCAGTGATTCTATAATCTGCACCAATTTTTCTTATATCTTGAATATCTAAACTCAATCTATCTTGCAATGACTCCCATTTTGGTGTCAAAAACATTGGTTTTGTATTGCTACCCATAATATGGGGTGCCTGATAAATAACAAGTTCATCAATCAAATCATTCTCTATCAAACTCCCAGAAAGGGTAGGCCCGGCCTCGACCAATAAATCATTAATACCTTCCTTAGCTAAAATCTTGAAAATCATGGATAACTCAGGTCTTTTATCTTTAGTTTCAATTTTATGCACTTTTACATGATTGTTTTCGTACCTCTCTCTATGTTTATCATTAACACAAAACACCAGAGTTTTAGCAGATCCTTCAAATATATGCGCTTTTGGTAAAGCTTTTAATTGACTGTCTAACAGCACTCTTATCGGTTGTCTGGTGGTGATCGATTCATCGCGCACAGTCAACCTAGGGTTATCAGAAATCACGGTCCCAATCCCGGTCATTACCCCCCCTGAAGAGGCTCTTAATTTTTGGACATCCTGCCGTGCGGATTCACCGGTAATCCATTTACTTTCGCCATTACTCATTGCTGTAGCGCCATCAATACTGGTGGCCACTTTCAATCGAACAAAAGGTCTGTTTCTTTCTATACGAGAAAAATAACCACTGTTCAAAGATTTGGCGCCTGACTCAAGTAAACCAACTGAAACATTTATTCCTGCGGCCTCTATTTTAGATTTGCCCTGCCCGGAAACCTCAGAAAATGGATCCTCAACAGCAATCACCACTCTTGACAAATCGGCCGCTACCAACGCATCACAACAAGGTCCAGTTTTACCTTGATGCGCGCAAGGCTCAAGCGTTACATACGCGGTTGCATTACGAGCATTATTTCCGGCTTCTTTTAGTGCCATAACCTCTGCATGCGCTCCACCGGTTATCTGGTGCCACCCTTGACCAACGATTTGATCGTTTTGCACAATGACACAACCTACACGTGGATTCGGGTGGGCCGAATACTTACCCCGCTTGGCTAACTTTAGAGCAATAGCCATATAATGATTATCTGCTGCGCTAAATTCAGTCATGCAATAACACTCATTTCTTTGTTTCTGTTTTATCTTTTACATCAGGCAAAAGAGATAACTGAGCTCGTTTTCGCTTTTTTTTGGGTTTCTTTTGCAAACGTTTCACTTCATCTTGGAACTCGGTGACGTCTTGAAAACTTCGATATACCGAAGCAAAACGCACATAAGCAACCTCATCAAGACCGCGTAATTCTTTCATGACTAACTCACCTATTAAACGTGAAGGAACTTCTCGTTCGCCCATTGTTCTGAGCTTATGAATCATACGCCCTATTGATGCTTCGAAAAGATCTGCTGAAACCGGTCTTTTTTCTAGCGCCCTGTGCATGCTTGCACGAATTTTTTGTTCGTCAAAAGGCTCTCGATGATTATCGCTCTTAATTAATCGTGGCATCACCAATTCTGCGCCTTCAAAGGTTGTAAATCTCTCATTGCAATCGAGGCACTCGCGTCGTCTTCTGACCTGACGGCCTTCACCGGCTAACCGAGAATCGATTACCTTGGTTTCTTCGTGATCACAAAATGGGCAATTCATGTGTTTATATTATTAACCTAAAAAACTCTTACTTACTCGGAATAAACAGGAAAATCCTTACATAACTTCAGAACATCTCCTTTAACTCTGGAGACCACCTCATTATCTTCTAAATTATCCAGTATATCGGCTATCCAATTTGTCATTAGATGTGTTTCTTTTACCCCAAAACCACGTGTCGTTATTGCTGGAGTACCTAATCGAAGACCGCTGGTGATAAACGGAGAACAAGGGTCATTCGGCACGGTATTTTTGTTGACTGTAATATTAGCTCGACTTAATGTTGCATCGGCATCTTTACCGGTGATGCCTTTGTCGATAAGACTTACCAATATAAGGTGATTGTCAGTTCCACCCGAAACAATACTGAAACCACGCTCAATTAGGGTTTCTGCCATCACTTTCGCGTTCTCAATGACGCGTCCTTGGTAAGCCTTAAAGTCTGCGCTCAGTGCTTCTTTAAAAGCCACTGCTTTTGCGGCGATAACATGCATCAATGGTCCGCCTTGTATCCCTGGAAACACTAAAGAATTGAATTTTTTAGTTAACTCAGGATTTTCTCGAGCAAGAATAATTCCGCCTCTTGGTCCACGTAATGTCTTGTGAGTGGTGGAAGTGACAACGTCGGCAATCTCCACAGGACTCGGATAATGACCGCTCGCTACCAACCCTGCAACGTGCGCCATATCGACCAAAAAGTAAGCGCCAACTGAATCGGCAATGTCTCTGAAGCGCTGCCAATCTAACACCCTTGAATGCGCAGAAAATCCAGCAATTATTAATTTTGGTTTGTGTTCTTGAGCTAACGATTCAACTTGATGATAATCAACCAAACCCGTATCGGGATCTACCCCATATTGCACCGCATCAAAAAGTTTCCCGGAAAAATTCACGCTAGCGCCATGCGTGAGATGGCCGCCATCAGACAAGCTCATCCCAAGTATCTTATCCCCAGCATTTAAAAGCGCAAGAAAAACGGCTGTATTTGCTTGAGAACCTGAATGAGGTTGCACATTCGCATAAGCCGCACCAAATAACTCTTTGGCGCGTTTGATGGCAAGCTCTTCTGCCACATCAACGTATTCGCAACCACCGTAATAACGTTTGGCCGGATAACCTTCTGCATATTTATTTGTCAATACAGACCCTTGCGCCTCCATAACTCTAGGACTCGCGTAATTTTCTGAAGCAATTAATTCAATATGCTCTTCTTGTCGATTTTCCTCACCCCTAATCGCTGTATGCAATTCCTTGTCATACGAAGCAATCGATGATGTCTTAGCAAACATTTTCTTCTATCTCCTCAACTCATGTATCTTGGATTAATATCGTATTTTACTCATGCTTTGATGTTCATGCCTCATGTTTCTGCGTCTCCATCAAAAAAGATTTCACCACCGCTGTCCAAGCTTTTGCAATATTTTCCAAATTATAACCGCCACCACCCATAGCAACTATCCTTCCTTCACAAAAACGATCAGCGATCTTGCATAATGATAATGCTGCCATGCCATGAGATGATTCAGTCAATGCCAATTGAGTGATTGGGTCTCCAGCTAAACTGTCGGCGCCACACTGAAGCAAAATAAACTCAGGCTTATTTTCAATCAGGTACTCCTCTACCTTTAACCAAGCTTTAGAAAATTGCTCGTCATTTGCGCCAGGAGGCAATGGAATGTTTAATTTAGTGCCTGTTGCCTCACCCGAACCAGTTTCAGAGCTATCACCGGTTCCCGGATACAAAGTACGCCCATCTTGATGGATGTCTGCAAAAATTAAATCAGCATCTTCTTTAAAAGAATAAAAAACACCGTCGCCATGATGTGCATCGATATCTATATAAGCCACCCGAGCTATCCCATAATTTTCCCTTAAGTACTCTATGGCTATTCCACAATCATTAAACACACAAAATCCACCCGCTTTATCTCGCATAGCGTGATGCAAACCACCTATTGGAACAAATGCACGCCGCGCTTCATTCTGCATCACCGCATCTACCGCCGATAAGGTGGTACCAACCACATCTGATGCGGCCTCAAAAACACCCACAAAAGCCGGCGTATCACCTTGATCTAAAAAACCTTGGCCATCTTTTGACAATCGCGAGACCCGATCAATGTAATCGGAAGTATGAAACATCGCCAACTGGTCAACACCAGCTCTTGTCGGGCGCTCAATTTGTATCATATTTTCTACGGATAAGTTCGCCAGTTCATCATGAAACGCATCGTGTCGTTCTGGGCCAAAAGGATGGCTCTCGCCAAAATTATATCTGGCTAATCCCTCTCCCTTGTAGACAAATACCGGTTTAATCTTCACAATTCTCACTTTAAAATTTAATCTGCAGTAATAATAACGAAATACTGCACTAAAAAATGGTTTTAATTTATGGCGCAATACATCTATACCATGAACAGCGTGGCCAAAATGGTGCCACCAAAACAATTTATCATAAGAGACATTTCTTTGTCCTTCTTCCCGGGCGCAAAAATTGGTGTCCTTGGAATAAATGGCTCCGGTAAATCTACCTTGCTTAGAATTATGGCTGGACTGGATAAGGAGTTTGAAGGGGAAGCCAGACCTCAGCCAGGAATCAACATTGGTTATCTGCCTCAAGAACCTGAATTGGATGAAGAAAAAAATGTTCGTGAAAATGTTGAAACAGGTGTTCATGAAACCAAATCTTTGCTCGCACGCTTTGATGAAATCAGCATGCGTTTCGGGGAGAGCTTAACGGATGATGAAATGAATGCTTTGCTTGAAGAACAAGGAAAGCTTCAAGATGAGATTGATGCATGTGGCGGCTGGGAATTGGATCGAAAGTTAGACATAGCGGCTGATGCTTTAAGGTTGCCGCCATGGGATGCCAGTATCAAAAAGCTTTCTGGTGGAGAAAAGCGAAGGGTGGCATTGTGTCGTTTACTTTTATCAGAACCGGACATGTTGTTACTAGACGAACCAACCAATCACCTAGATGCCGAGTCTGTTGCGTGGCTAGAGAGATTCTTAGAAGAATACAGTGGCACTGTGATTGCCGTGACTCACGATAGATATTTTTTGGATAATGTGGCCGGTTGGATACTAGAATTAGATCGTGGTCATGGAATTCCATGGGAAGGAAATTACTCGTCTTGGCTAGAGCAAAAAGAGAGACGCCTCTCGCAAGAAGAAGCCACACAAAAAGCCAAACAAAAAGCCATGCAAGTTGAATTGGAGTGGGTCAGACAAAACCCCAAAGCCCGCCAAGCAAAATCCAAAGCCAGACTTAAGCAATTTGCAGAACTCTCGTCTGAAAAATACCAAGCACGCAATGAAACCAATGAAATTTTTATTCCTCCCGGTCCAAGACTTGGAGATTTGGTTATTGAGGCCAAAGATCTAGCGAAAGCTTTTGACGAAAAAGTTCTTATCGAGTGTTTGAACTTTCAACTGCCACCCGGAGGCATAGCGGGGATAATTGGACCAAACGGAGCCGGAAAGACCACATTATTTAACATGATTAATGGTAACGAAGAGACAGACAGCGGCACCATCCGAATTGGCGAGAGCGTAAAGATTGCAAGCGTCGATCAATCACGAGATAGCTTGGATGACAATAAAACCATTTGGGAGGAAATCTCTGACGGCCAAGACATCATTACGGTGGGTAAATATGAAACACCCTCACGCGCCTACGTGGGCAGATTTAACTTCCGCGGCAGCGATCAACAAAAAAAGATTGGTCTTCTCTCAGGCGGTGAGCG
>PYIL01184766.1_pt1 | contig 12125 bp, 12 predicted proteins | sample 3578041 | NCBI WGS metagenome assembly PYIL01 (sample SAMN08408023, study PRJNA431606) | Marine metagenome isolate SA_KN192-05_S13_150m, whole genome shotgun... | biome: marine; feature: oceanic pelagic zone; material: water; isolation source: 150 m water sample, 0.2-0.8 um fraction ... | reverse complement strand
CCACTACGAGGGTGGGCCGAAGAACTCCTCGAGCCTTCACTACTCACAGAGGGCGGCTACTTCGTACCGGAGGAGGTGGCCCGGACTTGGGCAACCCATCGGTCGGGAGAAGATGATCTCATGTTCCAGTTGTGGCCGATCTTGATGTTCCAGGCGTGGTTGACCGAGGCACGCCCATGACCGGTCAAGGGCCTATCCGTGTTCTACGCGTAATTGCACGGATGAACGTTGGTGGGCCAGCTTGGCAGTCCAGTGTCCTGACTCGATGCCTGGGGGAGCATGGCATCGATACCCGTCTGATTGCCGGCCAATTGGGGTCTGGTGAGGCGAGTTTCCTCAAGTTGAGAGACTCTGATCTTCCGGTTACACCGGTGGCCGGTCTTGGTCGGTCCGTCCGAGTCCTGGGCGATCTGAGAGCCCTGAGGGAGGTGGTGCGGGAAATACGACGGTTCCGGCCCCACGTGATCCACACCCATACTGCGAAGGCCGGCGTGGTAGGTCGTCTAGCAGCGATCATCACCCGGGTTCCGGTACGGGTGCACACGTTCCACGGACATGTCCTGCATGGCTATTTCTCGAAGCCAGTCACCCACCTCGTCAGAACGGTTGAGAAGGCTCTTGCACGACGGACCACCGCACTGGTGGCGGTGGGTGAGCGGGTCCGCGATGAACTCATCGATGCTGGGATCGGGACTGAGGGCCAGTTCATTGCGATCGCCCCGGGGGTCGTCGATCCGGGGGTCATGGATCCAGAGGAGGCTCGACGGATTCTCGGGTTCCCCTGTGGGCAGCCAATCGTGCTCTTCGTTGGTCGGATCACGGCGGTAAAGCGTGTTGACCGGTTGCTCTCTGCATTCGAGATCGTGCTGGAGGACATTCCTGAAGCCGTACTGGCCATTGCTGGTGACGGCGATCAGACCGAGTGGTTGCGGCGTTCGTCGGCTGTTTTCGGCGATTCGGTCCACCTTCTCGGTTGGCGCGCTGATGTCGGCACCCTCTATTCGGCGGCTGATCTTGTCGTGATCTCGTCTGATAATGAAGGCATGCCCGTCACCTTGATCGAGGCGGCGATGGCCGGGGTTCCGGGGGTGACGACGGATGTGGGGAGTGCTTCGGAGGTTGTCGAGCACGAGGTGACCGGTCTCGTCGTCGACGTGAATGCCGACAGTCTGGCCGCGGGCATAGTTGGCCTTCTGAAGGATGAGGATCGCCGAGCATCCATGGGGCGCCTTGCTGCCGAACGGGCGTTGGATCGGTTCGGGGCCAGCCGCTTTGTTTCCGACCATGTCCAGATGTATCGGAGGCTCCTCGAGCGTTGAAGAGGCGTTGGTAGGCTCATCGAATGCGCGCACTGATCACTGGTGGGGCGGGCTTCATCGGATCTCATCTGGCCGATCGGTTGCTGGCCCGGGGAGATCAGGTGGTCCTCCTTGATGACCTATCTACCGGGCGCCTGTCCAATATCGCCGGCCTCGAGGGCGACCCAGATGCCGAGTTCGTACTCGGGTCGGTACTGAACGCTGACCTCGTGGACCACGTCGTTTCACGGGTTGACGTCGTCTACCACCTTGCGGCGGCGGTTGGGGTGAATCTGATCGTTGAGAAGCCACTCGAGAGTCTGATGACGAATATTCGAGGAACGGAGACGGTCATCGAGAAGGCACACAAGTACGGCAAGCGGGTACTGGTTGCCTCCACATCCGAGATCTACGGGAAGAACACCTCGGATCGACTATCCGAAGATGACGACCGCATCCTCGGCTCACCGCTGAAGAGTCGATGGTCGTATTCTGAGGCGAAGGCCATCGACGAAATCCTCGCCTACACGTACTGGCGGGAGAAGGGGCTCGAGACAGTCATCGTCCGACTGTTCAACACCGTTGGGCCGAGACAGACGGGGAGTTACGGGATGGTCATCCCTCGTTTCGTGACCCAGGCTTTACGAGGGGAGCCCCTAACGGTCTTCGGCGATGGCCATCAGACCAGGTGCTTTTGCTCCGTCCAGGATGTGGTCGGGGGGATTCTGGCCCTCTCGGAGCATCCTGAGGCGCTGGGTCGGGTCTTCAATCTGGGTGGAACGGAGGAGGTCTCAATGGCCGCCCTCGCAGAGCGGATCGTCCGTCTGGTGGGTTCGCCGAGTGCCATCGAGTTTGTCCCCTACGACGTGGCCTACGAGGAGGGATTCGAGGACATGGAACGTCGGGTTCCCGATACCTCACGGGCCCATGAGTTAGTGGGATTCGCGCCGACCTCAGATCTGGATGACATCATCAGGGCGGTGATCTCGGACCAACAGAGTTAGGCGGGGCATGACCGGAATCTGGTGGGAGTACCTCGCAATATTCTTAGTGTCGGCGCTTCTCTGTATGGCCTTGTCGCCGCTGGCCATCGCCGTGGCAATTAGAGCTGGGATGTTGGACCGGCCTGGTGCGCACAAGAGTCACCAATCGCCAGTTCCATATCTGGGTGGTGTCGCGATTGTGGTCGCTTTCTCGGCATCGGTGATGGTGGCGACGCTGGTGCACCCGCCGGTGAGTGGACGTGACGAGTTGGTCGTCGTCCTTCTGCTGGCGCTTGGATTGGCCTTTGTGGGCTTGGCCGACGACCTTCGCAATCTCTCTCCCGTGGTGCGATTGTTGGCCGAGGTGGCGTGTGCGGTCGTCCTCTGGCGGATGGATGCCGGGGTCGCCCTTACTGGCGAGCCGATATTGGATGGTGCCCTCACCGTGCTTTGGGTCGTAGGCATCACAAATGCGTTCAACCTGCTGGACAACATGGATGGCCTGTCTGCGGGCCAGGCGGCGTTGTGTTCGATGACGTTGTTCGCCGTTGCCGCCTCCAATGGCCAGTTTCTGGTGGCTGGGCTTGCCATTGGCCTTGCCGGCTGTGCCGTCGGCTTCCTCCGACACAACTTTCATCCTGCTCGAATTTACATGGGTGATGGAGGGGCCCTATTCCTCGGATTCGTGATCTCTTACTTGGGAGTGAAGCTCCGTTTCGAGAGTGACGTCTCGGAATCGTTCATCGTTCCGGTCATCGCGTGCGCTGTGCCCATTCTGGACACCTCATTGGTCACGTTCTCGCGACTAGCCACTGGCCGTAGCCCCTTCGTGGGAGGTCAGGACCATGTGAGCCACCGTTTGGTGACCAGTGGTCTCCCGGTTCCGGTGGCCGTCGGGTCGACCTACTTCGCGTCGGCGAGCATCGGCGTTCTCTGCTTCGTCCTCAGCCGAGTGGATCCGATGTCGGCCTGGATCATTGCTGCCCTCATCTCGGTCACTCTCCTGCTCGGGGGGGTCCTTCTCGCCCTAGTACCGGTCTATCCGGAGAGTCGGCGACGGCACTTCGTCATCGGAGAGAAGAGTTCGTCTGATTGACCAGTGGTTGGGGTGTCCAATCAGCGGCTGAGAGAGAATTTCAATCGGGTGCTTGTCGCTCCCACGGTCGGGTCTCCTCGAACCAGCGGACGGTGGCTTCGAGTCCCTCGCCGAGTGGGGATGGCGTTACGTCGGGGAAGAGTTCGAGCAGCGTCGTTGAGTCGGCCTGTGACCGGGGGACGTCTCCCACGCGGGGGGGTTGGTGGCTACGGGTGAGGTTTCGGCCGAGAATACGTTCCAGCTCGCCGATGACCTCCAAGAGGGTCACCTGAGTTCCGAATGCCAGATTTACCGGTTCCAGATTGGTCACCCCCCGGAGGATGGCCCCGGTGAGGACGTCTACGACGGTGTCCACGTAGGTGAAGTCGCGGCTCTGTGTGCCGTCACCGTGCACCGGAAGCGGCTTCTCCTGGAATGCCGCAGCGAGAAAAGATGGAATAGCTGCCGCGTAGGCATGGAGCGGAGGTTGGAGAGGACCGAAGATATTGAAGAAGCGAAGGGTGAGGACCGGTAGGCCGTAGCTGTGTCCCCATGCCAGCGTGTAGGCCTCGGTGGCGAGTTTGCTCGCGGCGTAAGGGCTCACCGGTCGGGTGGCGAGGCGCTCGTGTTTGGGGAGGGTCTCGTTGGCGCCGTACACCGATGAGGAGGACGCCACTATCACGTGGAGGCCACCTGCCCGTCGGGCGGCCTCCAGAACGCGGAGGGTGCCGGTGGCGTTGGCTTCATGGGCTGCTACCGGGTGGGCTACGGACCTTGGAACTGATGACCGTGCTGCTAGATGAACCACGGCATCGGCACCGGTGAAGGCCTCGTCCAGTAACTCCATGTCGAGGATCGACCCCTCGACGAGCGTGGTATCGACGTCGTCGAGGTTGTCCCGGAAGCCGAATGAGAGGTCATCGATGACGATGGTCTGTTCGATCTCGCGCACGTCCTGTAGGTGCCGCACGAGATTCGAACCGACAAAACCGGCCCCACCGGTGATCACGACCTTCATTGCCGAAATGCCTGTACATCGGCAATGTTTGATGCCATGAGGGATGGGCTCCATCGTTGATCGCTGAGACCGGAGGCTAGCGACCCAAGTCACCCTGGTTCCGGTTTTGCCGGAGGAAGGCTGGTTGATCAGGCGACATTGAGTAGGCCGCTGGTACTGTTGCCGATTGATGATTGACCGGTCGGGCCCGACCCCATGAGCACGTTCTTCTCTAGATATTTCGAGAATTTGGCCCTCTTGGTTGCAACCGCGCCAGAGGATGATCTCGAAGGCCTGGTGGACCTTCTTCGAAGGGTCGGGAAGCGTCGTGGGAAGGTACTCCTGGCTGGCAACGGGGGCAGCGCTGCGATTGTCAACCATGTCACGGTTGACCTCGTCAAGGCCGCTGGCCTGAGAGCGGTCAATTTCAACGAGTCGAGTCTCATCACCTGTTTCGCGAACGATTACGGCTTTGACCGGTGGGTTGCCGAGGCGCTTCGTGCCCATGCTGACCCAGAGGATCTGGTCGTCCTGATCAGTAGTAGCGGCGAATCGGACGACATCGTAAATGCTGCCATGGAAGTGGAGAAGATGGGTCTGGATCTCGTTGTTCTGTCCGGCTTCTCCTCTGACAATCGGTTGAGGAGCTACGGCCAGATCAGTTTCTGGGTGGACAGCACCTCGTACAACCATGTCGAGAACACGCATCAGGTTTGGCTTCTGGCGGCACTCGACCGGTTCATCGCCTCGTCGAAGTCCGATGTGGTGGAGGACTAGGTGAAGGTCCTCGTCACGGGGAATCTCGGGTACATCGGCACCGTCCTTACGCCATATCTCGAAGCCCGTGGTCACAGGGTCCGAGGATTGGACGTCGGTTATTTCGCCGACTGTCTACTGGAACCGACTGTTGGGCCGATCAACCAGATCTTCCGCGATATCAGAGACGTGGAGCTCGAAGACCTCGCGGATATAGAGGGCATAGTTCATCTGGCGGGGCTGTCCAACGACCCTCTGGGGGAGTTTGATCCCACGTTGACCGAAGAGATCAATCTCGGGGGGACGCTGAGGCTCGCCGAGTTGGCTCGCCGTTCGGGAGTTCGGAGGTTCGTGTACGCCTCGTCGCAGTCGATGTACGGGATCTCGGAAGCCAACGAGGAACTGGATGAGGATGAGAGTGAGAAGCGCCCCCTTACGGCCTATGCGCGGACGAAATGGGAGGCGGAACTTGAGTTGATGGCTGGGCGCAAGGGCGGTTTCGAGGTTGTGGCCATGCGGCCGTCGACCGTGTTCGGCACCAGTGCGCGGTTGCGGTGTGACATCGTGTTCAACAATCTGGTGGCTTCCGCATATACGTCGGGGGCTATCGAGGTGAAGAGCGATGGAACGCCGAGACGTCCGGCAATCCATATCGTGGACGTCTGTTCGGCGTTCTCCGCAGGCCTCGAGGCTCCGGCGGAGCTGGTGGACGGCCGATCCTTCAACGTGGGAGTTGCTGAGGGGAATCACACGGTTCGGGAGTTGGCCGACGCCGCCGGAGAGGTGGTTGCCGGAAGTTCCGTGGTCTACACCGGAGAGCACGGCGGCGACTCAAGGACCTACACCGTGGGGTTCTCCCGGATTCTCAGCGAGTTGTCGGAGTATTACCAGCCGGCTTGGTCACTGGTCGATGGCGGGTATGACCTATGTCGATTGTTCGACCGAGTGGGCTTCGATGCGCAGACGTTCCGCGGAACGGCCTGCAATCGGCTCGCTCGTCTCGAGGAGTTGGCCTCGACCGGATGGGTCGATGACCAGTTACGCCGGGTCGGCTGAGCGTCGCTCAGAGGTGGGCATGTTCGATCTCGTGGATGACTGCAGGATCTGTGGATCGGCGGACCTGCGACCGGTGTTGGACCTCGGTTCGCAACCGCTGGCCAACAGTCTCCGCCGAGAGTCGACAGAGGTGCTCGAGGAGATCCCGCTAGACCTAGTGTTCTGCGGTTCATGTCAGACGCCTCAACTGACCGCCACGGTGGATCCGGCGGAATTGTTTCGCCACTACGTCTGGGTGACGGGAACCGCCAGGACGACGCACGCGTACAGCGTCGAGTTCCGGGATCGGATCATCGGGATCACCGAGGCGGCGAGCGTCGGTCGGCCGACGATCGTTGAGGTGGCGAGCAACGACGGCACCTTTCTCCGTAGGTTCCAGGAGGCGGGCTGGCAGGTTCTCGGCGTGGACCCGGCGGAGAACATAGCGTCGAAGGCGCAGAAAGACGGTATCCCCACGAGATGTGACTTCTTTGACCGGACGATCGCCGATGACATTCGTGCCGAGAACGGTCCGGCTGATGTGGTCGTCGCCCGCAACGTGATTCCCCATGTCCGGGCGATCCACTCCATCCTCGATGGGATCTCGGCGCTTGTGGCCGAGGACGGTGTAGCCGTCATCGAGTTTCATTCGGCCGATCGAATCGTCAAGGAACTGCACTACGACTCGATCTATCACGAGCACCTCTTCTATTTCTCCTTAACCACCCTCCTATCACTCTGCGCTCGCTACGGCCTGCATGCTTTCGACGTGTTCGACAGTCCGATCAGTGGAGGATCCCGGGTGCTGTCGTTCTCTCGTTCGAAACGGAAGTTGACTGCTGAACTCAGGCGAGGTCTCGAGGCTGAGGAGGCGATGGGCCTGGGCATGTATGAGACATGGCAGCGGTTCGGAGAGGAGTCTCTCCGCCACGCGCGCTCTCTTGCCGATGTGGTCTTTGACCGGGCCAAGCGTTCGCCGGTTATCGGATATGGGGCCTCGGCTCGTAGTTCGACCATGCTCAACTTCGCCGGGATTCGTAGTCCAGAGGTGATGGCCGTGATCGACCAGAACCCTGGTAAGCAGGGTCTACTCACACCTGGGACCGATATACCCATCGTCTCGCGCTCTGACGGTTTGCCCCTGTTGGGCGATGATGGGGTGGTGCTACTGCTGGCATGGAACTTCGCTGATGAGATCTTGGGTGACCTACGCACCGATGGCGTTCACTGTGACGTGATCGTCCCGCTCCCGGGTCGGGTTCGGACGGTCTGAGTTGAGAATCTCCGGTACGTCGATCGGCGGCGTCCATCTGGTTGAGCCTGAGGTTCATCGAGATGAACGGGGTGAGTTCTGGCGTTCGTTCTGCTCGGACAACCTGTCGGCCGCTGGTATCGATTTCCGCGTCGTTCAGAGCAACGTGTCACTCAATCGGACTCGTCATACTGTGCGTGGGTTCCATTACCAACGCCCGCCGTCTAGAGAGCAGAAGATCCTCACCGTGGTATCCGGGGCAGCTCACGTCGTGATCGTGGACGTGCGGCAGGGCTCGGATACCCGTTTGGAGCATCAGGAGTTCGTGTTCGAGGTGGGAGACCGGAGATCCCTGGTCGTCGCCGACGGCTGCGCCACTGGTTTTCAGACCCTGACTGATGACACGATTGTCCACTACCAGATGGCAGACATCTACCGTCCGGACAGTTACACGGGGTTTCGCTACGACGACCCGACGGTAGGAGTTGCTTGGCCTGCAGAGCCAGCGGTCATCTCGGACCGTGACCTCGGTTTACCGTTCCTGGATCCGGATGTGCGGTGAAGGTCGTAGTCGTCGGAGCTTCCGGCTTTCTCGGTCGCCATGTCGTTCCGGCATTGGAAGCGGCAGATCACGAGGTGCTGGGTGCCTCGCGCACTGGCGGCCACGGCCTCGCTCGTATCGACTTCGGATCTCGCTTGCCTCCCGAGATCCTGTCGTTTGCTCCCGAAGCGGTCGTGAATCTCGCTTGGTCGGGAATTCCCGACTTCTCCCCTGCGGCTTGTCGACGGAACGTCGCCGAACAGGCTTCACTGATTGACAACGTCCTTGGCCTTGAGTCGGTCCGACGGTTGGTGGTGTCGGGTACCTGCCGCGAGTACGGCGACGCGCTGGGAGTCGCCGGTTCAGAGGCGTGTCCTGTGGATGAGTTCGGACGGGCGAAGGTGGAAGTACACCGTCATGCCCTGGAAAGATGCCGTGATCACGGTGTTGGCCTTACTTGGCTGAGGATCTTCTATGTTTACGGACCTGGGCAGAGGCCGGGGAGTCTCATTCCGACTGTGTTGAAGGCTTTGGCAGCAGGGCGTGACCCCGAGGTTCGTGACCCGACGGCCGTACATGATTTCGTGGCGGTTTCTGACGTGGCTCTCGGTGTGCTGGCAGCCCTTGGATCAACCGCCGAGATCGAGGCTCTCGACGTCGGATCGGGTCGGTTGGTGACGGTTGGTGACATAGTCGATGTGGCGGCCGGACGAACTTCGGCTGTCGATACGGTTGGGATGGCCGGCGTCGAGCGTGGTCTGCGGGCGGATGTGGCCAGAACCACTAGGGCGATCGGATGGCGTCCTGAGATCGATCTCGTGGAGGGGATTGGGTCGATGGTCGTAGCCGGTCGCTTTGAGGCTGCGAAACTGGGGATCGCTGAGCCAGTTGAGCGGGGGGGACCAGGGTGAGCCGGTACGCGAGGTTTCGGGAGGAGTGTGAGGACGAGGTCCGTTCGCAGGGCGAAGATCTCGGGTTTAAGGCTGTTTCACAAGACTGGATCGACCGTTCGATGCAGTCGAAGTATTCGTATCACTTCGAATGGATGGGGCGGCCGATTATCCAGTACCCGCAGGACATCGTGGCCATGCAGGAGATCCTCTTCGAGGTGAAGCCGGATCTCGTCATCGAGACGGGAATCGCCCATGGAGGATCGCTGATTCTCTACTCCTCGCTCCTTGAGTTGAATGCCCTCCACGGAGGGCCCCCCGATGCCCGTGTTGTTGGCGTTGACATCGATATCCGGTCGCACAATCGCGCCGCCATCGAGGAACATCCGATGGCCGGTCGGATCGACATGGTCGAGGGCTCGAGCATCGACCCAAGGGTCGTGGAGGAAGTTCACCGGCTAGCTGAGGGGCGCGAGCGTGTTGTGGTCTGTCTTGACAGCCTGCACGGTCACGCCCATGTTCTGGCCGAACTCGAGTCCTATGCCCAGTTGACTTCAGTGGGGAGTTGGTGCGTGGTGTTCGACACGGTGGCGGAGACTCTGCCACAGTCCTACTTTGACGCCGTAGATCGGCGGTGCGCGCCAGGGGACAGCCCGATGACTGCGTTACGGGTTTTCCTCGCCGACCACCCGGAGTTCGAAGTGGAGCAAGCAGTGTCAGACCGGCTACTCATCACAGTGGCTCCCGGCGGGTATCTCCGTCGGGTTGCATGATTGCTTCTCCCGTCTGATGGGTTTCGGGGGTCAGTCGTCATTGGTGTCGCAGGCGGCAATCTTGTGCGGCGGACTGGGAACTCGATTGCGGCCTTACACCGAGCTGGTCCCCAAGCCGATGGTGGAGGTGGCGGGAAGGCCGTTTCTGGAACACCTCTTGGATCAGATTTCCGAAGAGGGCGTTCGGCGGTTTGTTCTGATGACCGGATATATGGGAGACCAGATTCGATCATATTTTGGAGATGGGTCGGAATGGGGATGGGAGATCACCTATTGCCACGGTCCGATCGATTGGGAAACCGGGCGACGACTGGTTGAAGCGTCCGATGACCTGGATCCCTCGTTTTTGCTGCTCTATTCCGACAACTGGGCCGATCTGGATCTCCTCGCTCTCGAGAGTTCCCATCGCTCAGGAGGGGGCGCGGTCACGGTGACACTTGTTGGTCGGGACGGAGGGAACGTTCTGTTCGAAGGCGGACCCCTGGTCGAGGCCTACGTTCCGTCCCGTACCGGTGAGCGCCTGGACCACGTGGAGATCGGATATGCGATCATTGAGAAGGCGCTTGTCATCGAGAGCCTGGAGGCTGTCGAGGGAAGTCCCGACATCGGATTCGACGTCGTGCTTGAGTCGCTTGCAGCGACGGGTGACCTCGGTGGCCACCTCTTGGGAGGCTCGTATCGAAGTATTTCGGATCCTGAACGTCTCAAAGTAACGAGGGAGTTTTTCGATGACCGGCGTGTCCTCCTCATTGATCGCGATGGGACGATCAACCGGAAGGCAGCTCCCGGTGAGTATGTGGCGACCTGGTCGGAGTTCGTGTTCATACCTGAGACCGTGGAAGCCATGAGGATTCTGGCCGGGGACGGCTTCGAGTTTGTGGTGATCACGAATCAGGCCGGGATCGCCCTTGGGGTTGTGGATGCTCAGGATGTGGATCGCATACACGAGAGGATGTCTGAAGCTTTGTCGGACATCGGGGTTGAGGTCAGGGGCATCTACCTGTCGCCTGACCATTGGGAGGTGGGTTCATCATCGCGTAAGCCGGCTCCCGGAATGTTCTACGCGGCCTCCGAGGATCACAGGTTCCGACTAGACCGGGTGCTTTATGTGGGTGATGACGTGCGCGACTGTGAAGCGGCCGTGAACGCCGGTTGCGGAATGGTCTTTCTTGACGACGGGGACGGTCATGGCGACCTGCCTATCAACCGGCGCCACTGTTCCGTGCACCGGAGCCTGCTGGATGCGGTTGAGCAGATCAGGGACTACTACGGCGTGGAGGGCGACTGATGATCATCTGTCGGACTCCACTTCGGTTGAGTTTTTTTGGCGGTGGAACTGACCTTCGTTCCTACTATAGAGACAGTCCCGGAAGGGTTGTTAGTACGTCCATACAGCGGTACCTGTACGTGGTGGCCCGCGAACAGGCGGAGTTCGTGGACAAGCGCTTTCGTATTAACTGGAGCCAAACCGAGTTCTGTGACGAGATCGACGAGATACAGAATCCGATCGCCCGCGAAACTCTCCGGAATTACTGGTCGGGCCGGCCCATCGAGTTGACGACGTTCTCTGACATCCCGGCCGGGACCGGATTGGGTTCTTCCAGTTCGTTCTGCGTGGGCCTAGTCAACGCCCTCCATGCCCTGTCGGGCGATCGTCTCACCAAATACCAACTGGCGTCAGAGGCAGCGTCCATTGAGCTGGACGTACTGCAGCGAGACATGGGGAAACAGGATCACTTTGCTGCTTCCTATGGGTCGTTAAACGTGTTCACTTTTAACCCTGATGAAACGGTGACTGTTGAGCCAGTTCATTACGACCAGGAGGCTGTCGACGAACTAGGTCGAAGCCTCGTCCTCTTCTATATGGGGACGCAGCGGAATGCCTCAGAAGTGCTGAAGACCCAGGCGGCGGTGACGGGCGCGAAGAGGAAGACATTGACCGCCATGATGGAAATGGTCGACCCTATGGTTGAACTCCTATCAGGACGAGGAGACGTGTTGGACGTTGGTCCGATGCTCGACGAGGCCTGGCGCCTGAAGAGGTCAATTACCGACCAGATCTCCAATCCCGAAATTGATGAGGTCTATAACCGAGCAATGGCAGCTGGCGCTCTCGGTGGGAAACTCGTCGGGGCTGGTGGTGGGGGATTTCTCATGTTCATCATCCCACTGGGTCGACAAGAGGAGGTGGCTCGAGCGTTATCTCCGTTGTCGTCCGTGCGGCCGATGTTCGACCATTCCGGATCGCGGATCACCTACTACGAGCCGGCGCGGTCTGGATGACGATCGGACGCATGGGCACTGTTGGCTGGGCTGTCGACGCACTCATAGACCGGGCTGCGGAGGTCGGGCGGTGGCAGTCGGACCTGTCAGGGTTGACGTTGGTTGTTCTCTCACGGGACACGCAGGACGTTCTGCTTCGACAGGCGGCTTATTGGGGCGGACACCCCGGTCAGGGTCATTAGGTGTCTCACGTACTGTCGAAACATCAGATTGTCCGGCAGCGGTCATGGACTGGAGTACCT
>PYIL01018061.1_pt1 | contig 12215 bp, 10 predicted proteins | sample 3578041 | NCBI WGS metagenome assembly PYIL01 (sample SAMN08408023, study PRJNA431606) | Marine metagenome isolate SA_KN192-05_S13_150m, whole genome shotgun... | biome: marine; feature: oceanic pelagic zone; material: water; isolation source: 150 m water sample, 0.2-0.8 um fraction ... | reverse complement strand
CTGTAAGAATTTTTGATCTCCACGGAATGGTTTTAGAACAATAATTGTTAAATTTGGTTTAAGATCGTTAATTAATTCAGTCAGGTCGTCTAGAAATTTTTTAATATTTTCATTTGGAACCAAAACTTGATAAACACGAAATCTTTCACCACCGTAAAGAAAATAGAACCATTTTGCTTTTTGAGTGAATGGGAAAAATCCCTGAAAGATATTTTTTGTAACTATACCTTGTTTTAATTCAATATTTCTACCAAATGAATTAACTCGTGCAGTGGTAAATTTTCCCCAGAAAGATTTTGGAAATGAGGATTTCGGTAATCTTGATGAATTTATAGGTATGAAAGATTCCTTTTCATGAAATCCTTTCTCAAATGAGCAAATTCGTACAACACCTTCTTCAAAATGTGCATGAGGTGAACCGTTATGCCAACTATAAGCAATATCAGCATCTTTATTTTTTTCTAAAATCAAAGTAGCATTTTTTAAAGAATTAACTGCTGTAGGTACAATTTTGATTCTATCTGAAGGTAATGAGTATAATTGTAGTTTAGCTTTTGTAATAACTCCAGTTAATCCTAAACCTCCACATGTTGCATCAAAAATTTGTGAATTTGGCTCAATTTTTTGGTATCCATGTATGGGGTGATAAAGTTCAATCCAAAGTAAATGCTCTTTAAATGTACCATCCTTCAAAGGATTCTTACCATGAACATTGCCAGCAATACATCCACCAATAGTTATTTCAGGAAACCCAGGCAAAACAGGAAAAAATAGTTTTTTTGTTAGACCCCATTCTAGTAATTGTCGTAATGTTACACCGGATTCAACAACAACAGTTTTTTCTGTTTCATTAAATTCCAGAATTTTATTAAATAATGTAGTATCAGTTACAAGAACATTTTTACCAAAACTTGCTGCTGCATATGACCAACCCCCACCACGAGGGATTTGACCAGGCATGTTTTTTTTTTCAAGCATATTAATTGTGCTGGGTTTTTGAAAAAAAGTTTCAATGGAAGTTGATTCATCAAAACTAGTAAATTTCATTCGTTTGGAATTATGAACCTCCATAAAATTTTACCAGTTTTAAATTATATAAATTCAGTACATGAATTATCTTTAGATTTTGTTGTGCCAATTAATTCGAAAAGTCAAGACAAATATTTAATTTCCAATTTTATGAATCTTATAAACAACAAGCTGGGTTTTGCCAGATTTATACAATAACTCAAAATTAGTTGGAATTCTAGAATCATTTGGATCTAATAGGAAATCTAGTTTTTCTGATCCACCAGTATCATACCATATTTCGTCTGGATATCTAATAATCGGTTGATAAACCAAATAATCAGGAATTGGATGATATTTGTCATGACGATCTGGTGGAAAAGAATGTATGTTTGATTCAAATAACTCAAACTTACTCCAGTTTTCTCTTGAAATGTAATCTAATATAGTATCATCAGGATTTCCTTCAGAAAATATTGCAAATATAAAATTACTATTGGAATAAAAGGAATAGGAAGGTTCATTTGCCATTACATAACTTTCCTCAATTCCAGATTGAGTTTTTAAAATTTCAGAGATTAAAAAAATATCGTACAAAGTGTTGTCAGAGATCGATCTTGTTTGAAAAATATTTGCAAATTCATTTTCCAAACTAGAAATTGGATTCCCATAATAAGAAGCATCAATAAGTTTGTAAGTGTAACCAGAATTTAGTGCTAAAATAATAATTATAATAATCACAGAAGATAGATGAAATTTTTGATTTTTATTAAAGTTAATATTTTTTAAAGAATTTTGTTTGAGGGAGAATCCTTTAGGAATAACATATACAATAAACAATACACATATTATTATTATTGGCACCCACATTGGCATAAGATGAAATGAACGATAAATGGGAATTATGGAAATTAATGGGAAGTAAAGTAGAGGTAAAATTAACAAAGGTAAAAAATTTTTTGGGAAAATTTGTTTATTATATATAAGATAGCCTAGCCCACCAAGAAAGAATACTAATCCCAAGAAAGGAATTAAGGAAACAATTGAAAGACTTTCAAAAGAATTGATCCCTAAATTAAATAATTTATCAAAATTATGTATGGATAAATTATAAAAATAATTTTCTAAAAATAAATTAAAATCTAGTGTAACTATTGAGTATAAACTAGTAGTATGATCTTGAGAAAGAATTTCATTATGCCAATCAGGAGTTTGAAAAGCGTAGAGATATCCAACGTAATAATTAATCCCTGAATCAAAAATAGTTCCATGAGTTGACACATTATATAAAATCTGTGGGGTAAATACAAGTGAGAAAAAAATCAAAACAGTTAGTAGATTTAAACTATTTTTTATAGTTTTTTTATTTCTTAATAAAATAAAAACAAGAATTGGAAATAAAACAAATATTGCCTGTAAACGAAATAAAGATGCTAATCCTAATAGAATTCCTATTAAAGTATAATCAAAAAAACCTAATTGCTTTTTTGTAACCACATATAATGAAACAAATATGATAAAAACTGGCAGAAGTTCATTTAGTGCATTAATTGAAATATAATGTAACATTGGATTAAATGCAATAAATAATTGAGTTAAAATTGCAATTCTATAGTTAAAAATATTTTTTGTGATAAAAAATGATAATAAAACAATTCCACTACCGCTCAAAATAGTAATAGTTTTCACTGTAGCAAAAATATCAGGACTAATGGAATCTAGAAATGCAAATAAAACTGAGGTACCTATTTGACCATTAAGCACTTTGACATCTGTTCCATTTCCTTCTAAGATCGCCTTGCCAAAATTTAGATAATGTATTCCATCAGTATCATATCCACCCCAGATTATATTATGAAAAAATGCAAGATAAGACATCATTAAAAAGAACCCAATAGTAATTAAAATTGGAAATTTATTTTCGTATAATGTATTAATTTTTGAATTCTTAGAGAGAGTTTTGTCAACTTTTGTCATAATTACCTCCTTTAGAAGGACTTCGTGCTGTAATTATACAAATCTGTTTCATTATTTATTCATATTTCATTAAGAGGTATTGTAGATGGTTGCCCAATATTATTTCATCAAATACTTGAAATTTCACAGGATTACATCCTAATGTTTTTGCATTTAACATCATTTTTTGTACCAATTCAAAATTATCATTACAATTTACAGCAAGTTCAACAACGAGAGAAATCATATTTTGTCAATTAATTAATAATATAATAATGATAACATGAAAAGATCCTAGATTCTTAACATTAATTATTTTTTAAGAAATACCTGGTTGCACAAAAACCTAATACTGTCAAAAACCAAACTGTTACTAGCCTAAATAATATTACTAGTGAGGTAGATGTTGCTGTAGCTACTCCTTCACCCCTCAAGATTTCCACAAAACTTACTTCAGTTACACCAATACCTGCAGGTACCATAGTTAACACCCCCAACAATAAAGAAGTATACATTGAAAATGTTGAAAAAATAATATCAAAATTCAAATTAAAACCCATAAAAATAAGATATATCATTATTGCATCAGTCACCAAAACAAAAAAGGAAAGACCCAAGGTCTTTGTCATAATTTTACCTGACGTGAGTTCGCCAAAAACTTGATAAGATTCTGAAAAACTTGAAGCTTGTTTTTTCAAAATAGGAATTTTTTTAATGATAGATAATAGAAAATTAAAAAGTTTTTTCTTTTTACCTGATGCAAAAATTAGTGATAGCGTAGAAAGTAAAATCAACATCAATGAGATAATGTTATAATTATCAAGCAATAACCCGACAATTAATAATACTCCAGCAATTCCTGTAAGATCCAGTAATCTTTCCATTATTACAGTTGGAAAAGTTTTTGCTAGTGGATAACCAAATTTCTTTTTTAGATAATATGACTTAATTAATTCCCCCGAGCCACCAGGAGTAGATTCCATACTTAATCCTGAAATAAATAATGATATTCCAGTTTTAAATTATATACAAACCTCAATTTGTTTATACAATAACTGTTGTCTTATACTTTTAATTATTATTCCTAAGAAAACAAATGCTAGAATAATTGGTAAATAAGAAAAATCAAACTGAGATATATTAATTGAAAATTCTTCAAAGTCAGAATACGCTATAAAAATAACATAAAAAATTAAAATTCCAAATATGAAAAAAATTTCTTTGACAACGCGAAATTTATCAATAATTGATGATTTAGGTTTTTAGTACAAACCAGATAAATCTCAGTCCATATAAAAGACCTTTAGCTTTTCGTTCTGCTCCTGATTTTGATGTACCACCAATGCGTTTTTTGAATGTGATAGGAACTTCAACAATCTTAAGATCTTTTTGGATTGCAATCATATTTAGATAAGGAATTATTAGCCATCCATTTTTGTCAATTTTCTTATCATAATCATTGGTCATCTGCTCAATCATTTTCTCTAAGCCATCACGACGTATACATCGAAATGTGCATCCTACATCTGTCAAAGATACGACTCCCATGTGCAGCAAGCTAAAATATTTTAACTGAATTAATTTTGCTATAAAGTAATTTCCCCATGTGTTAAACATTCCATTTTGATTTTCTTTTTCAATTAATACCTGAATTAATCTAGTGCCTAAAACAACTTCACAGTTATCTAAATATGGTACCATTTTTTGTAAATCAGAGCTGGTATATGTTCCGTCACATTCTGTTAGTGCAATAATATTTGCATCAGTTTTTAATGCTTCATTAAAACCTACTATGCACGAATCACCAAATCCTTTGTTAGTTTCTTTTCTTATTACTATTGCACCACATTGTTTAGCTATCTCTACAGTTTTATCTGTACTATTATTATCAATCACCAAAATATGCTTCACATTTTTTTCTAATTGAAAATTTTTAATTACTTCTTCAACGTTGTTTTCTTCATTATAAGTTGGTATAATAACAGTAATTATTGGATTGCTGATTTTTTCACTGTCCAAATAAAAATATTGATCAGTTTTGTATCTTTTACGCGTTAATGCAAATAAAAATCCCAGACCTAACCATATTACATCAGATAAAACAATCCATTTAAAATATGGTGCATGATATAATATCTCAATTAGGTTTGTTCCAGAAGTGACTATTGCATGATCGCCTATTGCCCATAAATAAATATTGAGTAGTACAAATACAATATTGGTAATTAAAAGAATTACGAACGATATTGCAAAACCAATATACAAAAATCCCATATACCATGTAAAAAATTTGTTAATTATAAATTCTAATCTAATATTTGCTGTAAAATCTTTAATAGCCTCACAAAAGACGCTGTTGTAAAATGAAAGCAATTATTCTTGCTGGTGGTCTTGGAACTAGAATTTCAGAAGAAACTCACGCACAGCCTAAACCTATGATCAAAATAGGCGGAATGCCAGTTTTATTACATATTATGAAAATTTATTCTTACTATAAAATTAATGACTTCATTATTTGTTTAGGTTACAAAGGTGATATTATCAAAAAATTCTTTAGTAATTATGATTCCATGCCATGGAATGTTCAATTAATTGATACAGGTTTGGACACAATGACTGGTGGTAGAATAAAAAGAATTCAAGAACACATAGATGACACTTTTTGTGTAACTTATGGTGATGGGCTTAGTGATGTCAATATCAATAATCTAATTTCATTTCATAAAGAAAAAAAATCTTTAGCTACATTAACAGCTATTCACCCTCCAGAAAGATTTGGGGTACTAAACTTATCAGGCGATTATGTTTCAGAATTCCATGAGAAGCATAGAGGTGAATCTTCTTGGATAAATGGAGGATTTTTTGTCTTCGAGCCGGAAGTTTTTGATTATTTGCAGGATGATGATAGGACTATTTTGGAAAGAACTCCATTAGAAACTTTAGCAAAAGAACAAAAATTAACTGCCTTTAAACATAATGGATTTTGGTTTCCAATGGATACTCTGAGGGATAAAAGACATTTAGAAAACTTATGGGATACGAAAAAAGCACCTTGGAAAGTTTGGTAAAATGACTTCATATAATCTATTTAATGGAACTTTTAAAGATAAGTCAATCTTTGTTACTGGACACACTGGTTTTATTGGATCTTGGCTAACAGAATGGCTTTGTGAGTTGGATGCAAATGTAATTGGTTACTCGTTAGAACCAGCAACAGTTCCATCTTTATTTGATACTCTTGAATTAGGAAAAAAAATTACGCATATTATAGGAGACATAAATGATTCAGAAAATTTGAAGAATGCAATAGAAAAACATTCCCCTGAAATTATATTTCATCTTGCAGCCCAACCTTTAGTAAAAACCTCATACAGTGCTCCCAGAGAAACTATTCAAACAAATGTAATGGGTACTGTTAATTTATTAGAATCAACAAGAGATGCATCTAGTGTAAAAATTTGTGTTGCTATAACAAGTGATAAGTGCTATCAAAATAGGGAATTGAGTTATGCATATAAAGAAAATGATCCTATGGGAGGGTATGATCCTTATAGCGCAAGTAAAGGTGCCACAGAACTAATTATTTCATCTTATAGGAATTCATTCTTTAATCCTGCGAAATTTGATACACATAAGACAAGCTTATCAACTTCGAGAACTGGTAATGTTATTGGAGGTGGTGATTGGGCCGAGGATCGGCTGGTTCCCGACTGCGTTAAAGCATTATCTAAAAATGAAAAAATTAGTGTTCGTAATCCAAATGCTATAAGACCTTGGCAATTTGTCTTAGAACCAATATCTGGACTACTTTGTTTAACAGAAAAAATGTATAATGATCCGGTTAAGTATGCACAGCCTTGGAATTTTGGACCTCTGATTACAAATCCACATGTCAAAGTAAGTGAACTAACGTCAGAAATAATTGCTAAGTGGGGTTCTGGTAATTGGATTGATTCATCAGATAAAAATGAACCACATGAAGCAAATCTTTTGATGCTTGATTCATCAAAAGCAATTAACAATTTAGACTGGCATCCTGTTTATTCTATAAAAGAATCAATAAGTGAAACAGTTGGATGGTATAAAGAATTTTATAAAAATCATGAAAGTATGGAAGAGTTTACAAAAAATCAGATCTTAAATTATGTTCATAGAGCAAAACAAATGAATATTACTTGGGCATCGTGATCTGAAATCTTCGTTGATGCCATAAATTTAAAATTTATCAAGAAATGACTTGAAAGTTACTTTAATTTTTTCTAAATGCTTCTCATTTAAACCATGATTACAACCAATCAAGAATGAGTTTTCCATTATGTTATTGGCAACATCATAGTCTTTTTCCAATTTTTTACAATTAATTTTTTCAAATGCTGGTTGTCGTAGCACATTACCCGTAAATACAGGTCTAGTTTGGATCCCATGTAATTCCAAATGTTTGACAATTTCCATTCTTGAGAACGGCGCATCAGAATTAATTGTTAATGGGAATGCAAGCCAAGATGTTTCTACTTGTGGTAATTGTTTTGGTAATTTGAAGAATTTCTGAGTAGAGAAAAATGAATTCAAAATTTCAAAATTTTTCTGCCTAATTTTTGCAAATTCATTCAATTTTTTTAATTGTATTAATCCAAATGCTGCACTTATCTCAGTTGGTAAGAAATTATAACCCACCTTCTCAAAAATGAACTTTGAATCATAAGGTATGTTGTCCAATTCAGTGCGAAATCTTTCTTCGATATTCTCTGATTCATTGATAGCAGAAGTTCTACCCCAACCACGTAGTATTCTGCACTTTTCATCCAGTTTATCATCATTGCAACAAATCATTCCTCCTTCACCAGCTGCAGTGATAATATGTGACCCATAGAAACTAGTTGTTGATACATCTGAAAATTTTCCAGTTGGGATGCCATCAAAAGTAGCCCCCAACGTATCTGCAGAATCTTCTATAAAGATAAGATTATTCTCATCCGCAATTTTTCTCAATCTTTTAAGATCAGGAATATTTCCCAAAAGAGAGGGAATCATTAATGCTCTTGTTTTGTTAGTGATGGATTGTTCAATCTGATCTATGTTAACTACGTAAGTTTCAGGTTCAACATCAACAAACACTGGAATCAATCCATTTTTTATGATTGGAGACAATGTAGTGGCAAAAGTAAGAATTGGTGTTATTACTTCAGAATTCTCAGGAATGTCTAATACCTCGAACGCCAACAGGTTTGCTGACGAACCAGAATTAACCATGATTCCTAGGTCTTTGCCGAATAATGTTGCAATCTCTTTTTCAAATTGTTTTACTTTCTCACCCATTATGGTTTTATGCTTTCTTATAATTTCAAGAACAGCTTCTTCTTCTTCCTTATCATGAACTGCTAATCCATATGGCACTCGCATTCCTTCAAAATCTTCATACATACTAATTTGCTAATTCACCTAGGTTAAAATTTCTTATTATGTTGGATAGATAAAATCCAAATATCGTTGTATTTAGATAACTTGGGAATATATGCACAAAAGATCTAATTTTAATAAATCAGTATTTCAAAATTTTTCACAATCTATTGTTTTTCATTACTAATAATTCTGATTTTCTGAAGGCTTGTAGTGCTCAAAATCCTATTTTTATTAACATGTTTGTGCTTAGAACGTAAATAACCAATATTATTAAAAATCCAAGCAATGCTTTTAATTACAGTTTTCAGGCTTGGATTGTCAGCTATTTTATTCTCATAACTTGTTGATGTCATTGTGGTAGATCCCTTTATTTTATAATCAAACCAGATCTTAATTTCACGTGAACCATAAATAAAAAAGAATAGCAATAAACTTCTTAATGCAAATCTTGGCTCAAAATTAGTAATCTTCATGGCTAGCTGATTTTTTAGGCCATGAAAAGCTGCTTCAGATTTTAATTTTGAAGAAGTTTTACCTGCACTATGATAAACTATAGAATTTGGTACTATTACTACTTTATACCCTAATATCCAACTTCTCCATCCAAGATCAACGTCCTCAAATGAAAAAAAGAATTTTTCATCAAATCCACCTAACTTATCAAAAATTTTTCTACGGATCATCATAGATGCACCTCTAGCACTTGAAATTTCTTTAATTTGTTCAGTCATCTTTTTTGAATTATATACTATACCCATTCTATCTATAAAATCACCACTAGAATCCACATCCCCATTTGGTTTTAATAAAAGACTTTGACAGATAGCTACTTGTTCATCTTTCTGGAGAACTTGTACCATTTCAGAAATGAAATTACTGGTAGTAACAGTATCATTATTAAGAAATAACAAGTGCTCACCTTTTGCAATTTTTGCACCTATATTATTTGGTTCTGCAAATCCTTTGTTTGAATCAAGTTTTATAACAATAATTTGTGGATAGTTTTGTGTAACAAATTCTATACTTCCATCTGTCGAGTTATTATCAACTAATATTACTTCAAAGTTTTCATAATCTGTTTTGAAAAGTGATTCTAAACATTTTTCAAGTAATTGCTTTCCATTATAATTTACAATTATTATAGATATTTTTGGTCTGTTCATGTTTAGGCTCTTTTTGTTGCTGATAAAAAGTATTATAAAAATAGTGTTAACGATTGTGGCGAATTTTGTTAAGATATAGAGTGAGAATTCTATCTGAAGCCCAAGAAGGTGCTGATGATAACAACTTCATTCCAAATTCTAATGTCTTATTTTTTTTAGGTTGTGTTTTTTTGTATTCCTCTATACCAAAATTATATTTATTTCGCAGTGATTCGTCAAGTTTCATCAATAATTCATCTTTAAGATCAGAAATGAAACCCAAAGTTTTTGAAATATTTTTATGTGATAATTGGTCTGCATGAATTCTATATTTTACTAAAGCTTGAGGTATTAGATGGAACTTAACATCATGAAATATTGCACAATTGAGAAAAAAATCATAGTCAATTGCAACAGGCTCTTCTAGATTTCTAACGCCAGGTTTTTGAAACAAAATTGATGGGATTAATGTTGTATTAACATTGATCTGTTGACCATGTAATAATCTAATATTATACTCAAAACTGGAAAGCCCATTGTTATTTGATTCATGAAATTCACGTAATTGTTTACCATTTTCATCAATTATGTCCCAATTAGAATATAGAATTGTGTTATCTGGTTGTTTTTTTGCTTCGTTAACTTGAATCTCTATTGCATTAGGATATAATACATCATCAGGGGAGAACCACTTACACCATTTACCTTGAATTTTTGATAACCCAACTTTGAGGGCAGAATATAATCCGTTATTTTCCTGAGAAAAAATTTGTATCTTTTCAGAATAGTCCTGTAAGATTTCTAAAGAATTATCTGTTGAGCCATCATTTACTGCTATAATCTCAATATTCTCATAAGTTTGTTCAAAAAGTGAATTGAGGCATTCTTTAAGATATTTTTCAGAATTATAAATTGGGATTACAATTGAAACAAGTTCATTTGATGACATACAATATGTTAAAAAATTATAATATTAATCAGTTATTTACAATTTATCTTTGATAAAATCAATTGATTTTATTGGTGTTGGATTAATTCCTAATCGTATTGCATAATATATTGAACTATAATCTAACACGTATATCAAGCACATAATTTTTGATAAGATTCCTCCTGTGATGCTATTTACTTCCTTGTATTCTATATTATTATGATTAAAATATTGGCTAACAATATTCCACCTTTCTTTAGTTTTTATGTGATCATCTTCACCCTTAATCATAATTGGGACCATATCTGAAGATCTTTCCCAAGAAACTATACCATTATGACCACTTTCTATCACATTTTCAACAAATGCATGACTTTTTGCGTTTTCTTGTAACGAATTTTTAAAACGTATTGCTCCTGCTTCTAACCCCCAAGGATAATAAATAATTGGTACACCATCTATCCAATTAGCTAATTCAAGTGATACATTACTTGGAGATAAATTATTTGATGATATAAGATTTGAAATTGTTTTTAATTCATCTATTGATTCAGTTACTTCGCTTTTATTTATAGGAAAAATTGAATATAAAGTTCTAAGAATAGAATAAGTATAGTTTGGTAATGATGCTCTAGGTGAATGTGTTTGTGGGATCTTTCTAAATTCTATATTATTTTTTAAACAATAAGATTCCATTTTTCCACCAGATGAAAATGCAATTGTTTGACAATTCTTTTCATTTGCAGATTCTAGTATGGAAATAGTTTCAGTAGTATTTCCAGAAACACTAGTTGTGACAACAAGAGTGTTATCGTCTACAGTTTCGGGAAGCAGGTAACCTTTTACAACTGTAGTATGAATATTTTTTTTAGATAGTATTGATGAAAAGATGTCACCTATTGTTCCTGATCCACCCATTCCTGCAAAAACTATATGATCAATATCTTTGAAATCAACTACATCAAGCTCAGAATTGTATGCATCATATGCTAATTTGGCCCATTTATCATAAGCATTGTGTATTCCATCAGGATCATATTTCTGGATATTTTCTTCAGTAATCAATTAATAATTATTAAAAGTCAATCCATTTAATTTATTCTAATAATATCTCTCTAAAGAAATAATATTATTTTACAGTCACAGATTTTGCAAGATTTCTAGGATAATCTGGATCTGTGTTTTTTTCAATCGCTGAATAATATGCAAGTAATTGAATAGGAATAATCTCAATGATTGAATATAATGCATTATCAGTCGATGGGATTTCAATCCAATAATCATAAACATTACTTTTCTTATCTGAAATTCCTATAATTTTTGCTCCTCTTGCTTTAATTTCATTTGCACTGTTCAATGTCTCGGTATATGTTGCATCATTTGGGTTAATTATTATAACAAAAACATTCGAATCCATCAAAGCTAATGGACCATGTTTTAACTCACCGCCAGGAATCCCTTCAGCATGTATGTAAGTTAACTCCTTTAGTTTTAGTGCTGCCTCCATTGCAATTGGAAAATGAATTCCTCTACCAAGAACGTAAATATCAGAAACATCTTTCAATGTTTTTGCTAATTGTCTAATTTTAGAATTTTCTTCTCCTACAAATTGTACCTGCGATAAAATTGAGCCTGATATTTCTTCCCAGTTTAGATTTATACGCATGTTTGAAAGTTGGTTTGTGATTTTATACAATATTGCAAGTTGAGAAGTGAAACTTTTTGTTGCTGCAACTCCAATTTCTGGACCACAGCTAAGGCTAATCACAATATCAGAT
>PYIL01224415.1_pt1 | contig 12229 bp, 11 predicted proteins | sample 3578041 | NCBI WGS metagenome assembly PYIL01 (sample SAMN08408023, study PRJNA431606) | Marine metagenome isolate SA_KN192-05_S13_150m, whole genome shotgun... | biome: marine; feature: oceanic pelagic zone; material: water; isolation source: 150 m water sample, 0.2-0.8 um fraction ... | reverse complement strand
TTTTTGAAAAACCCTCAAAAATCAAATGCTCAGATCTGCCCCTGTGCGATATAATATACTTAACCACCCCATTTACAAGCGCAAAGATTTACATGTTTGCTAAAGAGTGATTTCAACTAAAATCATGTTTTTGCGAGGCCGATTCCGGATATTTTCGACAACCATGGTAAAACAAGCGTCAGGCTAAGCCCAATTTCTGCGAGCGTCTGACTTTGAATATGCAGGCTGGTGAATGCTTCACGGACAGTAATACTGTTCCAGGTCTCTACATTCAAGACCATACCCTCCATCTCAGGAACCAACTTCAGGGCCAGCCACAGCCAAACTGCATTTCCTGCTAACAGTATGATTTCACATAGAATTACTAGGATATTATGTTCTTTCCAGTATTTACGAAGATAAATTTGTTCAAGTAGACTAATCAGCAAAAACGCTCCAGCAACGAGTGGGAAATAGCTCACAAAGAATAGCGTAAAAAGAGTGCTCGCATATGAGTGCGCATATTGAGCTATTTCAGGGGAAACAGTGACCGGCATAACTTTAAAGGCAAGTGGAGCTAAGAGAGGTCCTGAAATTATCATTCCACCGACAATTATACTCCATGAAAACCAGAATATATATTTTAGTAGTGATTTTAATATTAAACTCATTTATTATTTATTATAATGAAACATAATATACTTATACATTTTATTTTGAGTCTACATCATTAAAAGTTTAATAAAATACTTATTAATATTATTTGCTAAGAAGTACAGCTTAGTATATTAAACTATTTTTGAGCAGGAAATAAATCAGGATATATACATAGGTTTAACCTGTATTCCTTTGTGTAAAGTCTCAGGATAATTAATGACTGAAAGAATGGTGCCGATAGCAGGACTCGAACCCGCACAACATTCTAGTGCAATCTTCTTAATATCAGTAATTTAGCTGTTTTGGATGGGATCATAATGCACCCTTAATATACCATTTTAAAAAACATCCCAAAAGGGAATAATCGGGACTATTTACAATATTTTTCTCACATGGATAATATAATCAATGTTGTGGGCAGTTGAAGTCAACAAGGTCGAGCCCTTCAATAGTTCCTTGACGGGCGATCCAGTCCAAGACTGAGTTATCCCCAGTCCAAAGTTCCATGCGCGAACCCATCGAGTTCAAGCGAGAGGCAAATAGCGGCACCTCTTTATTTTTATTAATCATTGTATTTTATTTTCTTATCCAAGGATTTTGTTTGAAGTAGTCCCCAAGTCAAGGATAAGTATCAGGGTAAAGCTGAATGGTCCTGAAGGCGATAGGTTCATCCACCCGGACAACCTGGGAAATGATTACCCTAAATTGACAGGGGGAGCACCGCTCTGGCTTTGGAGTTATGCATGAATTTAAAGTACAATTTTATGTGTCATTTGGGGCATAATGTACCACGTTTTTAGGTACTGCACTATATAAAATCAGTAGTTTATGGTGCCGAGAGCGGGACTCGAACCCGCACGAGCATAGCCCACTGCCCCCTCAAGACAGCGTGTCTACCAGTTCCACCACCTCGGCGTTAAAAGAACAGTCATTAATTATGTCAAGATACAGTATTTTTGCAAGTATTTTAAATATAGTTTTAGCTACTGAATTACTAATAATATATTTTTTTCTTAATTTTATTTTTATTTAACATAATATTATTATACTGTATAATATATAATAACAGCATGTATAAACAATTAAATTTCTTAAACTTCATTTATAGATTATAAGCATCTTTTAATCATCAAAGCAGTTGATTCAGGATTTTCGAGCGGGAATAAATGAGAACCCGGAAATGGAAATACTTGCAATTGTGCGAATTTTCTATTAATCCAGCGCAAATCAGAAGGCCAGAGGATAGGATTTCTGGCAGCATAGAGCAAAGTACCTTTTACTTTGTAGATATTCTTGGGAAAGGATGTCAGTGTATTGTGGAAAATAGCCACTTCTTTTGCCACCGAAATCGTCAACTCCACATCACTATCAGTCTCAGTCAATCCGTGAGTTACGTAGTCATTCAAAGTCTGAGGATGAAAATTTTTAAACAGCTTTTTTGTCTGGAATAGTGACTTTGCCTGAGACTTTGACTCAAAATGATCACGCCTCTTTTTTGACTTACCGGACGGAGACAACCAATCCTCAATATTCAAGGCACGTAACAGCCTGATCAATGCACTTTTATGCACTGAAAAAAGAGGTGGATCAAGCAATATAACGCTCTGAAATAGTTCCGGCTTTTTAGCAGCGGCAAGTAAACTCAGAATGCCCCCAAATGAATGTCCAATGCCAATTACAGGTTCCCCATGCTGCTCAGCACTTTCCAGAACATCGTCCCTCATATCATACATGTTTATTTCCTTAGGTTTAGTATTTTCACCTAATATATTAATAGCTGATATTTTATGCTCTTTTAGATGATCAAATAGGACCGAGTATGTTTTGGCGGGAAATCCGTTTGCATGACTAAATTGTATTGTGGACATAATTTATCAAAGACGTTAGCATCCGCACTATTAATTGATGATCACCTTGATTTACTGTATTCGTAAATGACATTGCCGCTACTGTCGTGGAAACGCATTTGAAGCTTTTCACTGGTGATATCCAACCAGACAAATCCTGTGTCATTGTATGTGTATTTATTCAATGCTACTGATTTATTAAGTTTTTCTCTTTCACTATCAGAACGATAGTGTTTACCACCTGCACCACTGATCACATAATCTGTAGCTGAAGTTTTAGATTGTAAATGTGCTAAATGATGGTTATGCCCTGCTAAATACAGATCCACACGTCCTTCCAGAAACCAGTTCCAGTAACTGCGTCTTAATAAATCAACGTCTCCATGTGTTCCATTCGAATAGATTGAGTGGTGTCCGAAAGCAATAGTCCAAGGACGTTTTTCCGAATTTGCTTCAATTTCCGCATCATCCTGATTCAACTTTTTCCTTAACCTTTCTGAGGAAAAGGGGCAGTTTGTATTTAAGCCAAAAAAACGCGCATCTACTGTTTTAAATGAATACTCATAGTTAGGCATATGCCATATCGAGCTTTTCAAACTGTAGATAAGCTGTGAAAGTACGTCCTGCTTTACATCATGATTGCCAAGCACAGCATAGAATGGCATGTTAAGATTTTGATATACCTGCTCAAATTTTGTATTAAACTGTGGATCCTCGATTGAGTTAACACCATTCGGATAAAAATTATCGCCTAATAATAAGACCAGATCACATCCTGATTCGTTACACACTTTTGCCATTCCCTGAGCAACTTCAAACTGATCCTCGTTACCTGTACCTGTGTCTCCGATTGCGATTAACTGAAGATGATCTTCACGGAATTGAGTAATTTCAACCGGAACGATATCATTTTCTAATGGGAAACAACCCACATCACTGCCTTTCTCATACAACTTGTAACCAACAGTACAACTGGTTCCTAAAAATATAATAAACAGGATCAGTTTCCACCAGACTAAGATTCGCTTTATTGGAGCAGTTCCGGTCATAAAAGTTTGTTATTTAATAATTTCAGCAATTGTTGGTTATTCAATCAAAGTCAGTAACTGTTCCAGAGCCGGATCACGTAAGCCCAACTGGTGCAGGCATTTAACAGTATTCTGCACATAATCAAGACATGAACCACATTTTCCTTCAGCACGTACAACACGCTGCGCAACATCTTCCAGTGCAAGGTCAGGCACATAATGTTCGTGTTCCGGATTGATAACAAAAGTTATCGCGGACACACTCTGTTGTTTTGTCTGTACACTTACCCAGGTTGGAATATAAGTTTCCGCGAACATTTCACGTTCCCATACTATCTGAAGTTCAGTTTCTAAATGTTCAGTAGCAATCCGGAAGGCCATTCCCTGACATGAATCACCATGGTCCAAACCAAACACCAAACCGTGACAATCCGGAGTACCTCTGTATACAGTTGATTTTAAACATAAACGTCTGTGATATCCAGATACTAGACCCGTTAGTTTTTCGGTAAATTTGAAATCCGGATTCCACATCAATGAGCCATAACCAAAAACCCAGACTCCATTTTTCAAATTTTTACCTTTTAACATTTCCTGCAATGACACTGATAATTCCTGGGAGGACATAGTACGAATTGAGTCAGCCTCTTTGCCGGAGCCCCATTCAAAAGAAGTATTATTCTGAGTAATAATTTCCGAATCTTTTGTCACGCGACAATCTCGTAACAGGGTTTGTACTCTATATCTCTGGATAGTTTCATCCGTTTATCATGGCAAAATGTAGTAAGTAAAGCATCAAGTTTCGCCATCAGTTGCGTATCACCGCTAATTTGAAAAGGGCCATTTTTTTCAATCGCAAGTACGCCTTCCTCCTTGATATTTCCTGAAACAATTCCAGAAAACATTTTACGCAAATTACAGGCAAGTTCATGTTTTGGTTGATCATAATGCAAATTTAGTGCAGACATAGCTTCATGTGTCGGACTGAACGGACGTTGATATTCCTGCTCAATATGCAGCATCCAGTTGTAATAAAAAGCATCACCCAACTTTTTACGGTATTCACGAACTTTTTTAATTCCTGCCTGAATCTTCTTGGCAACTTTTTGAGGATTATCGATAATAATATCGTAATATTCCCGGGCTTCTTCTCCTAAAGTAGAACAGATAAAACTGTCAATTAGCTCAAAATAATCTTTACTCTCAACAGGACCTGTAAAAACTAGGGGAAAAGGCTGTTCAGCATTTTTAGGATGCATCAGTATTCCTAGCAAATAAAGGATTTCTTCAGTAGTTCCGACTGCTCCTGGAAAAACAATAAAAGCGTGTCCGGCACGGACAAAAGCCTCAAGCCGTTTTTCAATATCAGGCATCACTACTAAAGTGTTAACTATCGGATTCGGTGATTCTGAAGCAATAATTCCAGGTTCTGTAATCCCAATATACCGACAGTTATTGTAGCGCTGTTTTGCATGGGCAATGGTAGCGCCTTTCATGGGACCTTTCATGGCTCCAGCACCACAACCTGTGCAAATGTTAAATTCTCGCAGCCCCAACTGATAACCTACTTTTTTAGTATATTGATATTCGATTTCGCCTATTGAATGCCCCCCCCAACAAACTACTAAATTTGGATCAGTCAAGTCTCTCAGTAAACCTGTATTACGTAAAATATGATAGACAAAATCAGTGATTGAAGACGATTGATTTAAATCAAAACCTCCTTTTTTTGAAAGTTCTGTACCTACAAACACAATATCCCGCAGCACCGAAAATAGATGTTCATTGATGCCCTGAATCAGCTTCCCATCCACAAATGCTTTGGGCGGAGCATTCCGGATTTCAAGCTTAATGCTACGAGTCTGCTGTACAACTTCAATGCTAAAATTGGGGAAACTTGCTAACATTTCTTTTCCGCTGTCAGTGTGACTGTCACTGTTCAGCACAGCTAGAGCACAACGTCGGAACAGTTCATTCAGTCCTGTGTTTTGAGGATAACTGAGTTGACGAATTTCTTGTTGTGAAAGGAAATCTAGGATACCTTTTGGACGAATACTGGCATCCATAATTTACAGGCTGGGAAAAAAGTTTGAAATAAAAGTTAGAAACGCTTACTTTCGTTGCAGGAAAGAGATTTTAAGAGGCTCAAGAAGATTAGTTCATGGCTTCAATTACTAGATTCCTGAGTTTATGATTAATAGAAGTATTATTTATCGCGCCCTCAGCGCACTGATTTGTATTTACGGACTGACCAGTCCGTTTAACAACTTGCTCAATTGAACTGACTGCTTGCTGATGCAGAGACTGATGGTACACCCGCAGATGCGCCGCCAACTGCAAACGAACTGATACCACGTTTTGTTTCATGACTGCCGCATTCCGGACAGTCAATTTGTGAATCCATTTCAGAACATCTTCGAAGTTCTGTAAATCCACTTGTGCATTGCTGGCACTGGTATTCATAAAGTGGCATTTTTTCTCCTGCATTAAATATCAGAAAAATCAGTGTTTTAGTGTATCATGCTTTATGCTGAAAATCAATCATTTTTAGTGTTGTGCACGATTGTCAATGAAATTGCCTGAGACTTTTTTGAATTAACAGATAAGTGACATTTTAATAAAAATATAATATGTTGAAACAGAAATAATCCAAGCTAAAAAATTAAACACATTAAATGTTAATGCATTTAAATCACTGTTGGAGAAAATCCATCAAAAAATCATTATTACAGGCGGAGAAGCTAAATATTATCTTGTATTTTAAGACAGGACTACCATAGAATCAAACGTTACAACAATAACAAACATGTGTATATAAAGGCTTTTTTAATCAAAGTACTTATTCAGAGAAAAATCATGAAGTTCATTCGAGTATCTTTAGTAATTTTCATTTCACTTTTATTGTTTGCTCAAACAGGCAGCGCTCAGGAGTCTTCTGCCGAAAACACGAAACAGAGTTCCACAGGCACCCTGGATGTGGCTGGGGAATATGTTTTTCACAAGGTGACTACGGGAGATAACAAAAAAGTATTTCGAGATGCTGTGACGGGACACATCGTCAATAACAAAGGGATACAGAATTTTTATACTGTGCCTGCTGTTGAAACCAAATGGTTGGCCACAATAATTAATTCTGAAGTCGTTTGGCATGAACAACTGCAGCAGCTTGAACAGACATACCGTAAAACATTTCAGAAACGCGCGGATCTAAAATCCGGACAAAACGATCGGGCGGTACGTATAGAAAACTACAGCCTGAATATTGCTAAACTTGAAAAAGAGATTGCTGAAATACGCAGGCAGATTGTCCAGATTAACGTTGATCAGCAGGTCTATATTAACAGTCTTCGTAAAACACCGATCTCGAGCCTGGTTGCCATTAAAACACTTTATGCAGCTGATTTAATGAGCAGCAAGGACAAACTTGATGTATTGAACAGTGCAATTTTTAGCAGTATGGAAGAACCGGTGCTTGGCCATATAACCTCTACTCATGGAAACAAAATCAACATACCATTACAAACCGGACATATTCGCGTGACCTACATGTATCCGGAAAATATCACACATTTTGATTCTGAAGCTAACGAACATATCTACCTGTTTTTAAGGGTCGAAGCTTACCCATTTTCAACAGGTGCTTCAAACGATGGAAGAGTTGAGGACAGAGGAGTAGGAGTAGAAATTCTTTCAAATATTAAGCAAATCCAATCTTACCTCAACACAAAAGAAGTTGGTGATAAACGCTTACTGGACTGGCTGATTAAAGAATACAACAATCAAAAAATCAACAATGATCATACGTTGAACTTGATCACAGGAAAATTAGGCGATTTCAAAATGTTCCGGGATGGCCTAAAGCAGAGTATTTCCGAGCTCCGTTCAAAAGTAAATAGTATCACCGCTCAAATGGATTCGCTTGTTAGCAGTGGGGACGCGGAAAAGATTGAAGCTGAATACAAACGCGCTAAAGAACTTTATCATCAATACTATGCAAGCCGAAAGGTACTGACTCACGAGAAGTATGTTCTTGAAAACGATGTGATGTTCAGTCTCTTCCACATTGAAGGTGAATCAACTAAAAATAACACCAACACTGAGCAAAAACAAATGGTAGATTCAAATGTTGCTTCAAACATTCCTATCAGCGGCAGAGCACTGAAAGACATTTTTGCTGATATCCTGATTACGGCAAATCAAAAAAGGAAACTCAATCTGCAGAACTATCGTGAACGGATTTACCGTGCAAACGAAGAACAGACACAACTCATTCAGGGTGCATTAGAGTGGGAAGTTGAAGGTGAAGAATTCAGCATCTTGAAACTTACCCGCGGAAATGTAGGTTCAAGAAGCCATTTTGTACTGCATCTTGCAAAACGCAGCAGTCTAATTTCCAAGCCTGGCTTTCCTGCGCCAAAAAGCGGTGTCTGCAAGTCAACACTCTTGTTTAAGCGTGGAAAAAACGTGATGCGTAACTCTTCAAAACCTGCATTGGAGAAACTCGCAAAATGCCTTCGTAAATACCCAAAACAAATGATCCAGATTACAGGTCATACTGACCCCCTTAAACCCAATTATGGTGAAGGTTCAAAATTAAGTAATGTTACATTAGGTTTAAAACGAGCCGAGGCGCTCATGAAATCTTTAATTGCTATGGAATTCAACCCTGGCCGTTTCATTGTTGTCAGCAGAGGCGCAAAGGATCCAGTAGCTATTGGAAAAGATCAGAAAGACTTGGCAAAGAACCGTAGAGTTGAAGTTATCTCATCACCAAAGGAATAATCCGAACTTCAGTTTAACAGACAGCTCTAACGGATTAGTGGTAAAAGTTTCAGGAACTCCTCAACAAAGTAAGTGGTGAACTTCTCAGTGTGCGCTGAGTGGCAAGCCAAGCCACCCCAACGCTTAATGCTGTAACGCCTAAAATGCTTGCCAAACTGGTTGGCCACGTCCATTTCCAGAGATTCTCAAAAAACCACCAGGAAATTCCGTAAGACATTATTAAGCTGAAAGCAACTCCAAACAAACCCGCAAATATTCCCAATACTGCAAATTCAATTTGTATCATCTTTTGGATATCGGAAAATCTGGCACCTAGTACTTTAAGCAAATTCAGTTCCCAGAGACGTCCCTCAACTTCATGACGTGCAATTGAAAAGACTACAACCAAACCTGCCAGAATTGAGAGATAGGCCATCAACCTAAGTGCCAAAACCATTTGATCAGATATTTTCAGAACCCGGCCCACAGTGCGTGTCACATCAATCACAGAAACGTTTGGAAAATCCTGGACTATCCGGTTTTGCACATTCAACCGGTCTGTTACGTCTAGTCCGCCTATGGAACCTAAAAATGTTCCGGGGGCATCTTCTAAGACTCCTGTCTGAAAAAGGATGAAAAAATTAGGTTGAAAACTATTCCACTGGACCCTTCGGAGGTTGATAACAACTGCTTCTATCAAAACTTCCTGCACATTAAAGGTCAACAAATCACCCAGTTTAAACCCCATTCTTTCTGCATAACGCACCTCCAAAGAAATTTCCGCCGGTTTTCCGGAATCCCAATCAAATTTAAGCGCCAGTGGACGCCCCTCCACAATCTGCTCAGAGTACGAAAGCGTTGTTCGATATGACAGGTTCAAGTTATGTCTCCGGAAGTTCTGCTGCCTTTCCTGTTCACGGGTCAGGGCAACTTTTTCAGTGTTAACATCAAAGCTCTTACCGTTTACTTTTTCCAGACGCGCTCGTACCATTGGTGAGAGATAATTTAAGTTAACGTTTTCTGCGAACAACGTTTTCTGGAGTGGTTCCATTTGTTCCGGCTGAATGTCAAATAAAAACAAGCTTGGAATGCGAAAATCATCAGGCCTCGAGACTTCTTCCTGCAAACCCTGATAAATTTGCGGAATCAAGTTTATCAATAAGGTTCCAAGTGCCAATGCCAGAAAACATGAAATAGCGCCTGTACGGTTACGCTGAAGATTCCGGAATGCGAGACGCTTCATCGTGCTTCCTGAAGTTTGACTGAACTTTCCGGCCAGAAATAAGACAAGCCAGGCCAAACTGCCTAAAGACAGAATTGAAAGCAACAGCATGCCTACAAAAGCACTGCCCACAATCAATGAATGAGACTGCCAGACTGACAAAGACCATGATAAAATCAACAGCGGCAGATAACTCAAGACCTGTCGCCAGAAAATAGGAGTAATTTCCTGCTGTCCAATATTTTCATAAAATAGCTGTAGAGGCTGCACATTCCGAATTTTTGAAAGAACAGGCAGGCAAAATACCAAACTACCAACACTACCTAAAACAAGGGCAAACAGCAGACTTCCCAGACTTAGCTGAGTTGCAAAACCACTTGGCAGAAATTGTTTAAGCAGCAAAGGTAAAAGCGGTAAAATAGCTAATGAGATGATAATCGCAATCAATGCAGCACCAGTTCCTAGCAATCCCAACTGCCACAAAACCATACGGTAGGTTTGCTGACGGGTTGCCCCCAGACTCATTAAAATCGATATTTCACGAAAACTATGAACCAGATAATTACGAAAAAGATAAGCCGCACCTATGCCTGCCAGAAATACTGCAATCATTGCCACTAAACCCAAATAATCATTGAGATAGCCCAACAGTCGACCTAAGTTGTTTCCGGCTCTTTTATGCGTAAGGATTCTTATTTTTGAATCTGATCCGTCAAAACTCTTTATTTGATTTTGCAGATCAACCACAAGTCCTGAAAGATCTGTACCATCAGGCAGACGGTACAACCTCTGATAGCTGACCCTGCTTTTTTTACTCAACAGACCTGTTTCCTGCATTTGTGAATATCCGAGATAAACACGCGGAGCAAGCCCGTAAGAAGAAAATGAACTGCTGGGATCATCAATTACAGTATCCGCAATGCTGAAACTCTGGTCACCAATTTTGATGCTTCCACCTACTTTGAGTCCAAGCATGAAAAACAGTTCCGGATAAACCCAGGCTTCAGCAGACATAGACAGACTTTGTCTTATCTTTTCCGCTTCCACAACTCCTTTCTTTTTCAAAACCATTTTTCCATAAAAAGGAAATCCTTCCTCAATACCTGTTATCTGCACCAAGCGTGACTGATCTTTAGATGCGACCATTGTAAACAGTGTTGTTTTGCGGGCGGATAAAGTATTTTGCGGAAAATTTGCTTCAAGAGCGTCCAAAGTTTTTTCTTCAAAGGGAAGATAGCTCGTCAGTGCTACATCTGCTCCGAGAATGGCTTGTGAGTTTTGGCCAAGATGATTATCAAGCGATTCTTTGAATGAATCCAGTGCAATGAAACCGGCGAGTCCGAGGGCGAGGTTGAAAATAAAAAAGATGCTAAATCGTCGATTATTCAGTAACTCCCTCAAGGCCAGTTTGAGCCAGAAAAAAGCTGGCGGATTTTTCATTGGAAAGTTCCTGAATGTAGTGTCAACTGTCTAGAACAGCGCTGGGCCAGTTCAGTGTTGTGTGTTACCAACAGCAAGGTCATGCCTGTCGTCTGCACGAGATCGAAAAGCAGGTTGCTGACCTGTAATCCTGTCGCATTGTCGAGATTTCCTGTTGGTTCATCGGCAAGTAAAATTGAGGGACGGATAACTATTGCTCTAGCGATTGCCACCCTTTGTGATTCACCACCGCTGAGTTGATGCGGAAAATGTTTCTCACGCTCTGCTAATCCCACCTGCATAAGGGCCTCCTGTGCGCGTTGCTGACTGTCTTTATGTCCAAACATTTCCAGCGGCAGAGAGACATTTTCCAAAGCCGTGAGGTGCGGCATCAAATAAAACTGCTGAAAAATGATGCCAATGTTTTCCGCACGGAATTGCGTCAGTTTAGCTTCACTCATTGCGGAAATTTCCTGACCGCGCAAACGAAGTGAACCTGAGCTTTGACGATCCAAACCGGCCAACAGAGACAATAGCGTTGACTTACCGCTTCCTGATTGTCCAACAACCGCAACCGTTTCTCCTTCCGTAACTTGCAGATTTAAGTTTTTCAGGACTTCAATTTTGTCGTGATCGGCCTGTGGAAAAGATTTATCTAATCCCTCAATTTCAAGAATCATAAAATGTATGTTGTTAAGCTTACTTCGTTTAAGTTAAAATCAATTTTGAGTTTACATAATAACGTACTTTTAATCAAATTATGGCACGCTGTTTTTAGTATCATTTTGTATCAAATTGTAGAATCGATATTTGCTAATTCTATTTTTTTGCATTCATATAGTTTAAGTAAATTATTATTTTTCGCTTGACTTGATCACAGTATGTTACATTATTTCGCTATGCGTTAAGCATTATCTTGAGGCAGAGCATTGTAACGAGATCATTCTCGTTTTTAACTTGGAATTGTTGTAGTTGTTGATATTTTTATAGGATAAGAATTTTTAAACTTTTTCACATAGAAATCATGGAAACATTGAACATTTTACTTATCGGCGCGGGAACAGGCGCTTTACTTGCGATTGTCAGCATGCTACTGATTAATGCCTCAAACTCTGAACAATATCCTCTCGGCGGCTTTCTACCAGCATTGTGGATGGTAGCTGATCTGGGAGTGGATTCTAAAGTTGTAGTGGCCGGTATTTTAATGATGGGCGGAATGACAGGTTTTTACCTGACTCTTACTTTTTGGAAGGAACGCCCCGCTGTATTGAGAAGTAACCCTGCACTGGTAACGCATACAGCACATGACACTGAAG
>PYIL01019891.1_pt1 | contig 12250 bp, 10 predicted proteins | sample 3578041 | NCBI WGS metagenome assembly PYIL01 (sample SAMN08408023, study PRJNA431606) | Marine metagenome isolate SA_KN192-05_S13_150m, whole genome shotgun... | biome: marine; feature: oceanic pelagic zone; material: water; isolation source: 150 m water sample, 0.2-0.8 um fraction ... | reverse complement strand
CCGATCGTCGAATCGCTCAACGTGCCCAGGACGCACCTTGGACACGCCGCTGTAAATCGACCATGGAGCTGGGATGTATCCGCTGCGAACGAGATCGGCGACCGAGTCTCGGTCGATCGATGGGGAGAACCCCGGTACCGCAGCGAGCGCCTTCAACTCAGACCCGAAGAGGAGGGAACCCTCATGGACACCGTGGTAAAGCGGCTTCTCGCCGAACCTGTCCCTCCCGAGCCAGAGTTCCTTTCGCCTGGTGTCCCATGCAGCGAAGGCGAACATCCCGACGGCCAGTTCGAGGGTCCGAACCACCCCAAGACGAGCAAACCCCTCAACAAAAACCTCAGTATCAGAATGCCCTCGGAAGGACCCCGCGTCGAGTCCGGCCCCGGTCACCAACTCGGTGGCGTTGTACAACTCCCCGTTGTAGGCGATGACCCAACCGCCATCCGCCGAATGCATCGGCTGGTGCCCAGCCTCGCTCAGATCGATGACGGACAGCCGACGATGACCTACGGCCAGGCCCGACCGGGGATCGGACCACACCCCGCGGTCGTCTGGACCGCGATGGTCCAATCGGTCGGCCATGGTGCAGGCCAATGCCCTGAGATCGGCTTCCGATCTTCTACCCGAGGGATCCAGCAGACCCGCCAATCCACACATGTCAGCGACGGTCTGAAGGGACGACCCTTCGTAGAGCTCCGCCCAACCGTGTCGTACCCGCCCAACGTCTTGCCTTTCTGATTAGCGCACCGGCGAGGTCTTTCCACCCACGCTGTACGAGCCCAACTCGGACTCCAGACTGAAACGAAGTCATGTACGGATCAGGTACACCAGCCGAATCAGCCCACGCCAGAATCGACTTAACGCTCTCTTCGCGGGCATAGATGAAGAGATTCGTCCGGTAGTACCACGCCACGTCATCCATCTCCAGGAGCCGCCCGCGGATAACGTCCAGCGAACGGTAACCATGTGCGGCAAAGAGCCTCTCCCAATGCGCAGGCCAGCGCTCGTTCACATGCCCGACCCCCCCCTGGCCAGGGGGAGCTGCGCTGAACGCCACGACAGGAGCGAGGTTCACCAGGCTCGACACGAGGAGCTCCTCGTGTTCGGAGGACAGGTGCTCAGCGACTTCCAGACAAATAGCTAGATCGAACCGGCGATCGGTTTCAATTCCCTGCGAGAGGTCGACCACCCTAAAGGTGGAAGAGGGAGCCTTATAGACAGCGGCGACGGGCGCCCCATCCAACCCCAATACATCGTCGACCCCATGTCGAATCCACTCCGCCACGAAGACCCCGGGTCCACAACCGACATCAACCACACTGGACGGCCCGATGGCCTGATCGAGGAGCTCTACGATGACAGTGGCCGACGGAACCGTGTCATCCAGACCGCCGTAGTCAACCGGATCAAACCAGGTGTCCGAGCACACTCCTCGGCCCACACGATTTTCAGACCCCGAGATTGACCCTGCCACCTCGCGAGTATGCCCGACCCACCGTGAAGCAGACGGGACAGCCGCACGCCACCATTAGTCTGGACCTGGTGCAGGATCTTCTAGTGGTCGATGAGTGGCTGGACAGCGACACGTGTCAGCGCCTCATGAACGACGGGGACCTTCTCTGCCCAACCACAAAAGGTCGTGTCTTCCACGGCGGTCGCCACTTTGTGCCGAATACATCGGATAACTGGCACCGACTCTGCCGAGAATCAGATGCTTGGCGGTCGCTCGAACGTCGACTTGGTTCGCGAGAGTTTCTCTCGTGGATTATGTCGGAGTTAGGTAGTGGATCTGGGTCGTCCGATCTCGTTCCCGTCCAGTTGTACAGCGCTCCACGGTCCGCTATCGCTCGCTTCTTTCGGGGACCGGAAGTGGTCGAACTGCCGAGGCGGAGCCAACCACTGAAATGGGCCAAGAGCAGTCTCTACCACGCGCTACTCGGACTGCGACGCCGCATCCGGTTTCACCTAACCCGAATACTTCACCGGAGGAATGCCGTAGAACTCCTATGTGACTACTCGCGTGCTTCAAATGGTTACGGGCGCGTGATCCACCGGGACAGCGACATGCGACGGTACGTGTTCCTCCTGTACCTCAACACGCTGGACGACGCCGACGGTGGCGACCTCGACGTCTATCGGCTGGCAGATCCCTCTAATGGCTCACCAGCATGGCCTGATGACAACCAGTGCGTTCTGGAGAGATCTGTACGACCAGCGGAAGGGCGCCTCGTGGTCTTCCGAAACGCCCACGACTCGTTCCATGGGGTGTCGACAATGCAAGGGCATGACTCGATCAGGCACTTCATTTACGGTGGATTCACCCAACTTGGTGGAACGAATCCGGACATGATCGGTTCGACGGAGGCCATCTCAACGGAGTTCCACCTGTACGCCTGACATCTACCACCCGACTCGACGCCAAGCTCGACAAAGCGGCTATAGCGCCCACCAGTGGAATCGCCGGGGAGATAGTGAGTGCGAGTCCGCAGACCCGTAACCTCATCGCCGACCCCTTGTTCGACGATCATGCGCCCGGCTACAGGCTCGAAGATACGACTCCCCACACCGATCACTGCCATATACGGAGCGGATCTCCGCCGCTGACCGGTCGGCCCGCTCCCTCGCCGCACTCAGGTCAGCCAATACTTCAGAGATCGCCTCGGCCAACCCCTCGGCATCACCAGGCTCAATGAGACCCTGATATCTGCCAAGGATGTCCCGAATGCCGCCAGCCCAGGTGGCAACCACCGGGATCCCGAGCCCTGCAGCCTCATATACCGCCTGCGGAGAGGCCTCATCAATACTTGAGTGCACAACGACGTCTGCGGCAGCCATAACAGCCAACGCGTCGGGACACCAGCCACCGAACACCACCCGGTCACCGACGCCGCACCGGAACGCAAGGGCTTCAAGCTCGGCTCGAGCAGAGGCAGCCCCCATTCCGGCGATGAACAGGTCGGCGTCCGAGCCGTTCTCGATCACCCGACCGAAGGCACGGATGAGTGTCGGGTAATCCTTCTCCTCCTTGAGGTTTCCCACGGCCACGATTCGTATGGCTGCCGTCCGGGATTCCCGATGTTTCGCGATCTCGGCCGGGTCCGGGGGCTTAGCCCATGACCGTCCATTCGTGGCGTACAGAAGCCTGCCAATCGGACATCCCTCGGCCATCAACGTGTCGCCAACGCTGGTCGAAGAGGCAACCACCGCGTCAACTATGCGAATTGTCATCCTGTCGATGAGGACCCTGACCCGACGTCGAGCGAGATGGTGATACAGGTTGTGGTGCCGGGCCACGACGGTGACAGGGGGTCGGTGGAGGCCGATTCTCGCCACAGCGAGGCACCATCCAGCATGATGCCCATGGGCGAGGACGACGTCGCACTCCGTCTGGCGCAGGAGCCGCCGAAGTCGACGCGTCGACGACAAGACCGTACGGCCGGCCAGCACCTGTAGTCCAATCCCCAGTTCTTCCGCCGCCTCACGTAGTTCGCCGTGGCCGGCGTCCAACGTGGCGATTTCAACATCGCCCTTCCCAGACCGGGCGATCGACATTGAAATCTCATTGTGCCCGAACGACGACGGAACGACCTGCAGGACTTTCACTTGCCTACCGGCCAGTGGGCAAGGGAAGCCAACACCTTCCGGGCCTCATCAGGAGACCTGCCGACAGCGGCCTCTAGGCCACCTACCTGCTCGAAGACAATCTCCCGGTCCAGTGGCGGAACCTCCACCCTGAAGACCCGTTCCACCTGAGTCTCGCCCGGTTCCTCGTCGTCGGAGAACAGCTTCTCATGACGAGCTTCACCTACCTTGAGTTCTGTCAACTCGATGGTGGCATCGCTCGCCAGGTCGTCGATGACCGCCTGAGCCAGCCGGACGATTTGAACCGGGTCGCCCATCTGAAAGACGAACGTCCCATCAGCCGCCTCTTGGGAGAGGGTGGAAAGTACCAGTGATGCCGCCTCACCCCCGGTCATGAAAAACCTCGTCGTGGAATCGCCCCGGACCTCAACTCTCCCGTGATGTTCGGCTTGCAGCCGGAAAGTGTGCAACACGCTGCCACGTGACCCGATGACGTTCCCGAATCTGACGGACCTGTAACCATCTCGACCGGTAGCCGCCGTCATCCGCTCCCCCACATACTTGGACACCCCGAGGCTGCCCACCCGTGACGCAGCCTTGTCAGTAGACACGTTCACGAAGAGGCCAACATCCATCGCTGTCGCGGCATCCAGCACATGTGCTGTCCCAAGGACGTTCACGGCCAGCGCATTCGCCGGATCGGCCTCCAGAGTGGTCACGTGCTTGAGTGCCGCAGCGTGGACCACCACATCCGGCCGAAACTCCCGAAAAGCCCGATGTACCTGTTGTCGATGTTGGACATCGACATGAAGAAGGGGATATCGATCATCGAACATCGAACCGGAGAGCTCGACGGCGACATCGTGTAGCAGGCAATCATCCCGATCGAGCAGACCAATGGAAGCAACGTCGTATCTAGTCAACTGGAGGACCGTCCGACGACCGATCGAACCACCTGCTCCGGTGACGAGAACTCTCCGGCCACTCACCGCCTCAGCGATGCGATCCTTATGGACGGCGAGAGATGACCGGGCAAAGAGATCCTCGATCCCCGGGGTCCGAGTCGCCTCGCTGAGATTCTCCATCGAATCAATCTCTGACCGTTCGGGGGCCACGTACACGGGCAGGTTCCGGCGTCGCGCATGGCCGGTGACCCAGTTAATCCGCTCCGAGGCGATCAACGAAGCCCCGATAACCAGCAGGTCAACGTCGTACTCCTCCAACGCCTCCCCGAGTCCCGACACCGGCCCGACGAGCCGAGACTCACCGACAATCTCCGCGAACCGGTCATCGAGTATGACAACCACAGTCGCGCCCGCTCCCTCCAGGTCACGAAGGAGTTCAGAACCTAGGACTCCCAGTCCGACAAGCAGGACCCGTCTACCTGCGTACATCAGAGTCTCCCCAATCGGGTACAGCAGCCGACCCGACTGTCGACTCAGCGATAAGGCGCCTCCAACCCGGCAGGCCAGCATCCAGCGTGAAAAACTCCGGCACCTCGGCAACAACCACCGTGCCATTGTGCACATCGCACAGAGACTCCACCAGATCCTGTGCCTCGCCAACGAACCGCACGTCTCGAAGGCCGCGCAGGTCGCTGAGATTCAAGTCGTTCTCGTCAAGCCACACGATTACCGGTAACCCAGCCAGGAGCACATCTACTCCGGCCGATGTGCCGTTGCTCGAATAAGCCATATCGAACTCGTCCACTAGACCACTGAGCGGCCCGCCGACGATATGGAACTCGAGCCCTGGATGGTCACTAGCGCGGATAGGCGAGTTGGGATGGGGCTTAACGGCGAGCTCCACCTCAAACTCCAGACCCGAGAGAGCATCAGCCAGCATGGTCAGCATCTTTCGCATGGCGGATGCCCTGACCTCGCCTAACACCAGAATCCGAAGCGGGGCGACAGACCTTCCCGTCCGGTCGACCTGATCGATGCCGATCAGGTGGGCGTAGCGGAGGGATTCACAATCGACAATGGACTCTTCCGGGAGGCCCATGGCCTCAAAGGCGGCGCGTGCTGTCACGTTATTGCGGACCACGCGATCCGGCTGGGGTAGGGCGTGGGGTCCACCACGTGCCCTGGTCCGGGGATGCACGTAGTAGCGGAGATCCCAGAACCGGATAGTGGCATGGGGAACACCCACCAGTTCACCGTGGCCCGCAGCTCTCCACGCGTGGACAAAGGCGCGTTCCCAAGATGCACCTTCATAGAGGTAGAGACCACGCCTCTGGACGGGAAGGTCGCTGCAGGCCTCCTCGAAGATGGCCAGCCAGATCTGATGGTTCATAGACCGTGCCCCACGGAGATCGTCCAACCACTCGCTTCTGACCATCGGCCACAGGTGGTCCAAACCATCTGGTCCGGAGCCTTGGGTTCCCAACGTCCTAAGGCGAACACCAACGACAAGTTGTCGGATCCATCGCCCCAGCACTCTGGACATAACCCCCATCGAGAAGTAGGCGCTAACAAAGACATGGTTCCCCTGGTCCTCGTCGTTGGCATCAATGCGCTCGAGCCATTCGACCACCGTCTCGAACCCGGGCAACTCTCCCGAGGCCACGTGGTACTGGAGCCAGTTAGTCGGAGTGCCGGTCTCCCGGAACACCTTGTAAAGGCCTTGCCAGTAGCGCGAGTCGAAGCGCCCCGATGCCGCCTCATCGGAGTCCAGATGACCGAAACACGAAAGGAGAAAGAGCGCATCAGGTGAACCATCCCATCGGCGGGGACGGCGACCACGAGCCGGTCGAGTGGCCAGCGCGTAGTCCGTTAGGGCCTGTAGTGCCCTGAGCGGCCTTGGCACCATCCCTGCGAGGCTCCGTCGCACCAAGGCGGATGCCGATTCGACTCCAACCCGTCGGCCCGCACATGGAATGACCCGTGCGGCGCATAAGCGCCTGACGGCCTTTCTGATCTCCGGCCGATCGCTGATCACCGTGACCCGCCCAGGTCCAAGCGTGCCCACAAGATCATCCAGTGCAAGGAGTCGTACCACGGAGGACATCGTCGAGGTGTTCCAGAAACTCTTCTCGAAGATGCTCGACATCCACCAGAGGCTGAAACCGGTCGAACCGACGGCCATCAGATCAACCACCCGTTGGCCTCCAATCTCGACTTGGCCGAGATCGTCCACCCACTCCAGATAACGGTTCCTTAGATGGTCAGCATGTTGTTCCACATGTCGGAGCAGCGAGATCACGCCATCGGGCTCCGCGTAACCGTTCCAACTCACACAGGTCGTACCAGCGGACGGGGGTGGGAAATCCCCGTCACAGATGATCAGATGTCCAGAAGAAAGTTGATCAATCATCAACAGTGGAGTCCCGATACAGGGGGAAAAGCGGATCAAACTCCATCAGTTCACGGACGTATTCGAGATCCTCAGGGGTGTCCACGCTGACCGCACTGCTCTCCACCTGGACTGCTCGGATCGAATAGCCACGCTCAAGAATCCGAAGGTGTTCGTGGTACTCGATCTGCTCAAGCCGCCCCGGGGGCCATGTGGCGTACTCCAAAAGGAAGTCTCGACGAAACGGGAGGATGTGGTACGCCTTGAGCATCGGAGCATCCGGTGTTCGCGCACCCGACGGGATGTCGGAACGCGACAGATAGAGGACGTCATCGTTGTCATCAAGGACAACCTTGATGTCCGAGGGGGAGTTCCGCCTCTCGAACGGATTGACGAGGATCGCTACCTGCACTCGTGGGTCATCGTGCAGGGCTGCGACCACTGCGTCGATGGAAACCGGATCCACCAACGCCTCATCGCCGAAGACGTTCACCACAATGTCGGAGTCCAACCACTCGGCCGCCTCGGCGATCCTCTCAGTGCCATTGTCATGGTCGGAACGAGTCATGACCACCTCACCACCATGGCTCTCAACCACGGAGGCGATCTCGATGCTGTCGGTAGCCACCACGACATCGTCCAAACGCTCAGCGAGGAGGCAGCGGCGGTAGACGTGCACCACCATGGGGAGACCACAGATGTCCACCAGCGCCTTGCCGGGCAGACGGGCCGATTCGAGGCGAGCGGGAATGACCGCTGTCGTGTGCGGACGCTCCACCGCCCTCAACCAACCTCCCGTGCGAACCACTCCGCCATATCGACGACGTGCCTGAACAGAATCGAGGCATCCACCTCGTAAGTCACGAATCCCATGCCCATCTCCAGTACCCGGGCGATGCCGTCCCGATCCTGGGGAACGAACCCCCCGGCACAGCCACCAGCTTCACGAACCTGCGCCACGCCGTCGACGATGGCCTCGACGACAGCCGGGTGCAGCGGCTGCCCCGGATGGCCGAGGGCCTGAGAGAGGTCGTAGGCCCCAAAATAGACCACGTCAACACCATCTACGGCTGCGATCTCGCCCGCAGACTCCAACGCCCCGACCGATTCCACAATCGCCACGCCGACCACACCATCATTGCTCCGCTCGACATGCCCCCCGACATCACGGTTGGTGAAACCCCCGGCCTTGGAGAACGGGGTAAAGCCGCGCGCTCCATCAGGGTGATAACGCAAAGCGTCGGCAAACGCCTCTGCCGCAGCCACGTCGGGCACATGGGGCACGACCACCCCGTGCGCGCCCTGATCGAGAGCCTGCAAGACCATCCACTGTCGATTGTCGGGAATCCTCACGAGCGGAGCACAACCTCCAGCACCTTCGCATGCCGACACGTGTTCGTGGACTTGATCCAGAATAAACGGGCCGTGTTCCAGATCGATGACCTGGAAGTCGAACCCCGCAGAGGCCATCGCCTCGGTGGCCAGCGGTGCCGCCAGCGTGTTCCATGTCCCGAGCACAGGCACCCCGGCTCGGATTCGTTTACGGAGTGTGGTGCTGTCAAACATCTGCGCCTCCTCAGGTCACCGACAAATGTGTCAGATCTGGCGCCACCACACAGGGTTTCGACCGGAACCCGACTTCGTCGGCCAGGCCGGTTAGGACACCCACTGCTGCACCACAACCCGCGGCAACAGCCATATCGACATCGACAGGATGGTCCCCCACTACCGCTGTTCGCCCGGGATCGACGTCGAGGCGCTCCATTGCCGCGACCGCGAGGTCGGGTGCCGGTTTGGTCCGGGCCACCTCATCGGCTCCCACCACGACTTCAAACTGGTCGAGAAGCCCAGCGACCTCGAGCGCACCGGTAGCCCGGCCGGAAAGGTCAGTGGTGACCACTGCCGAAACAACCCCGGCGGCTCGAAGATCCTCGAGGAGTCCCTCTACTCCGGGAAGCACCCTGACCAGCGGAGCCAGGTCCGCCGCCGACCGCCGATCGACCTCCGCGAAGCAGGCTTCTACATCGTCGTCGCTGATCTCGCGACCCATCACTCTGAGCACGTCAGCGGAGACCGCGACGATCGCCGGACGAGGTCGTACCCCAACCGGGCCATCGCGCTTCATCCGCCCCGTCCCACGATCAACCCCCATAGCATCGACAAGTCGCTCCTCGACAACGGGCGGACAATCGGCAGCGAACCACTCGACCAACAAGGCGGAGCGGAGACGGATCATCGAAGCCCAGTAGTGGTGTATGTCCACGAGAGTTCCGTCCTTGTCGAACAACACCGCCGTGCAGCCATCCAGGACGGTGGTTCCAGCACAATTGAGGTCAGTCAAGCAGCGACGCTCCGGGTCACCAGGTCGGCCGCCGGTCCGAGCGCCCGTCCGATCGAATCCAGATCCGATTCGAACCCTTGCTCGGCGACCCACCCCTTGACGATCCCCCGAGCATGCGTACCAATGGAAACCCCCTGGAACGGAACGGCACAGAGCCTCGCCATCTCGGCGGTCTTACCATTCGTCCCACCGGAGAGCAGGATCGGTAGTTCCCGGAAAGACCGATCCTTGTCCTTGAGATCCTTCTGGATCACGTCCGCGATGGCCACCGCCTGAAGGGTCGTGTTGTGGTCGTCGGCACCACCGCTCATGGGCACACCATCAGCCTGGATGATCGTCCGGTCGCCAGACACCTCGTGGGCCGCCCGTATCCGGTCGACCAGTTGCACATTGGAAAGGTGATGGCGATCGAGACACAGCGAGATGAAATTGTCGGGTTGAGCGTCGTTGACCACGGCCCACTCCTCCATGATCGTGTCATCGCCCGGCACGGCTGCATGGAGTTCGATGTTTTCGGCACCCGCCTTGATGCATCGCGGTAAGAGTTCGGCGAGTTCCTTTCCGTTATGGCGGTACCGGATCGCCGCCACTTTTGGGGGACAGGCCGCCTCACAATTCCCACACCCAATGCAAAGCTCGGGGATGATCTCCAAATCCTCCGGAATGGCATCCGTCGGACAGACCGGGATGCAAAGGTCGCAACTCACACAGTCGTCGATGATGTAGGCCTTACGAACATGATGGTCGCCGGGCATACCCACGCTCACCGTGATGAACGGGCGGACCGGAATCTGCCTCCGGAAGTGGTCGGCATACGAGTAGGCGAGGTCTATACCCTCCACACACGCCTCTACCACCTCAGGCTTGGCCGATACGTCGAAGCCGTTGGCCCCAGCCAGCGTGTATACGACAGCTAGCCTCCGAACCTCGTCCGCGTTCTCATTGCCGGCCCCACAGACCAACTTGAAGTACTTCGAGTCCGCAAGAAGTCCACGCATCGTCTCAAATCTGTCCATCAGATCCCCCCCACGGAGTTCAACCAGAAACCTTCTTGGGCGAGCATTATCAGAACTCCGTTCAGATCAGGGAGTACACGGAGCCGGCGGCCACGGCGAACCGGCTGGGCGTGATGGCGATGACGTCCGGTACGTGCTCGACGGCCAGATAACCCGTCAACAAATGGTCCACCTCAACGTTGCGGGGATCATCGGAGGAATAGCCATCGAATCCCGCCAATAGGACCCGCTCTGCCCGACCACTTGCTGCGATGGCCATGGCATAGGCCACCGTAAGCGAGGTGGGAAGGATGCAGTACCGGTCGGAGAACTCGAACGTGTCGGGTCGGACCGCCAAACCGAAATCCAATAGCTCCTTGCCCTCCAGCGAATCACGCACGGAATCAGGAAGCATCGAGGCCGGAGTCACCAAGGGTTGGGGAAGATTCACGTGGGTGGACGCGTTCGACAGTAGGCGAAAGGGATGGCTGGCGATCCGCAGATCGACGAGGGTGTCATCCAGCACCGAATCAGTGTTAAAGGCCATCACCACCGGATCCACCGACTCGATGTATTCGACGATCGCGGCCCGGTGGGCTGCCACGCCCGGCCCAGATCCGAGGACGAGCACGTCCCTACCCTCGATCAGGTCGGATGGTGCCCACGATCCCCTCGGGGTGCTGTCGTAGAAGTTCCGACCGGTCTCCAACGCCTCGACACTGAACTTCTTGCCACCAGCAGTCTGCAGGTGTTCCAGCACGGCCAGCACGTCCTCGTTGGCATATCTAGAGTCGGCCAACATGGCCTGGACATAGGTCGGATGGATTCCGTACTTGCCCGCCAGGTAGTAGTAGGTGTTGGTCCCCCACCCGTACCGGGCCTGCATCGGCCGAAATCGCCGTTCAACTAAAGAGACCAGAGGGGCGATGTCCAGCGGTCGCTGACGTAGGTCTGCCACTTCGATCACGAGGTGCTCGGTACGTGCGTTCCCGGGGCCTCTCCCCATTCCCGTCACCGTGGCGTCCAACCAGGTGACACCATCGTCGAACGCCTGGAGACTGTTCACCAGTGCCCGCCCCATGTTGTCGTGCGTGTGAATCCCCAATGGCCCGTGCCACGCCCGACGGAGCACACCCACCACATGGGAGGTCTGGGTGGCGTCCATGCTGCCGAGGCTGTCCGCGAAGTAGAGGACGTCAGGTGGGGACTCCGATGCGCGCCGGGCGACGTCCTCGATCTCGACATCGGTCCGGTCGGCGATCTGCATCAGATTGATCCCAACCTGATAGCCGAGTTCCCGTAATCGAACCGTGGCAGTCAATGCGTCCTCGAACTCGGCGAAGTGGCTAGCCAGTCGAACCATGGTGACCGGCGACTTTGCCGCTGGAGCGAACAATGTGTCGATGGCGCCAACCACACCATCGGCCGATCGGGACAACTCACCGGTGTTGACCATCACCCCCAGATTGAGGCCCTGCGGTACAGCCAGTCCATTGATGAATCCGTCGGAGGTATAGGCGCACCCGCCCCGAAATCCCTTGGTCTCCAACGACCGGAAGCCGAGTTCCACCACGTCCACCGAAATGGCATCCATTGCCTGGAGGTACTCCTCGATCAGGTCGATCGGGAAGTCCCAGTCGTTGTGGTACCCACCATCGCGAAGGGTGCAGTCAAGCAGCATCGGTACCGCAGAGGTCATCTCGTCATCCGTCTGATCAGTGGGTGATCGTCGTCCGAGTCGGCACTCATCGTACCGGGAGGGTTCCGGCGGCCCGGGGCGCCCGACCCGTTAACCCACCACGAGTTTCGGAACCGCCGTCACGGACGTTCCACCCCAGCCCACGACATAGGCCAACCTCTCCGTCAACTCGTCGCTGATGCTCCCCGGCAGGATCAACAGGTGGTCGGGTCTGGCAGACACCAGTCTCCGCTTCGGCGACGAAGCGGATGCGACTATCCGCGAGATAGCGGCTCTGCTTCGCTGGATCCCGGTCGACCACAAACGGGAGAAGATCGGGCCACACGCCCGAATAGTTGG
>PYIL01208206.1_pt1 | contig 12327 bp, 10 predicted proteins | sample 3578041 | NCBI WGS metagenome assembly PYIL01 (sample SAMN08408023, study PRJNA431606) | Marine metagenome isolate SA_KN192-05_S13_150m, whole genome shotgun... | biome: marine; feature: oceanic pelagic zone; material: water; isolation source: 150 m water sample, 0.2-0.8 um fraction ... | reverse complement strand
TCTCCAATAGTCATTCTTGGAGACAGAGAACCAAAAGGATCTTGAAACACTATTTGGAAATCTTTTTTAAAGCTCCTCATGCTTTTTAGATCTAAATCCTTAATATCTATACCATCAAATTCTATTGCTCCGTCTGCATCTTCTATTCCTAATAAAGCTCTAGCTAGAGAGGATTTTCCCGAACCAGACTCACCAACTAAACCTGTGGTTGAACCCTTGAATATCTTTATATCAACCTTCTTAACTGCATTAAGAAATTCTTTAGGTTTTCCAAAAAGGCTTCTTGAAACAACGTAATTTATATTTACCTGACCCGCATCAAGTAAAATTTCTTCCTCATCATTAAGTGTTTCTTTTTTTCCTGGTATTGAATCTAATAATTTCTTTGTGTAAGCATGGCTTGGGTTAGAGAAAATCTCATTAACTGATCCAGCTTCAATTATTTCACCTTCTTTCATTACACAAACATCATCTGAGAATTTTTTTACTATATTTAGATCATGAGTTATGAAAAGAATAGACATATTAAATTCTTCTTGCAGTTCGGTTAATAATTCTAAAAGAGTTTTTTCTACAGTTACATCCAAAGCAGTTGTTGGTTCATCAGCTATTAACAGCTCTGGCTCATTTGCTAAAGCCATAGCAATCATAACTCTTTGCCTTTGACCTCCTGAAAGCTGGTGAGGATATGAAATGACCTTTTTTTTGGGTTCAGGAATTTTTACCTTTTCAAGGAGCTCTACGGTTCGCTCTCTAGCCTGCTTGAAATTCAAGCCTCCATGTATTTTTAATGTTTCATCAATTTGATCTCCCACTCTTTGGTAAGGATTTAGGGAAGTCATGGGTTCCTGGAAAATCATTGATATTCTGTTTCCTCTTAATGAGGTTATAAAGCTTTTTGAGCTTCCAATAATTTCTTTACCTTCAAACTTAATTGAAGAATCTTGATTATGACTAGCGGAACCTTCAGGTAAGAGCTGCAGAACAGAAAGGGCCGTAACTGATTTTCCAGATCCAGATTCACCTACAAGAGAAAGTGTCTTGCCTTTTCCAATTCCAAAGGAAATGTTATTAACAGCAAGAAAAGAATCATCTTTAGAAGAAAATTCTACAGATAAATTCTGAACATTTAGTAAATTATCATCCATTTTTTAGAACCTCGAAGGTGAAAGGAATTTCTATTCCAGTATTAGACAAGAATGTGCACACCAAAATACTTTCCTTGAATTCTTTTAACCCAGAAAACATCACATGTTTTCCTCCGGGCATAAAATTTAGATTTGATTCAGCTTCAACAGCAAACCTTTCTAATTTCTTCATTTTCATCACGCCATCTGAGTTTAAAATTGTTTCATGAATACTGGCTTTTACTTTTTCACATTCTATAGAACTAATTACTATTTTTTTAATTTGATTGTTTTCTAATCTTAAATAACCAGCAGACATATCAGTACCTTTTAACGGGAGGTATAAGTGAGCATCCTTTATAATAATGCCAGGCTTACTAGTATCATTACATCCAGGTATTACTAAGCAATATATAAATATGCTAAAAATAATAAAAAATTTATTCTTAATAATTGGTCTTACCATCTATTTTCCTTGCTCCATATATGCAGATTCCTTATCTAGTTCTTCCATATTTCTTTATCATTTTTGGATTTATGGGTGCTATGTACCCTGCATTAGATCTAGGAGCTGGGGAGAAGGAAAGAGGAACTCTTGAAACAATATTATCTTCACCTGCTACAAGGCTTGATGTGGTATTAGGAAAATTTCTAGTTGTTATGTTGGCAGCAATTATTACCGCATTTATTGCTTTGGGTGGAATGTATTTTGGAATTCAAACATTCCCTGATATAGAACCATGGGTACTAGAGGTTGTCAATGTGATACTTAGCACTAAAACGGTTATTCTTATGATGTCATTGATTATACCAATTTCTGCTTTTTTTAGTGCGTTACTATTAGGTTTATCTATTTATGCTAAATCATTTAAAGAAGCACAGAGCATTGTGGGACCATTAAATATTGCGATAATCTTTCCAGCTCTTATTGGAACACTACCTGGAATCGAGCTGAATGCAGTTACATCATTAATTCCGATCCTAAATGTATCTCTTGCTTCAAAGGATATTATTGCGGGGACGATCAATCCCTGGTATATGGTAGAGGTTTACTTATCTCTTATTGTATTAGCAGGTCTAGCAATAGTATGGTGTGTTAATTGGTTTAACCGAGAAAGCACCATATTTAGAAATTAATAAAATATAATTAATATCTACTTTGCAGCTCTATCGTGCAAATAAATGACAATAGGGCTGGCAACATATATAGAAGAGTATGTTCCAACAATAACTCCAATGATCATTGCGAGTGCAAAGTTATGAATAACTTCACCTCCAAATAACCAGAGTACCATTACAACAACAAAAGTGGTTAGAGAAGTGACAATCGTTCTGGATAGGGATTCATTAATACTTTGGTTTATAATTTTTGTGTACGTTTCTCGTTTTAGTACTTTCAAATTTTCTCTAATTCTATCAAAGATAACAATGGTATCATTCAAAGAATACCCTACAATAGTTAAGAATGCAGCAATAATAGGTAAGCTTATTTCATAACCTAATAATGAAAAAAGTCCTAATGTTATAAATATATCATGAGTGAGTGCTGCAATTGCGCCAATAGCAAATCTAAATTCAAATCTAATAGAAATATATACTAGGATTAGTCCTAGCGCAGAAATAATAGCCATAAGTGCTTTACCACTTAATTCTGACCCAATCTTAGGTCCAACACTGCCTTTATATAATATGAATGATGTTTTATCAGTTGGGACTTTTTCTGAGAAAGAATCATATAGATGATCGGCTATTTTCTGTCCAAAATTAGTTGGGGAACCTTCAATATGAGGAACTCGTACTGAAATAGCTGATTTACTGCCAAAATATTTTAATTCTTCCCTACTAAAATCAAAAATTTGACCATCAAGATTAATATCACCTAGTGCATTACGTACTTCGTTTATTTCTACAGGTTCAAGATATTGTACAGACACCATAGTTCCACCCTTAAAATCTATACTAAGTTTTGGGCCACCATTCATTACAAGTGAGCCCAACCCTGAAAGGATAATTAATGAAGATAAAATCAAGGTTATTTTGCGTTGACGCATAAAATCAATATGCGTTTCTTTAATTATTCTCATATGCTCAACTTGGTTAGTCCTTTGCGGCTCGCAAAAGAATTAAATATGGTTCGTGTGACAAAAATGGCTGTAAACATGGAAATTAGGATTCCCCAAAATAGAACAGTAGCAAATCCTTTTATAGGACCTGTTCCAAATTGCCATAAGACTAGTGCAGCAATTAGAGTAGTGACATTAGCATCTATGATCGTAGTTAATGCTCTTTCATATCCACCATCTATAGCTGCCTTGGGAGTTTTACCTTTGTTGAGTTCTTCGCGTATTCGTTCAAAAATAATAACATTAGCATCAATTGACATCCCAACCGTTAATATTAAACCCGCGATTCCAGGTAAGGTTAAAGTAGCTTGTAAAGAAGCCAGAATAGCAAGCACTAGTATGATATTCCATATCAATGCAAAATCAGCAATAGTTCCAGCTAATCGATAGTAGAACAACATAAATAAGAGAACTAACCCAAGCCCAATCAATACGGATTTAGTACCCTGGCGAACAGAGTCAGCCCCAAGCGATGGACCAACAACTCTTTCTTCAATGATATCTACCGGAGCTGGTAATGCACCAGCACGTAGTACAATGGCTATATCTTTTGCCTCATTAATATTTGCGAACCCTTCAATTAGTGTTCCCCCTCCAGATATCTTTTCTCTAATATTAGGTGCCATATGAACTTTATTATCTAAAACAATAGCTACTTGGCGCCCTACATTGGATCCGGTAATAATAGCCCATTTTCTAGCACCATCAGAATTCATAGATAAATTAACAATTGGCTGTCCAGCAGATGTGCTTCCTTGGGGTCCAAGATTCGCTTTAGCTTCTTCTACAACACCACCAGTAAGTTCTGCGCGATCTTCCAATAAATATAAACCGTACATTTTTTCAACATTACCATCCGCACTAGGATATTCTTCTGTTTTATGACTAAATAAAAATGTCCCGCCAGCTGAAGCCAATCTTTCTTTTGCTTCGGGGGTTTCTAATATTTTCCTTACAGCGTAGGCATTTTTTTCAGGTACACCTATAGTTCTTCCTAAATTTCTTAATAATGATGAAAATGGTCTATCAGAAACTATATTTTCGGCAACGTCACTACCTGTGATATCATCTGAATTATTTTTTTCTGTTTCACCAAATAATTCAGTGACAGAAACAGTTTCGTCTTCATCTATTGGTGCAATCTCTTGGCTTGACTCAGTTGACTTTGAAACTTCAGCAACTACTTCATTCCCTTTAAGGGATTGATCAATTTTAATCATTAAATCATTAGTCGTGGTTACTTCTTTTACCAGATAAAACTCAAGAAGTGCTGTGCTTTCTAAAAGAGCTCTTGCCCTCTCAGAATCTTGAACACCGGCTAATTCAACTATAATGCGTTGATTCCCCTGTTTTTGAATTGTTGGTTCAGCAACGCCAAATTGATCGACACGATTTTGTAAAATTTCTAAAACTCGATTAATTGCATCTTCGCCTTCTTCTTTAAGGGCAGTTATTATAGTTTCACTATTAGATCCATAGTCATAGTAATAACGAGATAATTTTAAATTATTATTTGTTGTTACATCAGTAAACATTTCGAAGAAATCACCTTCAGGTGAAGTAATAAGTTGATTTCTAACATCGTTTATGGCCTTAGAAAAATTTCTGTCTTTATTAATAGCTAGGTTCTCAACTAATGTAGGCAGATCTACTTCAAGAACAATAAACATACCTCCTTTAAGATCTAAGCCTTGTTTAATAGAGCGAGATTCAAGTTGTTCGAGTTTACCCTGATCACGAAGGTCCTCAATTTCAGCATCGGTTAATTGTTGGTATTGGACCGTTGGCCAAATGGCCCATATGGCCCATGTCAATACCAATCCAATGATTAATAATCTAGGTGTTAATTGTTTATTCATTATTTAATTAATAATATTAAAAAAGCCGAGGAATTTACCTTTGGTTTATTATCAGAGCAAGCTTGATAGAATTAAATCACGCCCATAGCTTTCCCCACTTTGGAAAATTTTTCTATTGCATAATCCAAATCAGATTTTTCCATTCCTGCGGAAATTTGTACACGTATACGTGCCTCACCTTTTGGAACTACTGGAAAGAAGAATCCAATAACATAAATGCCTTCATCCAATAGTGTGCTCGCCATTTTTTGAGCTAATACTGCGTCATAAAGCATAATAGGTACAATTGGATGAATTCCATTTTTGATATCAAAACCGACTGAAGTCATTTGTTCTCTAAAATAAATAGTATTTGTTTCAAGTTTATCTCGAAGTGAAGTAGTAGAAGAAAGCATATCGAAAACTTTCAAACTGGCAGCCACAATAGCCGGGGCCACAGTATTTGAAAACATATAAGGCCGGGATCGTTGTCGGAGCAGATCAATAATATGTTGTCGTCCGGTAGTGAAACCACCTGACGCTCCACCTAAAGCTTTTCCAAGAGTTGATGTCCAGATATCAATTTTATCCATTACACCACAGTATTCAGCAGATCCACGCCCGGTTTTGCCAATAAATCCTGTAGCATGGCTATCATCAACCATGACCATTGCATCATATTTTCTCGCTAATTTAGTTATTTCATTTAACTTAGCAATATATCCATCCATTGAGAAAACTCCATCAGTTGCAATTAGTCGTAATCTGGCTTTATCTGTTTTCTTTAATTGTGATTCTAAATCATTCATATCGCTATTTTGATATTTGAAACGTTGTGCTTTGCATAGTCGTATGCCATCAATGATAGATGCATGATTCAAGGAATCAGAAATGATTGCATCTTCTGAGCCAAGAAGTGTTTCAAACAAACCACCATTAGCATCGAAGCAAGAAGTATAAAGAATAGTATCATCAGAATTGAAAAATTGAGAAATTTTCAACTCTAATTTTTTATGTAATTCTTGTGTGCCACATATAAATCGAACAGAAGCCAAGCCATAGCCATAGTCATCAAGTCCAGCTTTTGCTGCGGCAATAATATCGGGGTGGTCAGCTAAGCCCAAATAATTATTTGCACAAAAATTTAGAACTTCATTACCTGAATCTGTTGAAATTTTTACTCTTTGAGGTGTAGTAATGACCCGTTCATTTTTGTAGAGTCCTTCAGCTTCAATATTTGTCAATGTCTTTTTATATATATTACTTGAATTAGTCATTATTTAATTACCATTTTAAAACTACTTTTCCACATTGGCCTGACTCCATAATGTCAAATGCCTTTTGAAATTCCTCAACAGGTAACTCATGAGTTAACACTCCTGAAATATCCAACCCACTTTGAAGCATTTGGGTCATCTTATACCATGTCTCATACATTTCTCTTCCATATATGCCTTTAATATGGAGGCCTTTAAAAATAATGTTATCCCAATTAATTTGAGTAGACTTAGGAAGCAATCCTAACAAGGCAACATTTCCGCCATTATACATTTGAGATAAAAGATTATTAAATGCTGAAGGGTTGCCAGATACTTCCAAACCTACATCAAAACCATTTGCAATATTAAGTTCTTCAAAATAGTCTTCAATTTTTTCATTAGATATATTAATAGTTTTAGAAGCACCAAGTTTTTGAGCAAGATCTAATCGATATTCATTAATATCTGTAATAACTACATTTCTTGCGCCGACAAATTTGCAAATACTCGCACACATAATTCCAATGGGACCAGCACCAGTTATTAAAACATCCTCGCCAACTATGTCGAATGAAAGAGCAGTGTGAACTGCATTGCCAAATGGGTCAAAGAAAGCAGCAATTTCTGAAGGAATACTATTATGAATAGGCCAAACATTTGATTCTGGAATTACTAAAAATTCCGAAAATGCTCCAGACCTTTGTATGCCTACTCCGACTGATTTCTGGCAGAGGTGTCGTTTACCAGCGCGGCAATTTCTACAGAATCCACATGTGATATGACCTTCTCCAGAAACGCGATCTCCAACTTTACAGTGGGTGACTCCAGGCCCAACTTCATCAATTATCCCACAAAACTCATGTCCAATCACTAATGGTAACTTTAATGTTCGCTGTGCCCATTCATCCCATTGATAAATATGGAGGTCTGATCCGCAAATTCCGGTATGGGTAATTTTTATTTTTACTTCATTTGTCCCACAATCAGGTACGGGGACATCTTCCATCCAAATGCCGACTTTAGATGAATGTTTAACTAATGCTTTCATATAAATAGTTTAAGTAAAATTAGGTGTATTCTTTCAGTGAAAATATAAAAGGTTATTATTCCTATCCCCAAGGGAATAAAGTAAATGGAAAGAGGAAAAAATGCGTATACAGACTCAATTTCTATGGGTAAATATCATTGGAGGTATTGCAGTCCTAGGAGGATATATATTTGCTTTGCTTTCCCATCCCGAAACACGATCTGATCTTTGGGGTGGTGTCCCTATTCAATGGAGAGCTTGGATTGTCTCATCAATGTTTTTAGCCGCATTTGGATACTGTTACGCAATGTATTATATGGTTATTAATGATGGATTAAACTTGCATTTTTTCTGGGGAAAAGTAGATGCTGCTAAAATGATTATTTTATTAATTCTCTTTCTCTCTTCTTCTTCTTTATGGATTCATACTACATTTTCATATTTTGATTCTCCGACATATTTGAAGTGGGCTTTTGTTCAAGCTGAATTATGGATAACGGCTATATCTATTTTATTGATTACTATTGGACTGGTGACTGCTAGCGGAGTTGAACAACCTTTAAAGCATAATATATCAATTTTAGGGTTAAGTTTAATTTCTTTCCATTGTCTTGTGCTTGATGCTATGTTGTGGATTAACAGATTTCCAAGGAGCGATTTATGAAAAAAATATTTCTATTTGCTGTACAATTGATTTTTGCATCTAGTATAAGTGGACAAAATAAGCTCATACTTTTCAATGCTAATCTTATTGATGGAATTGCTAATGTTGAGAAAAGAAACATGATGATTTTTATCTCTAATGGTAAGATTGAATCAGTAAAAAAAGATGGAAAAAAACCTAAAGGATATGGGCTGGTTGATTTGAATGGAATGTATTTGCTACCTGGTTTTATTGATGCACATACTCATATAAGATCTATAGATGCTGCAAATCGTGCTTTAGAATCTGGTGTGACCACTGCTAGGAGTGCAAGTACACCAAATTTTCAAGATATATCAATTCGTGAAATGGTCAAAACTGGAGCATTAATTGGCCCCGATATGATTGCTACAGGTGTATTTGTAACACCAAATTTAGGTGAAACAGTTTTAGCCGATACACGCCTAGGCGATTTACATGGTGGAGTGCATAAAGAAGATGACTTAAGAAAAGTTGTTCGAGTGAATGCTAAACGTGGTGTCGACTTTATCAAAACACGTGGAACTGAACGTGCAGGTCTTCCACAAACTGATCCTAGAAAACAAACATATACTGAATCGCAATTAAAAATTATAGTAGATGAAGCAAATAAATATAACATTCCGGTAATGGCTCATGCTCATGGAGATGAAGGAGGTTATGCTGCTGTGAAAGCCGGCGTAAAAAGTATTGAGCATGGTACATATCTAACTCCAAGAACTTTAAAACTCATGAAAAAAATGGACACATTTCTTGTCCCTACATTTACTACAGTTGTGGATTTGACCCAGCCTGGAGGAGATTATGATAACCCTGTATTGATAGTTAGAGGTCAACATATGCTTCCTTCATTGGAAACAACCGTTAAAATGGCTTACAAGATGGGTATTAAGATTGCAACTGGCGCAGATACAGGATATGGTCCTAATAGCACCACTAGGGTTGGGATGGAAATAACAAACTTTATCAATCTAGGAATGAAACCAATAGATGCTATTCGTTCAGCAACTATTATTGGCGCAGAACTATTAGGGATTTCACAACAAACCGGAACAATTGATGTAGGTAAAGAGGCTGACTTAATTGTGGTTACCAAGAATCCATTAAATGATTTTCGTACTATACAAGATGTTGTATTTGTTATGAGCAATGGTATTATCGCTTTAAATCGAATCCCCTTTGGTAAGGATTAATTATGAGAAAATTAGTAACACTACTTAGCCTATGCTCTTTTCTATTCGCAGGCTCATCGCTTAAAATTTTTATTTCAGTTGATATGGAGGGTATTGGTGGTATAGGAACATCGGAAATGACTCGCTCCACAGGTGGTAAGGATTATAATATTGGGCGTAAATTAATGACATCTGAAGTAAATGCGGTGGTTACTGCAATCTATCAATTTAATCCTTCAGCAGAAATATTGGTCAATGATTCTCATGGAGATATGCAGAATCTCAATCATCAAGAACTTGATCCAAGAGTTATCTACATCCAGGGGAATAAAAAGCCCTATGGCATGGTTCAAGGTTTAGACAAAAGTTTTGATGGAGCTATTTTTTTAGGATACCATGCCCGAGCAGGAACAGCACGAGGTTTCTTAGCTCATACTGGCTCCGGGTCTGTAAAAGGCCTATGGCTTAATGATACTGAAGTCGGTGAAGGTGGGTTGAATGCATTTTATGCAGGAGGAATGAATGTCCCCGTAATTTTGGCTGCTGGTGATGATGTATTTACAAATCAATTTGGGAAAGTTGTAAACTGTGAGTTAGTAACAACAAAGACTGCTATAACGGCTCAAGTCGCACAATTGAAACATGGCACAGTTGTACAAAAAGAATTGTCAGAGGCCACAGTTCGAGCATTAAAAAAAATAAAAACTAGAAAACCAATTAAGCTAAAAAACGGTGTTTCAATAAAATTAAAATTTTCAAGCACAACACATGCAGAAATATTGCAAGCTATACCAAAGATGAACTGGATAGATGGTTATACAGTGCAGTATCATGCAAAAGATATGGTAGAAGCCTATGCTTTAATACGACTGATGTACAAATACGTAAAGCCTTAAGATAAAATGTCAAAACTTAAAAAATCGCTTGGTCTTACGGATGGTGTTGCACTATTGGTTGGGATTACTATTGGTGCCGGTATTTTTAAAACCCCACAAGTTATTGCGAAATATGTTGATTCATTCTCTATCGTCATCGTTCTTTGGCTTGGTGTAGCTGTATTTGTTTACATAGGTGCATTGATTTATGCAGAGCTGGGTACTCGTTTTCCCAATACTGGAGGCGAATACATATATATGCAGAAAGCCTTTGGACCCTTTTGGGGCTTTTTATTTGGTTGGTCTCAACTTTTAATTATACGAACTAGTCCTGGAGCTGCACTCAGTCTACTATCCGCAGACTACATAGGATTTTTTATTCCTTTAAATCAATTGTACAAGATCATAATAGCTATTTTGATTCTGATTGTATTTGGAATAATTAATTATTTAGGAGTTGAAAAAGGAAGCTTTTATAACAAATTTTCATCATCAGTTAAAATTACTGGGTTATTTCTTTTTACAATAATTGGCCTCTTACTCCTCAATGGAGATTTTTCAAAATTATCTGATACTGCTCAAGTCACAGCAACTCTTGGACCTACTGGAAATATTATTGCCGCATTATTTATGATAGTATTTTCTTTTTTAGGTTGGGATAGAGTTGGCTATGTAGCAGGTGAGATGAAAGACCCACAAAGAGTTATTTCTAAATCTATGCTTTATGGGATGACAATCATTGCAGTTCTTTATATTGGATCAAATTTTTTATACCATGCTGTCATAGGCTTGGAGAGAATGCGGTCTAGCAGCATTGTAGCTTCTGATACAGCTATTTCATTATTTGGGAATATTGGTGCCAGTCTTATATCTATAATGGTTATTATTTCAGCTACAGGAAGTGTGAACGGTACAATGATGGCAACGACTCGTGTCTATTATGCGATGGCAAAAAATGGATTAATGTTTAAATGGTTTGATTATATCCATCCAAAATTTCAAACTCCAACTCATGCAATTCTTGCACATTGTTTATGGAGTGTCGTAATTATATTAATTCGTCAAAATTTTGAAACGATCGTAGCAGGTATGGTATTTGCAATTCTAATTTTTTATGGATTTACAACAGTTGCTTTCTTCAAATTTCGTAAAATGAATTCAGGAAATAGCAGTGGATATATATTGCCATATTATCCGTTTCTTCCCTCATTATATCTGTGTGGCATAATTCTATTAGTTCTGCTTCGCGCATATTACGAAACTTGGGCATCAGCACAGGATTTGATTTTTGTTTTATCAGGCATTCCAGTTTATTTCCTTTTCTTCAAAAATAATTATCAAAAAAATTAGAAATTTTAAATATATAAACCCAAGTTTTGTCATCATCATTTGTTTGCTAAACTATAATGTTTTTGGACAAAGCCGTCCAGAAGTTTCTGCTAAGCGTTCAAATGAACTTATTAAAGTCGATGGAAAATTTGATGAAACAATTTGGCAAACAGTTCAACCTATTACTCAATTTGTCCAACGATTACCACAGGATGGTGCTGCACCAAGCGAAAAATCTGAAATGCGAATACTCTATGATGATAATTACCTATATTTTGGATTTACTTTCTTTGATAGTGAGCCTGAAAAAGTTCGTGCGACTATTCTTAATAGAGGTGGTTGGATTCACCGAGATGATAAATTGGAAATTGCATTAGATACCTACCTAGATCGAAGGAATGCTTATTTATTTGAAATGAATCCACTAGGTACTCAGGATGATGCATTGATCTCTGATGAAAATAAACCTAGTTTGGATGAATGGGCATGGGATGGAGTTTATATCAGTGAAGGTCGTGTAACAGATTTTGGTTGGGTATTAGAGGTTGCCATTCCATGGAATACCTTAAGATTTCCAAGCAAAGATGAACTAACGATGGGATTAGCTGTAAAACGATATATTAATAGAAAAAATGAAAGTGTAATGTGGCCTCATATTGGATTGGAGTATAGCTCTGATGTTTATCAGGTTTCTCAGTATGCAAATTTGACTGGACTAAAAAATATTAAACGTGGAAATGATATTAAAATAAAACCATTCGGAATTATTGGAAATCAGAAACAAAAATTAAATGATGAAAATATATCCGATGATTTAGGAAATGCTGGTGTTGATTTATATTACGGATTGAAATCTAATTTGACTCTAAATTTGACTTACAATACTGATTTTGCG
>PYIL01094615.1_pt1 | contig 12376 bp, 13 predicted proteins | sample 3578041 | NCBI WGS metagenome assembly PYIL01 (sample SAMN08408023, study PRJNA431606) | Marine metagenome isolate SA_KN192-05_S13_150m, whole genome shotgun... | biome: marine; feature: oceanic pelagic zone; material: water; isolation source: 150 m water sample, 0.2-0.8 um fraction ... | reverse complement strand
CATCCACCCGTTGGGAGTCATCAACGTCTGACCCGGCGAACCTGCGTGTGTGGCGGCTCTGCCAGCGCACGCCCAAACTGGGCACGACCAATCCTCCGTCGGAGGCGATTGCCAGCGTTGCTCCAGCCTCCGACCAAGCTACAGCTTTTTCCACAGCGATGGCTTCATGGGTTGGGCCGCCTTCTTCGGTTGACGCAGAAATCCCAAGCTCTGAAGGCGTGGTGGGGTTGAGCGGCAGACTAGAGAGCAGTGTCCGGAAGGCCTGCTGTTTGTCACTGTTGCCAGTGGCCAGCAGGATAGGCATGATGTCCGGCGCGCTCATATCAGGCGAGTACTAGAGGACGCGGGCCACGGCCCTGGTGGCTGCGCCGTCCCCACCCTTTAGTTTCAGCGGCAGCGCCCAGAGTTCAAACTGCTTGCCGACCAACTTATCCAGGTTGATAAGGTTCTCAATCAAGGGGATGTTCTGGCTCAACAGTAACCGGTGTACCGGGAAGTCCTTGATGGTGGACAGCGGCGTTTCTGGATGCTTGTCGATGGGGAAGTCCACGGCTACCGCATTTGCGCCACAGTCAGCTAGATAACCAGCAGCGTCGGTACCTAGGTACGGGCCGTGGCCGTAAAAACGAGGCCCGCCCGACTCGGCTTCAGCCCAGCCGGTGAACAGGACAACGATCTGACCCTTGACGGACTCAGGGTTGGCGCCGGCTGCCGTGAGTTCTTCGGTCGTCAGCGGCTCTTGCCCTTTCGCCGCCGCCCGCAAGTCCAGTAAAAGAGCTGGACCAGCGTACTTCTCAAGGGGCATGTTCTCGACGGTTGTTGCGCCGTCCACAAAGTGGAACGGGGCGTCAACGTGGGTGCCGATGTGGGTGGCCAGGCAGAGCTTCTGGTTGGACCTGGCATGGGTGGCGTGGGTCTGAATTGGTTCAGTCTCCACTCCCACCAGGCCTGGAACTAAACTTATTCGCTCACTGCCCAATGTCAGGGTTAGATCGATGAGTTCGGCCATGGCAATCACCAGCTATTGATATGGAAAGATTCTAGTCGTTTTCGACCTGTTCCGACAGACCCGCACGGACTGGTTCTTCCGAAATTGGTGGATTGGTCCTGACGTGGGGAGGGAGACTATCCTCCCAATCTGGGATCAGTATCTGCTTGCTGGACTCCATACTAAGTACCACCAAGACACCAGCCGAGCTGAAGAGCATGGACATTACCAGGGCCGGGTAAAACGAGCCGGTGGCGTAGATGACTAGCCCGCCAAAGACAGTGGCAGTGGCGTGGCCGGTGAGGGCACCCATGGTCTCAAACCCGTAGAGGGTGGCCATTGGGCCAGTGCCGAAGTACTGCCGATTGACCACGAGGTAGGCGGTCATTTCCCCACCAAAGCCCAGCCCGAACAAAGCGCCAAACAGGTAGAAAGTCCAGGCATCTTGCGCCCAGAACAGAACAAGTACCGTTCCAGCTTGGACCAGCAACGCGGTCATGATGATTGGCTTGCCACCGAAACGCTCCGCCAGGATAGGCGACATGAAGCGACCAAAGATGCTGAATATGGAGATGATGGCCAAGATGAGCGACGCAGCTGATAGGCTTATGTCCTGCTCAATGGCCAAAGGTATCGAGTAGATCAGGATGATGCCATGACCGGCACAGCCCAGGCCATGGATTGTCGGCAGATTCCAAAACGCCCGGGTCTTCCGCATGGCTTTGTTGAAAACCTTCAGGCGCAGGCGTGTTATTTCTTTACTGCGGACAACGTCCGGCACGTCATCAGGTCTGGACCCAAAAGCCTGGAGATTGGCATCGGCCGGTTTGGATCTGAAGAAGAAGGTCAACATCGTCAGCGTTCCACCACCGGCCACACCGATGATGGTGAATGTGGATTGCCAGCCAAAAGCGTCCAGTAGGTTGGCTATGGAAGGAGCAATAGCTGCTGACCCGATCCCGCCCGCGGCCCACAGGATTCCGGTGGCGAGACCCAGTTTCACCTTGAACCAACCGCTGATTGATGCCAGCAGCGGCACCATGGCTAAAGACTGGGTGATGGACAACATCACGCCAAAGTACAGGAAGAACTGCCAGAGATGGGTGATGGTGCCGACCAGGATCATGCTGGTCATGTAGAGCAGGCCGCAGGTGAACATCAACGGTCGAGCGCCGTAGCTGTCGCCAAGCATGCCCGTGATCGGCGATACAATGGCGCCGCAGACGTAATACGTGGCCAGACCGGCGGCGATCACGCCGATGTTCCAACCAAATGGGCCGTCCGGGTCGTTGAGGGGAGCGACCATGATTCCGGCGGACATGCTGATGGATTGGGCTGTTATCTGAGCTACTGCCAGAATCGCTAATATGAACCAGGCTCTGTGGATTCCCTTGGTAGTTTTAGGACTGGCCGGCGAAGGGGTGTTGGTGACCGCCATGGTTTTGGTTCGTCTCAAGGGAAACCGGACCGACTTTGCTGAGGGTCAGGAGTCTTAGGGTCCTTATTGTTTGATTGCGCTATGCCGTTGCTTCTACAATCGTCTATTCTGGTGTCTCTTATGGCCTAATGCAATGGGCAGGCAGATAGGAAGGCGTTGCCCCACCAGGTATCACCGTCAGTCTCATGGCCGCTAATCGGGTCTACCAGGTTTGCACTTGCGTCAGCCGTGACGGTCGTACCGCTCAAGGTTGCCGTGGTGCCCGGTATGCCGAAAGCCAGAGACCGCTGGTTTTCCACATCGACAGACACCGCCCAAGCCCCGAAGAAGATTATCAGGGCTAGGACGAAGGCCATCACGAGTGAGAAAACCAACGAGACCGGAACTCGTTTTGCAGTGGGCAAATTATTTACTCTATCTTAAACCAGAACGTGTCTAGTCTCGAACCTCTACTTCGTAGGGGAACACCATGTTGTTTCCGTAGCCCCGGCCGTCCCAGGGGTTAGGGAATTCCATGGGTTGGGTTATACCGTCGGAATTTGTGGCGCGAGACATGATGGTGTACTTACCCGGGCCGGGCGGGTTCCAATTATGCTCCCACCGATACCACGAGTAGGCCTCGCGTGGGTGCAGGGTGTCCACCAGGTTCCAGGTCTCGCCGCCATCGGTGCTGATTTCGACCTTTTCAACATCCTCTTCTCCGGACCATGCCGCGCCAGCCAAGGTGTAACCGCTGGTGGGGATGAGTTCACCGGGGACGGGGTTGGTGATGATGGACTTGACCTGCAGCTTGCCGTAGTAGCGGTACGGCTCTGGGTTGCCGGGCTCGTTCATGGTCATGTAGCGCTGGGTCATGTAGAACCCTTCGAACTTGTGATCCAGAACGTGAATGCCGACCAACCATTTGACGGAGTTCATACCGTACCAGCCGGAGACCAAGAGACGCAGCGGATAACCGTGGTCCTTGGGAAGCGGCTCACCGTTCATCTCATAGGCCAGTATGGTGTCTTCATGGAGGGCCTTGGCCATGGGCAAGCTGCGCTCGTAGGTGACTTCGGCGGGGTCTCCCACCACTTCGTCGGCTCCGTGGTCGGCGCCTTCAAACATCACTTCAACGGCAGAGTCTTTGACTCCCGCCAGTTCCAGAACGTCTTTCAGGGAGACTCCGGCCCACTCGGCGTTGCCCATGATGCCGTGACCCTTAATCTGTTCCATGACAGAACTGATCCGTAGAGCCTTGGTGTAGTACTCGGGCACCGGGCTGTTGCCGCAACACTCGAACGTTACCTGGAAGCGCTTTTGGGGCAGCTTCTTGAGGTCTTCGAACGATAGAGAGATGGTGCGTTCTACCTCGCCATCGATCTTCAGCTCAAAGGTGTTGATGTCGATATTCGGGCTTTCCTTCCAGTGGTTGCGGATGTAGAACAGGTCGTTGGGGACGATGTTCTCCTGCAAACCTTGCGGCGGCACGGCCCAAGTGCGAAGGCCGGCGTTTGTTGGGATGATCTGCGGTTCAGCTTTGGTTCCAATCTGTGGCAGGGCCATATGGGGTCCTCCTCAATATGTTCCAGTGTTGTTGCCTATTCAGTGTCCCGACTTTGGAGTCCTTACTCCAGGACGGAGGTCTCCAACTCTGATGACGGATACGTGATCAGCAACAGGGCTGGGGTCCAGAGATGGTGTATCAGTTTGTGGGGTACACCTGGCAGGGCCAATAGAGTGGTGCCCGCCCGTACGGTTTTTACTTCATCTCCCAGAATTATCTGGATCGCGCCAGACAAAACCTGAATCGAGACATCCACGGGATGGGTGTGCATGCACCCTTCCCAGCCGGGGGAAATCTCTACTTCCTTTACGGTCAATGATACCGCACCCTGGTCTTTAGAAACCAGATACCGTTCTCGCAACCGCTCGGTTGTCGGTGCCAGACGGACGTCTGCATGGTCAATTATCGGCATGTGTTCCTCCGGGATTCCTTAGGTAAGATAGCCAGCCATCTAGCTGTAGTGTTAGTCCACAGTCACTGGGTATCCGACTATGGCGCTGAAGTTCTTGCGCATGTTGTTGTAGCGAGGATCACGAGACTGCACCCTGCCGACCTCATCGGTGGCACGGGACATGATGTTGTACTCGCCTGCTTTGTCGGCGTTCCACTGGTAGGACCACCGCACCCACATGTACCGGTCGCGGGGAGCCTCGATGTGGGCGGTGTGCCAGGTGTCGCCGCCGTCAACGCTGACATCGACGTTGGAGATGGCGCCAGCGCCGCTCCAAGCGTAACCGCGGACCATGTGCACACCCTTGGTCATCTTTTCGGTGTCGTCGTTGGGTTGGGTGACGATGGATTTGACCCCGATCGTCGTGATCAGTTCTTTGTTGGGGTCATCCACCGAATTGCCGTAGTAGTAGAACTCGTAGTGATACCAGCATTCAGGCATCTCGGTCGTTATCTCAAGGTCGGTCAGCCATTTGACTGACCAGTTACCGGACCAGCCTGGCACCAGCAGCCTGACGGGCGCGCCGTGGAGATGCTCCAGGAGCTGGCCGTTCTGTGCGTAAGCCAGGATGGTATCGGGGTGCAGGGCCTTCTGCATGGGCAGGCCCTTGTCATAGTAGAACGGTTTTGTGCCCTCGGCAGCGGTGGCGGGTATGCCCTCGTCGTTGCCAACAGCACGCACGTAGAGAGACTTGTCAGACAATCCGGCAGCATTCAAGACGGCAGCCAGGGGCACACCGGTCCATTCGCTGGCGCTCAGGATCATGCATTCTTGGGTTCGGGAAGGCTTGGGGCCCTCGTCCTTGAAATACTCGAAGAAAGTCGCGTCGCTGCCGGAGCACTCCATGACCGTGCGGACAGTGCGGCCCGGGAAGCGTCGGAGCTGGTCAAAATTCAAAGTGAGTTCGTTCTTGACCTCACCGTGAACCTTGAGCTGCCATTTGTCAGTTTCCACCACGGGCGGGACGGCGAAGTGCTGCACGGTGTAGTGCAGGTCAGTGGGGGTGATCAGGCCTTCCAGGTCCATCACGGGGGTGCGGATGCGGACAGTACGGCCCTCTTCATCCATCAGGGTTACGGGGTTCAGGTCTTTGGTGGGCCAACCGTGCCAATTTCCGGTCTTGTCAGCGTTGGCTGGGTCTGATCCAATCGCCTCGTCCATCCTAAGAAAATCAGGGATTACATCATCTTGGTGTGTCGACATCGAGTCTCTCCTAAATCTTTGCAAGGGTGACTTTGGACATTGTAGCTTGGTAGCTTGCTTAGTCCGTCGCGTATTTCTCGCCCAGGGCGGTTTCCCACCTCAGGTAATTCATCATTTCGCCGTAGCTGCGGGAGACGCCCAGGTAGTTTATGTCAGATGGTGGGCGGATTATACCGGTGAGGCCCTCTTCCACGGTCATTCCGGCCTTTCTCCAGTCGGCTAATCCACCTTTAAGGGCCGTTACATTGGAGTATCCCATTTTCTGCAATGTGGCGGCGGCCAATTTTGAGCCACGTCCGTCTCGGCAGGTTACTGCGATGGAGGTGTCTTTTGAAGGCGCTACCTCGGCAATCTCCACCTCCAACCAACTGCGGGTGATCCACTTTGCACCTGGCGTGTGGCCCTTGGAGAAGTCTTCACTGGTGTCCACAAAAATGACCAGGTCTGGTTGGTTCGAGTCCAGGTCTTGGGCGGATAGTGTCTTGACGGAAGCCTCAGCAGCTTCTATACCGGCGAGCTTATTGGCAGGGAAGCCTGTCTCCAAGGTGTTGCCAGCCCCCTGCCAGGCGGTGGTGCCGCCGTCCACGGCGAAGACATTCTCATGTCCCAGTTGCCGGTAGATGGAGCCGGTGATGGTGCCTCTGGCCTTGCCGTTACAGCAGAACACGTAGGTGGCATTCTTGACCACGGCCACATCGTCAGACCGCTGTACTGCCTGTCCTCCGGGGAACCATCGGAAGCCGGGGATGTGTCCCGTTTTGTACTCGTCTTCGGTGCGGACATCGATCAGGTAGATGGACTCTTGTCCCATCTTGCCAATCTTATCTTGAAGTCCGGGGATGTCCAGGTAACGGACACCGTCTTCACTGGCCAGGCGAGCAGCGTACTCCTCGGCAGCAGCCTTGCTTTCATCTGAAACTTCGGGAAGAGTCAGGCGGTCGCCGCCATATTCGAGTTCGTATCCGGCCAACAACCAACCAGAAGTGCCGTTCTTGAGGCCGAGGGCCTCGATGCCCATGCGTTGCAGCACGTGGGTGCCCATGATGCTGCGAGTGCGACCTGCGCAGTTGATGATGACCGTGGTGTCTTCATCTATTTCGTTCTGGATGTCGGTGATCCTGAGGGCCAGTTCGCCGCCGGGCATAGAGCGTCCACCGGGAATGCAGAAATTGTTGTATTCCTCCGGGGTACGGGTGTCCAGGATGACCAGCTTTTCGCCGTTCTCGATTCGCTGATGTAGGTCGTCGGCGGTGATCTCAGGCACGTGGTGAACCACTTCCAGCTTCTCGCCAAAGTCCTTGGTGGGGACGTTCACGCCCCATTCTGTGGGCAGGTCATTGCTGGCCCAGCGGTTGGTTCCGCCCTCCAAGAAGTGGACATCGGTGTAACCCAGGCTATCAAGCGTGGCTGCAGCTAGTTGGGCGCGGCGGCCGTCATCGTCGCAGATGACCACCTTGGTGCCCTTGAACGGCACCGAGCTCTCGATGATGTACTCGATGCGGCGTCTGGGTATGAGGGCGGCGCCAGGGATGTGGGTGGCGTTGTACTCGCCGGATTCGCGGACGTCAATCAGGGCGAAGGGGGATTTCCCGTCCAGCAGGTCCTTGAGGTCACTGGAGGCGATGCTCTGGGCCATCTATGTGTTCTCCTTGGTGATAAGACCGGATTTGTCGGTCTAGCTGAAAAACTAAATCCCGAGTCTGGTCAGTTCCTCACAAACCCATCAACAACCCAGATTGCCCCGATTCTTAACCCTTTAACAGTTGTCCCATCGGGACGTGCGGAAAGTGGTGATCTTGCCGGTATCCAGGTTGAACCCGTGGCGGTCTATGGTCCTGAGATCGTTGCCATAAACGTGGATCTCAACAGTCGGTTTGTCCGTGTGGTTATCCATCTGGTGAATCTCATCTACGTCCGGAACCAGGAGCGTGATCTCGCCTGGGCTGAAGGTGGCGGCCCGGTCTTTTTCAAGCGTGGCGTAGCCCTCTACGTCTTGGTCGTCGATGCGGCGGTAGCGGGTTTCGGTAAGAGCATTGTCCAGGATGCCGATCATGCCCCAGGTGAGGTGGTCGTGGGGGCCAAGATGGTCGCCGGCGCCCCAGACAACCGCGGTGACCTGCAGGCCGCTTTCGCCCTGATAGAGCATGCGGGATGCGTGGTTGGGGCGTGGACCGGTGCCCAGCGGCACCCGGAAATCCATGGGGATGGAGTCGGGGTTGCTGATCAAGCGTTCCAGCCAGGCAGACCCTTTATCAAAAATCTGTTGGTTGCCTGGCTGACTCTTCAGCAGGTCTTCCATGTCGTGAGTGAAATCTTCCAGCGCGTACTTGACTGTAGTCATCGTGCTCCTTCAACTGAGGACACTGAGCCCCTGTGACTGGGCATTCCATTAAACGAGCCTGGGTTCTCGGTAATTATCGTGATGGTGAGGATGGGTGTCAATAGGATTGATATCGGCCCGATATTAGCCCGCCATTAGGACGGTTTGGCCTACCCAAAACAGCCCCGTTTCACGACTAAACAAGCAGGTGCTAGAATGGGACGTCGGCAAGGCCGAGCAGGGGATGAATCATAGGAGGTTAATCGATAGTAGGGACGTGATGGAAGACGAGGAATTTCTAGGAAAGATCATAGAGAAGATAGAGCGGATGACCGGGCGTCAGGTCGAGCTGCATATCGACGACGAAGATGCCAGCCAACTGGGCGTTGAGATGGACGGCGATCTGCCGCTGGTGATCCTTGGAAACCACGCCCTGGAGTATTCCGGGTTTGCCCGTATGGGTATTGAGTACGCCGTTGCCTGCATCAGGAAAGAGCGGGCCATAGGACCCATTGAATTTCACATGCTGCTGGCCCGCAACTAGACCCATCTAAACGCGATGCAACCAGAACGACCAGAACCTTCCTACCCCAAACCCTGGTACTACCGACCGGAATACATGCTTCCCATGTTCATCTTCTGGCCTGCCGGGTCGCTATTGGCTATCAGGTCACCCTGGAACGACAACGTGATGGTCGGTGGAATAGCCTGGGCGTTCATTATCGTGCTTGGTGTAATGGGCGTCAGGTGGATGAATGAAGGCGTGTACCAGCCGATCATGCTGTTCCATGTCCCTGGGATACTGCTCACCATCGTCACTCAGGTTCAATGGGCCGCTTATAAGAAACAGATGGCCGATGGTGACAACGCTTTAGAAGATGAAGTAGGAGAACCGGAAGACGACTTCCGGCCTAGGCCCTCGGCCCGCCGCCGCCGCCGGAGAAGCCTTCGTAACCCGAAGTCTAGAAACTAACCTGTGCGCGGCCTGCGGCTAGCACCTCACCGTTTTCAGATTCCACAGTAATCTCGCATGCGACAGTTGGCGCAACACCCTCTTCTGACTTGCTGACCACCTGCCCACTGAGGCTGACTGTATCGCCAGGCAGGAACACGGTGGAAATCTCAACCTCTATGGTCGTTTCCTCATTGCTGACGCTTGCCGCCGGAAATCCCTTCAGCAGCAGTTCTTTCACGTATCCGGTCAGTTTCTCCGAGTCCACGGGCTCTTCTTTCGGCGAGATTGCCAGCGCTCCTGCGCCGTCAGGAATGGGTATTCGAAACTCAAACTTCACAAGTATCGGAAGGTCATCGCCCACAGAGATATTCTGAAAGTTTGATGTTTGGGCCCAGAGGGTGGGCATGAGGCATGCTCCGTTAAAACATATTCGCCAGTTCAGGCTAGCATCCGAACCGCTCCGCGGCAACGGAGCAAACGGTCGGCGTGGTAGGTTGCAACAAGCATGTGATACACTTCAATTTGTGCCTGCGTTAGGTTAAATCAGCCGTGGAATCAGCACGGTTTAGCCTGTTACTTTTCAAGCCCTAAAGCGCGGAGGAACGGATCAATGGCGGATGAGGAAGCCCAAGAACCATTCAATAGGGGAATGGTTATCATGGCCCACCCGGATGATGCGGAATGGAGCTGCTCCGCCACGGTGGCCAAATGGTGTGCGGAGGGCTGGGAGGTGGTCTACATTCTCTGCACTGACGGCAGCAAAGGCAGTTCGGACCCCGAGATGACCAGCGAGATGCTGATCAAGGTCAGGGAGCAAGAACAAAGGGACGCAGGCAAGATATTGGGGCTCAAAGACATTGTCTTTCTAGGTTATCCAGACGCTTATCTGGAGCCCACGTTGGCCCTACGCAAAGACATCGCGCGCGAGATACGCCGTCACAAGCCCGATATTGTGATTACGGGCAGTCCGGCACGGGACACCGAGTCCGGCTATTATCTGAGCCACCCTGATCATTTCGCGGCTGCAGAAGCAGCCCTCTCTGCCGTGTTCCCAACGGCTCGAGATCGGTTGACCTTCCCTGAGTTCTTGGAGGAAGGCCTGGAACCCCACAAGGTACGAGAGGTCTGGATCGCTGGCGGGGGCAAGAACTCGGATCAGTTCGTCGAGGTTTCAGACTACATGGATACGGCCGTGAAAGCGTTGAGAGCCCATGTGTCCCAGGTGGACCAAGAGCAGGCCGGAGACTGGTTTCGCCAGGGCCGCATCGCCACCGGCAAGAAGGTCGGCATGACCTATGCAGAAGGTTTCAAGCGGATCGAACTGGGGTAGGTAGATTAACCGCCCTTTGGAACCTTCATCCTTGGCAGCCCATATGTAGGTGCAGGTTTCTAACCTGCCCTGCTCTTCGGCCAGAATGCTAATGTAGACAAACGTGGTTCCTTGGCAAGTTGCCAGCTTCTAGAGGGATCCTTTATTAGAATTAGGGCGGGTTGGAAACCCGCCCTTACAGGTGGCATAGTCAGGGTTAGGAAACAAAAAAGGCGTCCCGATTTGTCCGGACGCCTTTTGTTCTGTTCGTCTGAGAGAGCTTACGGTTTGTGGGCTACAACCTTGTAACCTGCGGTGTTGGTCGCGGGCCGCTCTGAACGGTCCTTCATGTAGTCAGCTTGCTCGCTGGTGAACTCGATGTCTGTGAACCCAGCGCGGACCAGCCGGTCGCGGTACACGTCCACGTGCTCGGCACCCGCTGTGCAGGAAACCCAGTCCTCTGGAGAGGAAACGCTGGGGCCCTCGTCAGTCAGGGCCATTACGTCGGACAGGTGGATGCGGCCACCGGAGGACAATACCCGGAAACTCTCCGAGAACACAGCGTCCTTGTCGGGAGACAGGCACACCACGCAGTTGGAGATGATCACGTCGACGCTGGAGTCGGGGATGGGCATATTTTCCATCTCACCCTGCACGAACTCGACATTCTCGATGCCGAGTTTAGCCTTGTTGGCGCGGGCCAGTTCGAGCATGGACGGTGTCATGTCCAGGCCGGTTACCTGCCCGGTGAGGCCAACCTGCTGGGAGGCCAGGAAGCAGTCGATCCCGCCGCCTGAACCCAGATCCAACACCCGTTCGCCAGCCTGAAGGCCAGCCAGGGCGGTGGGGTTTCCGCAGCCTGCAGAGGCGGCAACTGATTCGGCGGGCAGCCCGGACAATTGGCCCTCGGTGTAAAGCGCCATGGCGTGGTCATTGTCCGCCGCCCCACAACAGGCGATATCGGTGGAGCAACCGCAGCCATCATCGTGATCGTGGCCCAATTCGGCTGGAGTCAGGTTGATCACACGTTCGGCCCGTGCTCCGTACCGTTCTTTTACCAGTTTCTTGATCTTGTCTTGCTCAGTGGCCATCTTGTCGCCTCCTAAATAATGGTGGATCGCCTTAGGTTTATTTGTTATTGACTCGAGGTGTCTTCTGAAAGCGCCATATCGACGCAATCTTCGACGGTTGGGAGCATATGTTTCCAGACTCGGGCGGCGGCTCGGAACGCCTCCTCACCTGAATCCGTCAGCCAGCAGACGCGGCGTTGGCGTCCTTGGTGTTCTTCCATGCGGCAGTCGACGTAGCCGCCGTCCTGGAGTTCCTTCACGGTGGAGTACACCATGGCCTCGGTTGGCTCGCAGCAACCCTGGCACGCTTCTTTTATGGCCTGGTTGATGCCGTAGCCGTGAACTGGACCTTTGTTCAGTTGGGCCAGTAGCAGGAATCGACACAGGCTGCGCTTTACCAGGTTCTCCCAGTATGCTTCGGTCTGCATTACCGTCTGTTTGGCTTCCAGTTTGACGCTGGTCATTCTATTCCGCTTCCCCGTAGGTACTTTCTCGGGATCTGCCGACGGATTAAATACTAATTCAGGAATACTAAACCTATTGTGATACTATAGCTCGTTTAGTATACTATGCCACGATGTGATATGTGTCAACACTTCATCTTCGCACCGGCCGATCGGCAACCGAATTTGAAGCTAGATTGTGTTAGAATCGGGCCTCTCAGGTCACAAAGAAGCCTGACCAGTTCATAAGGACAAACATGAAGATAACAAAATCTGTTGTTCAAATGCTGCATGCCCCCGCTGACGAGCAATTGGTGGATGTGCAGCCACCCGCTGGTGGAATGCGGGCTTTTGTAACCCTCAAGATCATGACTGACGAAGGAATTGAGGGCATCGGAGTGACCTTTGCGCCAGGACTTGGACTCAGCCCTCTGGCTTCTCCGTTGGGATCCATCGTCGAGGCGCTCTGTGGCCTGATCGAAGGCGAAGACCCTATGGAGATAGAAGCCGTTATGCAGGGGTTGCGGCAGAAGACCAGCGGTTCAGGTCCCGGTGGTCTCCTGACCCTGGCCATGGCTGCTGTGGATATGGCCCTGTGGGACATCAAAGGCAAGGCGCTTAACCAGTCTGTGAGTTCGCTTTTGGGCGGCTAT
>PYIL01251238.1_pt1 | contig 12395 bp, 15 predicted proteins | sample 3578041 | NCBI WGS metagenome assembly PYIL01 (sample SAMN08408023, study PRJNA431606) | Marine metagenome isolate SA_KN192-05_S13_150m, whole genome shotgun... | biome: marine; feature: oceanic pelagic zone; material: water; isolation source: 150 m water sample, 0.2-0.8 um fraction ... | reverse complement strand
GACACCCTTCCAGGGCTTTTAGCTAAGTACAGCAACACGGCCGCGGTGGAGGATTCTTATAGAGCTAAGGACCGGCCATCAGACCAGCCTGTTCCGGTGTTAGTAAGCGGAATTGAGCAGGCTGACGGACTGGTCCATCTTGATGACGAAGTGAGAAAGCTTATCGAGGATCACTGGCCCGGTGCCCTGACTATCGTTGCGCCGCGCAGGGACGGCGTTGATCCGGTGACTGGAGGGAACACACTGGGTATCAGATGTCCGGAACCCGGATGGCTCCGCCTACTCATCGATGAAGTTGGCCCTGTCACCGGATCAAGCGCGAATCTGCATGCCGTTGAAACTCAACTGCAAGCCCAAGATGCAGCCGCAACCCTTGCCATTGAGGTTGCCTATGTCATTCCGGGAGCTTCCCAAGGGGGACTGGCGTCGACGGTTGTTGACACAACAGGTAGCTCGCTCGCTGTGCTTCGGCAGGGCGCTGTTGACTTGCATCAATAAAAATAGTTGCAACATAAATTTCGAAGTTGAATTGGTCGCGATCAGCGAAGCTCCGCGTGGGAAGATGGCTGGGCCACCGTAGAGAAAGGGCTTTGTGTCTGTTATTGCTCTTGGAGCTGACCATGCAGGATTCGCGCTTAAACAGATAATCGCTCAATACCTAGCAGGAGAAGGTCACGAAATAGTTGATTGCGGGACTTACGACGAATCGCGAGTCGATTATCCCGATTATGGAGCGGCCGTTGGGGTGTCAGTCGCTAATCGTGATGCGGAATGCGGTGTCTTGGTGTGCGGTAGCGGAATCGGAATCGTCATGGCTGCGGGCAAGGTGCCCGGTATTCGTGCTGCCACAGTCCATGACATGACGACTGCTCGCTTAAGTCGGGAACACAATGACGCCAACGTGATTGGCATTGGAGCGCGCATGGTGGGCGAACAAACAGCTCTGGACATAGTGGATGCATACTTAGGTGCTTCCTTCCAAGGCGGGCGACATCAACAACGCGTAGAGAAACTGGACGCTATTTAGACTCCAAGTTGAGTGTCGGCCTAGAAAGAGCGCACAAAAACCCAAATTCAAGGCAAGCTGTGTCACCATCTGCCGCGATGATCGCGAAAGGCCCCTACCCATGACGAACCCCAACAACGTTTGGACCGTAGGACCCGATACCGAGGTCGAAGAACTCATCTCCCAGGAGAAAGAACGTCAGGCGACAAGTCTGCAGCTAATCGCCTCCGAGAACTTCGCTTCCCCTGCGGTCATGAACGCTACCGGCAGCGTGTTCACCAATAAATACAGTGAGGGCTATCCGCGACGTCGTTACTACGGCGGTAATGCGAAGGTAGACGTAGTAGAGCAACTCGCGATCGATCGGGTGAAGCAGCTTTTTGGTGCGGAGCACGCAAATGTGCAGCCTCATTCGGGGTCACAAGCTAACGCGGCTGTCTATATGGCCCTCCTTGACGTAGGAGACACCGTGATGGGCATGAGCCTCGATCATGGCGGTCACCTAACTCACGGATCACCTGTCAATGCGAGCGGCCGTTTTTATAACTTTGTTTCATACGGTTTGACTGGCGGAGACGAACGCATTGATTACGAGGAGATGCGCTCTATAGCGATTGCCGAGAGACCGAAGCTAATTGTTGCCGGCGCAACGGCGTATCCGCGACGCATCGACCCCGAACCTTTCCGCAAAGTGTGCGACGAAGTGGGCGCCTATTTCATGTTCGATGCAGCTCACATAGCTGGCTTGATAGCTGGCGGCCAGCACCCAAATCCCGTCCCTCATGCTGACGTAGTTACCTTCACTACCCACAAGACTTTGCGCGGACCCCGAGGCGGCTGCATCCTCTCGACGGAAGCTCTCGCGAAAAAGATCGATAGTGCCGTGTTTCCCGGAAACCAAGGCGGCCCATTAGACCACGTGGTCGCTGCCAAGGCGATTGGTTTTCGAGAAGCATTAGACCCAGGTTTCGCAGGCTACGCAGAGCGAATCGTTCAAAATGCCAGCGCGCTAGCAGATGCTCTCGCGAATCAGGGATTCAGGTTGGTTTCAGGAGGTACGGACAATCATCTACTCCTAGTTGACCTGAGAACTTTCGATGAAGACTTGACAGGCAAAGAAGCGCAAGAAGTACTTGACCTAGGTGGGGTGACCCTCAACCGAAACACGATTCCTGATGATCCTCGTTCGCCATTCGTGACTAGTGGTGTGCGCATGGGTGTCGCATCCGTAACTACCCAGGGAATGGGTGTCGAAGAAATGGCCCATATTGCTGATTTCACAGCGCGAATACTCCGACAACGCCACGACGCCGACGCCGTCAAGGCTATTGCCGAGGAAGTAGCCGATTTATGCGCTCAATTCCCGCCTTACCCGGAGTGAACACAGCGACAATCAGTAGCTCGTGGCACCCTCCATCAAAGCCCCGGCACTCGTAACTAGGCTGGTTGGTTAGATACAAGAGTCGTAACGTGCGCCTGTTGTAATTGATGAGTAGGGCAGTCCCGTGAGTAGGACACTCCAACATGCCGTCGTATTAGGCGCAGCAGCGATCGTCACATACCTCTTCACGTTCGTCGTAACAAGAGTGGCCCCCAAATTAGGAGCGGTTGTCGAACCTGATGATCGACGAGTCCATCAACGTCCAACTATCACCGGTGGTGGAGCAGCGATGTTTGTCGGTTTCTTGGCCGCCCTTGTTTTGGCTAGCCGCCTGCCAGGCTTCACCCAGGTTTTCGCGGGCTCATCAGAAGCGTTAGCAGTAGTTGTTGCAGCCACCGTTATGTTTGCCATCGGAGCAGTTGACGATCTGCGAGAGCTTTCAGCCCCAGCAAAGGTGGCTGGGCAGGTGCTATCTGGAAGCCTTCTTGCCGTACTGGGCGTCACACTGTTCTATTTCAGAGTGCCTTTTGGGCAGCTCGTTGTCCTATCAGCGGATTGGGCCACTTTGATAACCGTGTTGTTAGTTGTAGTTGTGGCTAATTCGGTCAACCTAATCGACGGTCTAGATGGACTAGCTGCCGGTACCGTCGCCATCGCTGCGGGTGCCTTTTATTTGTACAGCGAGGCATTGCAGAATGCTGGGCTCATCAGTGACGCCAATCTGGGGCCGTTACTAGCGCTGGTGACACTAGGGGTATGTCTCGGCTTTTTGCCTCACAATTTTCACCCCGCACGAATCTTCATGGGCGACGGAGGTGCGCTTTTACTCGGCCTCCTTATGGCATCTGCGACCATGACCGTAGGTGGCAGAGTTGTCGACCAGTTCAGTGGGCAGGTCTATTTCTTTTTTGCGCCCATAGCGATTCCTTTCTTGATCCTGGGCGTTCCTTTGGTTGACGTTGCCCTAGCGGTAGCAAGACGGGCCTACCGGAGAGAAGGGATAGCGACAGCCGATAAGGACCATCTGCACCATCGCTTGCTGAGGATGGGGCATGGGCATAGGCGGACCGTTGTGCTCTTGTGGGCATGGACAGCCCTGCTTTCAGGTGTTGCATTGGTACCGACATTGACTGGTAGTGGTGACGCCGTACTTCCCTTCGCCTTGGCTGGTGTCGCTATTTTGCTGTTCTTTTTGCTTCGACCGAGAACTCGCCTGGGAGAAGAAAGAGAACCAGAAATTAGGAGTGTGTAGCGAAAATTAGTCGGTGGCAATTGAATGGCCGAAGAGTCGCTTGCAACTGGTGAAATACCCCAATTAGGGTGTGGCCGCTTCCCGAAGCATCCCATAATTCTCTACCAGTCCGGAGACTGCCCGTCGCATGCGAGCATCTGCGCTCTATAAGAACAAAATATTCTTCGGCACTGATGATGCCTTTTCGCGCTCGGTTGAAATAGTCGTCACTCCAGCGATTTTCGCAGGGCTGGGTTGGTTGTTCGATAGATGGCTAGGAACAAGCCCATGGATGGCAGCATCCTTTGGCGCAGTGGCATTCTTAGTGAAGATAGCCGCAGAGTGGTACCGGTATGCCGGCAGGATGTCCGGCTTCGAAGAAGAAATGACGGCCGCTCGTCCGAACAACCAACGTGGCCTTGACCGAGTTGAAGAGGTAGATGATCGGTTGCCTACCGGCGTGACCCTTGAGGAGCGTGGCGAAAGGTGAACGAAATCATGGACCGACGGCATGGGCGCCCTGTTGCCTCGCAACAACATGACGAGCCCGAGAAGGGCATAGTCGCTGACATGCTTCAGCGGGGGTCCAAAGTAGTTCCTCTTTGGTTGTTGGTCTCGTTCTTGGTGTGGGGTTGGGATGGAGCCCTGTCCGCCGCGTATGGCGTTGCGTTAATCTTCGCGAACTTCGTGGCGGCAGCACTGTTGTTGACATGGGCCGCTCGTATTTCCCCGGCTGCTTTGATGTTCGCGGCCTTATTCGGATTTTTAGTCCGACTAGGAGCCCTCACGGTTGCCGTATTTGCCGTGAGTAAAATCAGCTTTTTTGCACCCGTTCCCCTCGGTGTAACGATTATCGTTTCCCATCTCGGGCTGCTGGTGTGGGAGACGCGCTATGTTTCTCTCTCACTCGCTTACCCAGGTCTAGGACCTAGCAACATGACGCCGAAGAAATGCAAGGAGATCAAGTGAATCAACTGCTTGCCGCTGGTGATGGTGGCAGTTCCGGTGGACTGCACTTCCCGGCAATCGAGAGCCTTCTCGAGTGGCCTGGATTCCTTTTTGAAGGCAACACTTATCTCGAACTGAACAAAGTAGGCCTCATTTATCTCTTCGCGATGGTCGCCCCACTAGTGATATTTACGCTGGCTATTCGTAAGAGCGCTTTGGTTCCCCGTGGAGTTCAAACCGTTGCAGAATCTTCCGTTGACTTTGTGCGCGAAAACGTCGTGATGCAAACCATGGGCCCCGATGGCATGAAGTTCATGCCCTTCCTTCTCTCGCTCTTCTTCTTCATCTTCTTCGCCAATATCACCGAAGTGATCCCTTTCATTCAATTCCCCGCCAACTCGCGAATGGCGGCACCCGCTTTCCTAGCGATTCTTGTCTGGGTCGTCTTCAACGCGGTGGGTATTAAGAGTCAAGGGTTCTTCAGTTACTTCAAGAACACCGTTATTCCACCCGGGGTCCCGGGTGCTTTGCTTCCTCTGGTTGCAGTTATCGAATTCGTTTCAACATTCTTGGTGCGTCCCTTTTCGCTAGCAGTCAGGCTCTTCGCCAACATGCTCGCGGGCCACCTTTTGTTAGTTACGTTCGCAGTACTATGCGAAAATTTGTGGGCTAAGAACATTTTGGTTTCGATCATTTGGGCCCCATTTGTTGTGTTAATTGGCCTCACAGGTTTCGAGATTCTCGTGGCCTTCTTGCAGGCCTTCATTTTCACAATTCTGACTGCCGTGTACATCGGTGGCGCACTACATCCCGAGCACTAAACAAACAAGACACAGGAGAGACGAGTGATTGACTTACTCGCACAAGCTGACACCGCCGTCGATGGTCTTAAGGCCGTTGGTGCCGGTCTGGGTTATGGCCTTGCAGCCATTGGTCCAGGCGTAGGCATCGGTCTGGTAGTTGGCAATGCGATTACCGCCATGGCCCGACAGCCCGAATCCGCAGGTATGGTCCGCACGACCATGTTCCTCGGCATCGCGTTTACCGAGGCTCTTGCCCTCATCGGTTTCGTGGTATTCATCCTTCTGAATTTCGCCTAGGGAGAGACAATGAATTCAATTGGACTCCTAGCGGCGGCTGACGCCGGAGGGAAGGCTTCCAACCCGATACTTCCCGTTTGGAATGAAATTATTTGGGGAGGCGCTGCCTTCGCGATTCTTTTCATTGTGATGGCCAAGTTCGCGTACCCTGCGATTCAAAAGGTGATGGAAGCCCGATCTGAAAAGATTCAAGGTGATCTTGATGCAGCTGACACTGCTCGAAGCGAAGCCGAGGGTTTGCGTGCTGAATATGACGCAAAGCTCTCAGAGGCGCAAGCTGAGGCAGGACGAATTCTTGAAGCTGCTCGGTCTGAGGCCGAGCAAGTTCGACAAGATCGTATTGCCGCCATTGAGCCGGAGATCGAGGAAAAACGAGCGCAAGCCGATGCTGATATCGAAGCTGCCAAGGCGAGAGCACTTGCAGACGTTCGAAGTCAAGTCACATCTCTTGCGGTCGGAGCCGCCGAACAGGTAGTCCGGTCCAGTTTGGACGAGGCTGCATATGCGCGACTGGTTGATGATTACATCGAGTCAGTTGGCAACTGACACTGATATGAAAAAAACTCTCCAGAATTTCCTGAAGAGTTTCCTGGGACCTTGGCACTCAGCCACGGTAACCCGTTACGAATAGAACGAGGAAAGCGATGACCGAGAAAGTGGAAGAGTACGCCGCCGGCCTAGCGAAATTGGCTGACGCCGAAGGTGAACTCAACCGCGTCGCGGATGAGCTATATCAACTAGGTCGAACTGTCGAATCATCGGACGAACTCCGGTCGACTCTCAGTGACAGGTCGATACCTGCGTCGCGCCGAATCGGAGTATTGGAAGATCTACTCGGATCTAATGCATCGCCGGTGACCCTGAACCTTGTCAGCATGCTTGTTGGTGCGGGTCGAGGAAATCACATAGGCCCAATTTCTGATGAACTAGTTCGCCAAGCAGCAGAGACAAGAGGTCAAGCAGTAGCTGAAGTTCGATCAGCTGTGTCACTCAATGATGATCAACGTGATCGTCTCCGATCCGCGCTTTCTAATGCAACTGGAATGAATATCGACATCGTTGTAGTTGTCGATCCCGACATCCTTGGAGGAGTAGTCGCCCAGGTGGGCGACACCGTCTTCGATGGATCTGTACGTACCCGTCTAGAGAAAATGAAGGAGCGTTTGTCGTGACTGACCTGAGCTTCGATGCCGCAGAGATAACTGCAGCTATCCAAAAGAACCTGGAAGGTTTTGACCCATCGGTAGAGTCCGGAACCGTAGGTCGCATCCTGGAAGTGGGAGACGGCATTGCCAGAGTATCTGGTCTACCGAATGCCTCTGTTAACGAGATCTTGGAGTTTGAGAGCGGGGACGTTGGGCTTGCTCTGAACCTCGATGAGGACTCAATTGGCGCGGTAGTCCTTGGAAACGTCGAGAACATTGAAGAAGGCCAAAACGTTAAATCCACAGGCAGAATCCTCTCGGTGCCCGTCGGTGATGGAGTGCTGGGAAGGGTGGTTAACGCCCTAGGCGAACCGATTGACGGCAAAGGCCCACTAGTGGGATCCGAGCCGCGCCGCATGGAAATCCAGGCGCCGGGCATCATGGGCCGACAACCAGTGCATGAACCATTGCAGACCGGCATCAAGGCGATTGACGCCATGACTCCTGTGGGTCGTGGTCAGCGAGAACTCATCATCGGCGACCGAAAGACAGGGAAGACTTCAGTCGCTATTGACACGATTCTGAATCAAGCAGGACTAGGCGTTAAATGCATATATGTCGCCGTCGGACAAAAAGGATCGACGGTCGCCCAGGTTGTTAGCACGTTGGAAGAACGGGGCGCCATGGATTACACCGTCGTGGTGTGTGCGCCCGCTGCTGACGCCGCTCCCTTCAAATACCTAGCCCCCTACGCAGGGTGTGCGATGGGTCAACACTGGATGGAAAATGGCGAGCACGCTCTAATCGTCTATGACGACCTCTCCAAACAAGCCGAAGCCTATAGACAGCTGTCTTTGTTGCTTCGGCGCCCACCGGGCCGCGAGGCGTATCCAGGCGACGTTTTCTATCTGCATAGCCGTTTGTTGGAACGCGCTGCGAAACTGTCCGATGAACAGGGAGCTGGTTCTTTGACTGCCCTGCCGGTAATTGAAACCAAAGCAGGCGATGTCTCGGCATACATCCCAACCAATGTCATTTCGATTACCGATGGCCAGATATATCTTCAAGATGACCTTTTCAAATCAGGTGTCCGCCCAGCCGTAGACGTTGGAGTGTCAGTGTCACGAGTCGGAGGTGACGCCCAAACCAAAGCTATGAAGAGTGTTGCCGGGACCCTGAAGATTGACTTAGCTCAATTCCGCGACCTTGAAGCTTTTGCCACCTTTGGCTCCGAATTAGACGCGGCCTCCGCAGCGCAGTTGGGCCGTGGATATCGACTCGTGGAGCTTCTTAAGCAGGGACTCAATAGTCCAATGCCAGTGGAAGAACAGGTGGTGTCTATTTACACGGGAACCAATGGCCACCTTGACGATCTACCCGTCGAAGATATTCAGCGTTTCGAAGCTGAACTTATTGAGAACATGAGGACCCGCAATGCCGGACTTCTGGATGAAATTAGGACATCTGGCGTGTTGCCCGAGGACCAAGTAAAGGCAGCGGTGGAATCATTTAAAGCGACCTTCCAAGTAACCGTTGAAGACGACGACAGCGATTCAGAGGACTGACAGACAATGGCAGGCGGTCAGGAGCGCATTCTTAGGCGTCGAATTAGTTCGATTGACGCAACCAAGAAGATCACGCGCGCCATGGAGCTAATCGCAGCATCACGAATTGTTAAGGCTCAGGGACGAGTTCAGGCGGCCAAGCCGTATTCAGAGAAAGTCACGGACGTCATCACCAACCTGGCAGGCGGTGGTGCTGGTGTCGACCACCCCCTTCTCACCTCACCTGAAGAAGTGAGCCGAGTCGCTTATGTAGTCATTGCCGCCGACCGTGGCCTTTGCGGTGGGTACAACAACAACGTCCTCAGAGCTGTCGAGCGAGCCATCGCCGCGGATAAGTCCCAGGGACGTGACTACGCTTTAGTGCTGTCAGGCAAAAAAGCTGCAGGCTATTTCTCTTTCCGCGGCTACGAAGTTCATGCTGCCTACGAGGGCTTCTCTGACCAACCCAACTACAGCGACGCTAAAACGATGGCTGAAACAGTTGCGGAGTTGTTTGAGAACGGTGAAGTCCAGCAGGTTCAGTTGGCCTACACGCGCTTCATATCGATGGGCAGCCAGGAAGTAGCAGTTGAACAATTTATGCCGCTAGAGCCAACAGAAATTGGTGCTGACGTCGCCGAAGACACCGACGGTGGGGGCTACGAATTCGAACCGGAACCAGCTGAGATCTTAGGACGACTCCTTCCGCGGTATGCCGAAGCGAGGCTTTATGCGGCGCTGCTGGAATCTTCGGCATCAGAACACGCTGCGCGGCAACGAGCGATGAAAGCCGCCACCGACAATGCTGAAGACCTAAAAATTAACCTCACCCGAATCATGAACCGGGCCCGTCAAGATTCGATAACAACTGAGATTATGGAAATCGTCAGTGGTGCCGAAGCAATGGGCCAAGACGATGATGATGGCCTTGAGGATCTCATCACCCAATCACTTGAGGGTTCGTTCGCGACCCTCGCATCTGACCGAAACGACGCCTGAAACTTCAGGAGCATTAAATATGACCATGACCGAAGACAACACCGAAACCAAAGACGGAAAGGTTCTCGCTATTGCTGGACCAGTAGTAGACGTCGAATTTCCGCGCGGTTCGCTGCCAGAAATCAACACGTTCGTTGAGATGGAGGCCGAGTTAGAAGGCGAAAGGGTGACTATTGGTGGCGAAGTTGCGCAGCAGATCGGTGACGGTAAAGTACGCGTTGTTTGCATGAAGGCCACCGACGGGTTGACGCGCGGTGCTGTAGTGCGAAACACAGGCAGAGGAATTGCAGTACCAGTTGGTGACAACGTGCTGGGCCACATCTTTAACGTGTTGGGCGAACCTCTTGACACCGACGACATCGGGGAAGTGCCCGAACGGTGGGAAATCCATCGAGATGCGCCCGACTTCGACACCCTGGAACCCAAAGCAAAACTTTTCGAATCGGGTATTAAGGTCATTGACCTTTTAGAACCATATTTGGAAGGTGGGAAAATCGGATTATTCGGGGGAGCTGGTGTAGGCAAAACGGTTCTCATTACTGAGATGATCAACCGGGTTGCCTCGCAGCACGGTGGCGTATCGGTTTTCGCTGGTGTAGGTGAACGCACCCGTGAAGGAACCGACCTCTACCTCGAAATGGAAGAGTCCGGGGTGCTTGAAAAGACCGCCCTGGTCTTTGGACAAATGGATGAGCCTCCTGGAGTGCGGCTGCGTGTAGCGCTTTCGGCATTGACAATGGCTGAGTATTTCCGAGATGTTCAGGGCCAAGAAGTGCTCCTTTTCGTGGATAACATCTTCCGTTTTGTTCAAGCGGGATCAGAAGTATCGACACTGCTGGGCCGTATGCCTTCAGCTGTGGGATATCAGCCCAACCTCGCCGATGAGATGGGGGAATTACAGGAAAGAATTACGTCTACATCAGGCCACTCGATTACATCGCTTCAGGCTGTTTATGTCCCAGCTGACGACTACACCGACCCTGCGCCGTTCACTACCTTCACGCACTTGGATGCGACGACTGAACTAAGTCGTCAAATTGCATCGTTGGGTATTTATCCGGCTGTGGATCCGTTGGCGTCTACCTCAACGATTCTCACTCCTGAGGTCGTAGGAGACAGGCACTACGCGGTGGCTCGTCGAGTCCAAGAGATCTTGCAGCGTTACAAAGAACTTCAAGACATCATCGCCATTCTTGGTCTCGATGAACTATCCGAAGAGGACAGGATCACAGTTGATCGAGCTCGAAAGATTCAACGATTCCTGTCTCAGCCATTCTTCGTTGCCGAAGTGTTTACAGGCATGCCAGGAATTTTCGTGCCGATTGAGGAAACCATTGAATCGTTCGAAATGCTGTGCAACGGTGATCTCGACCACCTCCCTGAACAAGCCTTCCTAAATGTCGGCAACGCAGAATCAGCGATGGCTAAAGCCCGCGAACTAGAACAGTCTTGATTGGTAAGCGAGGCTGATATATGCAAGTTGAACTTGTCTCACCCGAAGCGGTGCTTTTCTCAGGAGAATGTTCCCAGGTAGTGACCCGTACCGTTGACGGGGACATCGCCTTCCTCGACAACCACGCCCCGTTCATTGGCGCGCTTGATATCGGTCAAACACAACTTTGGGCGGACGACGGTGTGGTGTCGTTGGCTATCAATGGCGGATTTGTCGAGGTGAGCGGGAACGCCGTGACCATTCTCAGCGACGCCGCCCTGGCGGCTCAGGACATTGACGTGGCGGACGCCCAATCAGACCTGCAAGCCGCTGAACAGGCCCTTGCCGCAGACGCTGATGACGCTGAGGCTGCAGCTACTAAGAAGTGGGCCGAAACTCGAATCCAGGTCTCAGAAGCCGGCTGAGCTCAGTTATCTTCCCGAGCTAACGCCACGTTGCTATCTAATAGCTACTCCACAAAGAACAATTCGTTTTCGTTGGCAACAACGCGGTAGTAACAGCCGGATCTTGTGGACCCGTCCTGACCCCGAGTGTGACACGCACCTTGTCCTTCTCGTCGAACTCGGTACAAGAGTGAATTCTGCTCACAATTGACTCGCACATCCACCAACGACAATGTGTCACCCGAAGTGGCGCCTTTGTGCCAGATTTCTTCTCTGGAAGTTGAATAAAGCACTGCGCTTTCAAGTTCAAGAGTCATTCGTAATGCTGTTTCGTTTGCGTAGCCAACGAATAACACATCGCCGGAGTCAGCTTCTTGCAGAACTACGGGCACTACCTGATGTCCACTTCGGCCTATCGAACCGATTTTGTCGAAGTCCAGCTGCTGAGCTGTCCCTTCCTCTAAGTCATTGGTTGTTGACATACGAGTGAGCATAGAGGCGAAGATGATAATGGCGCGTTCCGCTACATAACGTTGATGTCGTTAGGTGAAGTCCACCGATGAAAATTCGCTCAATTTGTCTATGTTGTGAGTGGCTTCGATCCTACGAACCGTGCCGCTTTTGGAACGCATGACCAGAGAATCGGAAATAGCACCCTCTGCTGTGAACCTGACGCCTCTGAGTAGCTCTCCATCCGTAATGCCAGTAGCAGCAAAGAAAACATCATCAGACCGGACTAGATCGTCAGTATGCAGAACTTGTTCAAGGTCGTATCCAGCGTCTACTGCGGCTTGTCGTTCACTTCCATTTCGAGGCCATAGCTTTCCTTGCATTTCGCCACCTAGACACTTGAGCGCTGCTGCAGAAATCACACCTTCGGGGGTTCCCCCTATTCCAAAGAGAACATCGGCACCGTCGCTTGTAGCGGTAGCTATAGCACCGGCTACGTCGCCATCGGGAATTAGGCGAATACGGGCACCACTCTCGCGGACTTCATTGATCAACTCTGCATGCCTGTCGCGGTCGAGTATTACGGCGGTCAGGTCACGAACCCCGCGTCCGGTGGCCTTTGCAATCGCATCCAGATTTTCGGTCGGACTTTTATCGATGGAAATTAAGCCTTTGGACTGTGGGCCGACGGCAATTTTCTCCATATAGACGCACGGCCCGGGGTCAAACATTGTTCCCCTGGGTGCAACGGCGAT
>PYIL01235532.1_pt1 | contig 12416 bp, 10 predicted proteins | sample 3578041 | NCBI WGS metagenome assembly PYIL01 (sample SAMN08408023, study PRJNA431606) | Marine metagenome isolate SA_KN192-05_S13_150m, whole genome shotgun... | biome: marine; feature: oceanic pelagic zone; material: water; isolation source: 150 m water sample, 0.2-0.8 um fraction ... | reverse complement strand
TGTCGATTGTCTTGATGCCTTTGGTGCTCAAGTTCAGAGTAATCCAACGCCTCTCGCTGGGGAGCCAGTACCGCTTTCGCTGGACATTCGGATCCCACCGACGATTGGTTCGACGGTGGGAGTGGGAGACCTTCTTGCCAAAACCTGGCTTGCGGCCGGTGACCTCACAAACCTTTGGCATCGGTGGCTCCTCGGGAGACTCGGGGTTGGGGGTCCCGGCCGGGATAACGCCCACCGGTTGACCACGGGCGGAAAATCGTACCAGCCGCCAGGGGGGACCCCACCGGCTGGTCAGATCGGATGGCACCCGGTTGGACCGTAGCGACGGACAGATTCGAACTGTCGACCTCTCGATTATGAGTCGAGCGCTCTCACCAGCTGAGCTACGTCGCCCCGAGCCCCCTGACAGAATCGAACTGTCGACCTTCTCCTTACCATGGAGACGCTCTGCCGACTGAGCTAAGGGGGCGTGACCGCCAAGACGGTCACCCCCAAAGGATGCCACAGCGGACCGGCAACCCCCAACGTCGTTACCCATCGACAGCTCATTACAGTCACGCCATGCTGATCCGCCTGGCCGAGCAAGCCGATTCGGAAGCCATTCGGAGGATCTACAACCAGGAGGTCCGCCAGTCGGCGGCCACCTTCGACCTCGTAGAGCGGACTCCTGAAGACCAGAAGACCTGGCTATCAGAACGGTCGGGAGCGTTCAGCGTCCTGGTGGCCGAACTCGACAACCTAGTCGTCGGCTTCGCCGCCCTCTCCCCCTACAGGGAACGGGCCGCGTACCGCACCACCGTCGAGAACTCGGTCTACGTGGACCCCGAATGGCGGGGCCGCGGGGTGGCCGACAGCCTGCTGGTCGAGCTTCTGGTCGTGGCCCGGACCAGCGGGTTCCACGTCGTAGTAGCCCGCATCGGCGGCGGAAACGAGGCCAGTATCGCCCTCCACAAGAAGCATGGGTTCACCCGGGTAGGCACTGAACGCGAGGTGGGGCGAAAGTTCGGCCGCTGGCAGAACGTGGTCGTCATGCAAGCACTGCTCGAAGAGCGATGACCGGAGCCTGAGGCTCCGGTCATCGCATCTCAAGTGGGCCGGGGAGGATTTGAACCTCCGAAGGCAATGCCGACGGGTTTACAGCCCGTTCCCTTTGGCCGCTCGGGCACCGACCCAGCAGACCGGGAGGATAGTCGCCGACTCGCACCACCCCCACCGCGTTCGACCAGTTGAGACCAGTCGGTAGGGTGCTGGCGTGCCATCGTTCGACGTCGTCTCTGACTATGACCTCCAGGAGGTCCGCAACGCCGTCGACCAGGCCAGTCGCGAGGTCCGCACCCGGTACGACTTCAAGGGCACCGACTCCGCCGTCGAACTGCTGGATGGGGCTATCCGACTTGATTCCTCCACCGAGGACCGGCTGGCCGCCGTGGTGCTAGTACTGGAAGAGAAGTTGGTCCACCGGAAGGTTTCGCTGAAGACCCTCGACTGGGGCACGATCGAACAGGCGGCCGGCGCCCGGTACCGCCGTACCGCCCGGCTCAGGGCGGGAATCGGAGGTGACGAGTCCCGGGCCATCAACCGGGTTGTTAAGGACCTAGGCATCAAGGGTGTCCAGTCACAGGCCCAGGGTGATCAGATCCGGGTGAGCGCCAAGAAGCGGGACGCCCTCCAAGAGGTAATCGCCGCCCTGCGGGCCGCGGAGATGGAACTCCCGCTGCAATTCACGAACTTCCGGGACTGAACAGCCGCGAGCGCTGACCCGTCAAGGGGTCAGGAGATGGGCCCGCCTCCTACCGTCCCTCGGTTCCAGGATCCGTCACGTAACCGTTCCACTCGGTCGGCCGTCGACGGGTGGGTGGAGGAAAGCCTGCCCCCACCTCGCCCCCGGGCTTCGGCCCTGAGCGGGTTGACGATGTAGGACGAAGCCTGGCTGGGGTTCACCCCCGACGGGATACGACCCGAGGCGACCTCGAGTTTCTCGAGGGCCCGGGCCAGGGGTTCGCCGTCGCCCATAAGGCGGGCCGCCGAGGCGTCGGCATGAAACTCGCGGTTCCGGCTGATTGCAGCCTGGATGAGGGCTGCCGCTATGGGGGCCAGGATGGCGAGGGCAATTTGCCCCATTGGGTTCCGATCCCGACCACGGCCACCGCCCCCAAAAATGGCAGCGAAATACGCGAATTGAGCGATGACGGTTATGGCCATACCTACCGTGGCGGCGACCGAGCCTATGAGGATGTCCCGATTGCGGATGTGGCTCAGCTCATGGGCTAGCACACCCTTGATCTCGTACCAGTCCATGTGGTCGAGCAGCCCCTGGGTGATGGCCACCGCTGCGTGGTTGGGGTTGCGACCGGTGGCAAAGGCGTTGGGCTGTGGGTTCGGTGACACATACAACTTGGGCATCGGTAGGCCAGCCGCAGCGGTCAGCTCGATCATCGCCCGGTGGTACTCGGGGTACTCGGTAGCCTCGGCGGGTTTCGCCTTGGCTGATTTGATAGCTAAACGGTCGCTGAACCAGTAACTGCCGCCCACAAATACCAGGCCGACCACCAGCCCGATTACCAGGCCTCCGGACCCGCCGAGCGCTCCTCCGATGCCGATGAACAGGCCCCCGAGCAGGGCCAGCAGGGTGAAGGTTTTGGCCGTATTCAGCATCGGTGGGATGTGCTCCTCGCCTAGTTCACGTGACAGGGCCAAGCGTAGGCCGGGTTGTGGGCGGTCAGGCCCCTGGCCGGTCGTCGTAGTAGCCGGAGTGGACGTAGATGGTGGCTACCCCCTCGGTGCGGTACATGGCCAGGTTGGACACATCGTCATCGAGGGCCAGCACCGGCTGGTAGCCGGCCACCCGCAGGTCGGCCAGAAGGTCTCGCTTGGTGTCCGATGAGGTCCGGTGGTCGTCGTCGGTACGCATGGCAATCAGATCCCACCGGACCCTGTGACGGTCTAACCAGGCCAGGGTTGTTGGGGCCAACCGGGCCGGACGGGCGGTGACCAGAGCCACCACCCGGTCCCTGGCCAGGCTGGTGGCCAGACCGAGCCCCTCGGCGATTAGTGGATCATCCTCCGAGGCGTCGAAGAAGGCCCACCAGTCGCGCACCGGGCCGTCGAGGTGATGCTGGCGGGCCGATGCATCCGAGATCACCCCGTCGATATCGACGATGAGCGTCGGACCGGGTTCTGGCCGGGAGTCCCCTTCGATCAGGATGTCAGGATCCCTCTCAGTCCTCCTGGGGTGACTCGACAGCCCGGGTGCGGATCTCGTCGACCACCCCCGAGTCGGCCAGAGTCGTCGTGTCACCCAGGTCTCGGCCCTCAGCTACGTCGCGCAACAGACGCCGCATGATCTTCCCGCTGCGTGTCTTGGGTAGGTCGGGGACTAGCAGCACGGTCTTTGGGCGGGCGATCGGGCCGAGTTTCGTGGCCACGTGGGCGCGCACCTCCTCACCTAGTTCGTCGGACGCCTCGTGCGAGCCACGCAGAATCACATAGCCGACGATGGCCTGGCCCGTAATGGCGTCAGTCACCCCGACTACCGCTGCCTCGGCGACCGCTGGATGGTCGACCAGGGCCGATTCGACCTCCGCGGTGGAGATCCGGTGACCGGACACGTTCATGACGTCGTCGACCCGGCCTAAAAGCCACAGGTAACCGTCCTCGTCGACCTTGGCTCCGTCACCCGCGAAGTAGCGACCTTCGAAGCGTGACCAGTAGGTGTCGCGGTAGCGGTCGGGGTCCCCCCAGATGCCGCGCAGCATTCCCGGCCACGGCCGGGTGATGGTCAGATAGCCGCCACCTTGCGCCACCGGCTGGCCAGCGTCGTCGACCACCTCGGCGAACACCCCGGGGATCGGTAAGCAGGCGGAACCGGGCTTGGTGGTCGTCACACCGGGCAGCGGACTGATCATGTGCCCGCCTGTCTCGGTCTGCCACCAGGTGTCGACCACCGGGCAGGATTCGCCGCCGATATGGGTGTGGTACCACATCCACGCCTCGGGGTTGATGGGCTCGCCCACCGTTCCCAGCACCCGTAGGGAGGAGAGGTCGTGACGCTCGGGCTCCTGAGCGCCCCACTTCATGAAGGTTCTGATGGCAGTGGGGGCCGTGTAGAGCTGGGTGACCCGGTAGCGCTCGATGATGTCCCAGAGTCGGTCCTTGGGCCACCCGGCCTGGTCGCCGTTACGCGCCTCGGGCCGTGGGGTGTCCGGGGTGCCCTCGTAGATGACCGACGTGCAACCGTTGGCCAATGGTCCGTAGACGATGTAACTGTGGCCGGTGACCCAGCCGATATCGGCTGCGCACCAGTAGACGTCAGTCTCCTGACGGAGGTCGAACACATATCGGTGGGTGTAGGCCACCTGGGTGAGGTAGCCGCCCGTGGTGTGCATGATCCCTTTGGGTTTGGCTGTCGTGCCCGACGTGTACAGCAGGTAGAGGAGTTGCTCGCTGTCCATCGGTTCGGCCGGGCAATGGGTCGGGACATCGGCTATCACGTCGTGCCACCACAGGTCCCGACCGTCGACCATGGTCACCTCGGTGTTGCAGCGGTTGACGACTACCACGTGCTCGACTGACGGGGCCCTGCCGACCAGTGCGGCGTCCACATTGGCCTTCAGCGCCGATGGGGCGCCACGGCGGTAGCCGGCGTCCGCGGTGATGATGAGCCGGGCCTCGGCGTCCTCGCATCGGTCCACGATGGAGTCGGGTGAGAAGCCCCCGAAGATGACGCTGTGGGCCACCCCTATGCGAGTACAGGCCAGCATGGCTACCGGTAGTTCGGGAATCATCGGCATATAGATGGCCGCTCGATCGCCGCGCTCGAGGCCTAGGGCAAGCAATGCGTTTGCGAACCGACACACCTCATCGAGCAGGTCGGCGTAGCTGATGGTCCGGGTGTCACCCGGTTCGCCTTCCCAGTGGTAGGCGATCCGGTCGCCGAACCCCGCCTCTACGTGCCGGTCTAGGCAGTTGTAGGACATGTTGAGCCGACCGCCGATGAACCATTTCGAGAAGGGTCGGTCCCATTCAAGGACCGTGTGGAAGTCCTCGTCCCAGGTGAGCAACTCGCGGGCTTGGCGGGCCCAGAAGGCCTCGTAGTCGGTGGTGGCCTCGTCGTGGTGGGAGGAGTCGGCGAGCAGCGCCGCGGCAGCAAACTCGGTCGGCGGCGGGAAGGTCCGTTCCTCTACGTAGAGCTCCTCGATGGTCGGTTCGGTCATCGCTTTCGCTCCTTAGCTCGTAGCCCGGACCGGCCTTGGACCTTAGTGGGAGGCAAAGCCTGGTCAGCAGCCGACCCGCCATTCCAAGGTGGTGAAGCCCCCTAGGCCGGTCGGATCACGGAGGGCTTCAGCCTCGACGATCCGGCTACGGCCCCGCACCGCCGCCAGGTCGCCGGTAGTTGCTTGTTCGGTCCAGGTTTGCCGACCCTCCGCCACCAGGTCGTCGATGCCGTGAGCTACTAGGAATGTGGACTGGTCGGTGGTCGAGGTCGGTTCGGGGAGTTGGTCGACGGCTACCTCTACTGTGATGTCTTGGCTGCCTGGGTCGTCGATCGGGCGACCACCTTGTTGGTGGCCCCGGTAGGTGCGTAGCCACTGGTTCACCGGGCGGGTAGCCATCTCGGTGGTGGTGGACGTGTAGTCGACAACCAGTAGGGCGCCGAAGTCGAGGCTCTCCAATGCCCCAGTGGTCCACGCGGCAGCGCTTCCCTGATCGGGGATCAAGGCTCCGGGGGCCGGTGCGATATCTACCGGGGGGAGGCACTCCTCGGCTAACACCTCGACAAGCTGATCGGCCTCGAGGCCTACCCGGACGCTTCTCCATTGATCACCGTCGGCGGCCAGTAGTCCGAAAGGCAGGTTGTCGAGGAGTTCGTTGGCCACCACCACCCCGGTGATACCCCCGTCGGGCAGATGGGCCGACGATACGAGACCAACGCCGGATGGCTGGTCAGCTCGCAGGACCGCTGAGCGCTCCACCATTAGGTAGGTCCCAGCTTCCAGACAGCGGGGTCCAGCGGCGACAACCGCCCGAGCCAGGGTTCCCCGGCCTGCTCCTGCTTCCACCACGGTGAACCCGCCCGGCTGGCCGAGGGCTTCCCAGACGTCATCCATCCAGCGGGCCAGAACAGCACCGAATAGCGGACCTACTTCGGGACTGGTCAGGAAGTCGCCCCGACGGCCGGCCGCTCCACCGGATGCGTAGAAGCCGTGCGTCTCGTCGTAGAGGCAGGCCTCGACGAACTCCGGGTATGGCATCGGGCCCGAACGGGCTATCCGGTCGGCCAGGCGGCCGGCCAACGGTCCGGTCGAACGACCGGGGATCTCAGCCTCCTAGGGCCAGCAGGCTCACATCGGTGAACCGGGCCACCGCTTGGGGGGCGACGCCGAACGCGAGGGTGACGATCCCGCACAGGGCCAGGGCCGTGGCCAGTGACGGGGTGACCGGCACGGGCGAGAGGTCGCCGTCGGGAACGTCTTCGGCCCACATCCGCCGGGCTATTGCCGCGTAGTAAAAAAGTGCGATCACCGAGTTGACGGCGGCCACTACGGCCAGCACGTACCCCCAGGGTTCGCCGGCTGTGGCCAGCACCCGGAACACTTCGAACTTGGCGAACCACCCGCCAAGCGGTGGGATGCCGGCTAGTGAGAACAGGAAAGCAGTCATGGCCAAGGTGAGTCCTGGCGCGTAGTGGAAAGCGCCGGCGTAGGAGGAGATCTCGGCCGAACCGGTCCGGCGGGCCAGGGTGATGACCACTGCGAAGGCCCCCAGGTTCATGGCCGCGTAGATCGCCAGGTAGGTGACGGTGGCCGATAGGGCCTGGTCGCCGGTGGCCACGCTGTGGCCGGCCACGGCCAGCGGGGCGATCATGAACCCGGTCTGGGCTACGCCTGAGTAGGCCATGAGCCGCACCATGTTGGTTTGGCGCAGGGCCACCAGGTTGCCAATGGTCATCGAAGCCGCCGAGAGCACCCAGACCAGCGGCTCCCACACATCGGCCCGGCCGTAGAAGCCGACGAAGACCAGGGCCAGGAGGGCCACGAAGCCGGCGGTCTTCGAGGCCACCGATAAGAAGGCGGTGACCGGGGTCGGGGCACCCTCGTACACGTCGGGGGCCCAGGTGTGGAAGGGCGCTGCGGACACCTTGAAGCCGAAGCCCGCGACCACAAACACGATGCCGAGGGTCACTGCAGCCACCGACCCGGTGTCCGATCCGACCGCTTCGCCGATCCCGGCAAGGATGGTGGTGCCGCTCACCCCGAAGAGCAGTGACATGCCGTAAAGCATCACGGCTGAGGCGAACACCCCCATCAGGTAGTACTTGAGCCCCGCTTCGTTGGAGCGCGGGTCGCGTTTGCGCCAGGCCACCATCAGGTAGGCCGGGATGGAGAGCAACTCGAGGGCCACGAACACCGAGATGAGGTCCCGGGAAGACGCCATCATGACCATGCCCATCACCGAGGCCAGCAGCAGGCCGTAGTACTCGTTCTCCCAGTAGTCGCCTTCGGCCACGTAGTTGGTCGACATCAGGACCACTAGGTAACCGGCCAGCAGGAACACGACCTTCATGACCAGGGCGAAGTCGTCCACCACGTATGCGCCGCCGAACAGCACCCGGTCGGTGCCGTCGACGGCCAGGGTGAGGAGGGGGATGGTGGTAGCCAGCAGCCCCAGTCCGGCCAGTGCCCCGGTGTAGGGCCGGATGCGGTCGAGGAACACGATGTCGAGGAGGGTGATCAGACAGCCCATTGACAACAGGACGATCTCGGGCGCGACAGCGTGCCAGTCGATCGCAGGGCGCTCGAAGGCTAGGGCCAGGAGGCCGGGGTCCACCGATCAGCCTCCGGTCGCCGCGTGGTCGTGAGAGTGGTGGTTCTGCCCGCCTAGGTCGTAGACCTCGGAGCAGGCCAGGGTTTCGGCGAGGTCGTGGTCCAACGGTGCCTCGACGGTCAGGCAGGGGGTCAGCGAGGCGTCCACGGCGTCGTCGGTGATCCCGAACACCAGGTTTGGGTAGATGCCGATGGCCAGGATGAGGGCCAGCATGGGCGCCCAGGCGATCCACTCCGTCCGGGTGGTGTCAACAATGTTGGGGTCGTTGGCGAATTCGTCGGGTGGGTTGCCAAAGGCCGACCGTTGTAGGAGCCACAGGAGGTAGCCCGCAGCCAGCACGGTGCCGAGGGCAGCGACGACCATGAAGGTGCGGAACGTCTCGACGGGCAGGCCGTTGGCCGGGTTGTAGGCCGACAGGATCGCTGGGAACTCACCCCAGAAGCCGGCCAGGCCGGGAAGACCGAGGGAGGCCATGGCGCAGAACCCGAAGATCCACCCCATGCGGGGGGCTTGGACGAGTAGGCCGCCCAGCCGGCTGATCTCGAGGGTGTGGTAGCGCTCTTTGACTGAGCCAGCCAGGAAGAAGAGCATCCCGGTGATCAGCCCGTGGGCCACCATTCCCATGATCGCTGCGTTGATGCCGAAGTCGGTCAGGGTGGAGATACCCAGCATCACGAAGCCCATGTGGGCCACCGACGAGAATGCGATGAGTCGCTTCATGTCAGTCTGGGCCAGGCAGCCCAACGCCCCGTAGATGATGCCGATGACAGCCAGCAGACCGATCCATGGTGCCCACCCGACCGCCGCGTCGGGCAGGATCGGGATTGCGATTCGAATGAACCCGTAGGTGCCGAGCTTTAACAGGACGGCGGCCAGGATCACCGAGCCGACGGTTGGGGCTTCGGTGTGGGCATCGGGCAGCCAGGTGTGGAACGGGAACATGGGGACCTTGATCCCGAACCCGAGGAACATGCCGCCGAAGATCCACAGTTGCGCGGTGTGGGACACCGCGTTGGCTACCACGCCGTCGGCCAGTTCGCTGAACACGAACGACTCGGCGCCGGTCAGGAAGAACAGGGCTAGGAAGCTGACCAGCATCAGTGCCGAGCCGAACAGGGTGAATAGGAAGAATTTCATTGAGGCGTAGCGCCGGTTGGGGCCGCCCCACACGGCGATCATGAAGAACATGGGTAGTAGGACCACTTCGAAGAACACGAAGAACAGCACCAGGTCCTGGGCCAGGAACGTGCCGATCATTCCTGTCTCGAGCACCAGTATGAGGATCAGGAAGGCCTTGGGGTTTCGGGGTTCCGGGAAGTGGTTCCAGCTGTAGACGATGCACAGCGGCACGACGAGCACGGTCAACAGGAGCAATGGCAGCGATATGCCGTCGACGCCGAGCACGTAGCGGCTGTGGATTGCTTCGATCCAGTTCTTGTCGACCACAAACTGGAGGCGGTCAGTGGCGCCCAGGTCGAACCAGAACAGCACCAGCAGGCTGACGAATGCCACCCATAGTGTGGTAACCAGCGCGATGAGCCGATGCCGGTCCTCCCGCTCCTTCGGGATGAGGAGCATCACCGCGGCTCCGAGCAGCGGCGAGAAGGTGGCCACGGTGAGGCCCCAGCCGTCGAGCAGATTTTCCATGTCTGACCTCTCCTAGACGATCACGATGAGTAGCCCGGCCAGAACCGTTGCCGCGGCGAAGAGGATCGCCGCATAATTCTGGATCTTCCCGGATTGGATGCGGCGAAGTTTCTCGCCGCTGTCGGTCGAGACCTGTCCCGTGCCGTTGATGAAACCGTCGACCACCATCTGGTCGATCTGGTGGTAGACGATCTGACCTGCGGCCACTGCGGTGCGTCCCACCTCGTCGACGGCGCGGTCCAGCACCTCCTGGTTGGTGCGGTAGGCGAAGCGGGCTACCGGACCCTTTGTGCCATCGGCCACGATCCCGGTGTAGAGGTGGTCGAGGTAGTACTTGTTGGCCAGCAGGGTATGGCCGAGGCGGGCCACGGCAAGTCGGGTAGTCGGGCCATTGGGGAGTTCGGTGAGGCTTCGTCCGGCAGCCTTGGAGGCCCTAGTGACGCGCACGAAGTAGTAGTGGCCGGATAGTCCTGCCCCAGCCAGAACCACCAGGGTGGACACCATGGCCAGCGACCAACTGGGGGTCGCGTGGGTGATCTGGGGGAAGTAGCCGGCCACCGGTTCCACGTAGTGACCGAATCGCTCCTGGAACGACTCGGGGACCAACTGGAAGCCCTTGGGCAGGTTGGCAAATCCTGCGACCAATGCCAGGCCGGCCAGAATCCACAGCGGCACGGTGATCCGTGGGCCCGACTCGTGCGGTTGACCGTGGCCGCGGAACTCGCCGAAGAACGTGAGGTACACGCAGCGGGTCATGTAGGCGGCGGTGAGGGCCGCGGTGACCATGCCCATGACCAGCATGAGGGTGTAGGCGCCGTTGCCGCCGGTGCCGCCGAGGAAACCCCATCCGCCGGTGCCGGCCAGGATTTCGTCCTTGGACCAGAATCCGGCGAGCGGAGGTAGGCCGGCCAGGGCGATGGAGCCGATCATGAACGTCCGGTAGGTGTGGGGCATTTTCCGACGAAGGCCGCCCATGTCGGATTTCATGTCGAAACTGTGAACAGCGTGGCTCACTGATCCGGAACCGAGGAACAGGCAGGCCTTGAAGAAGGCGTGGGTGAACAGATGGAACATGGCTGCCGTCCAGGCTCCGACGCCTAGGGCCATGACCATGTAGCCCAACTGGGAGATCGTGGAGTAGGCCAGCACCTTCTTGATGTCCCGCTGCACGAAGGCCAGGCAGGCTCCGACGAGGGTGGTGAACCCGCCGATAAGAGCCATCAGGTTGATGGAGGTTCCGGCGATAGACAGGCCCTCGAAGAAAACCCCGTAGAGGCGGGCAATCATGAACACGCCGGCCACCACCATGGTCGCCGCGTGGATGAGCGCCGAAACGGGCGTCGGCCCGGCCATGGCGTCGGGCAGCCAGGTGTGGAGGAAGAACTGTCCTGACTTGGACATGACGGCGGCCATCAGGCAGCAGGAGGCGATCAGCAGGGTGGTGTGGGGCAGCATCCCTGATGAGGCAAGGGCGTTGGTCTCGACGATTGAGAATGACCCGAAAGTGTCGGGGCGGGCGGCACCCACGGCGAAGAACAGGATGGTCACTCCGACGATTAGTCCCATGTCGCCCACCCGGTTGGTGAGGAAGGCTTTCAGCGCGGCGTCGGAGTTGTCCCGCTCCTCCCACCAGTGGCCGATCAGCACGAAGGAGCACACGCCGACCAGCTCCCAGGCGACCAAGAGTTGCAGGGTGTTCTCGGAGACGACGAGGAGCAGCATCGACGCGCTGAACAGGGACAGGAAGGCGAAGAAATGGGTGTAGCGACGGTCTCCGGCCACGTAGTCGGTGGAGTACACGTGTATGAGCAGTGACACGAGGGTCACCATGAAGAGCATCATCACGGCCGGTCCGTCCACCAGCGTCCCAGCGGTGAACTCCACGCCGCCCGCCTGGAACCAGGTGACCGTGTTGGTCACGGCCACCGACGGCTCGCCGTGTACCTGGTGGACGCCCGGGTCAGCCGCATGTCCGTCGTGGTCCACGGCCACTACCGACAGGTGGGTCTCGTGGCCGTGGTAGTCGTCGCGGTGGCTCATCCAGGCCAGCCCGGTGCACACCGACAGCAGTAGGGCGATGCCCAGGGCGGCGATCCCTAGTTCGGAACCGCCCCGTGGGAGCCGCTTGCCGAAGAACAGGATCCCAACAAACGACAGAGCGGGCAGCAGCGGGATTAGCCAGGCGTTGCGCAGGAACCAGTTGCCGCTCTCGGTCACCCCGAGGGGGAGGCTTCCGGCCGCCGAGGCGGCGAGGACGAATAACCCTTCCATCGGCTCAGCCCCTCATCAGGTCGATCTCGGTGAGATCGATGTTGCGACGGTTCCGGTACAACAGCAGGACCATGGCCAGGCCCACTCCGACCTCAGCGGCCGCCACGGCCACTACGAAAAGAGCGAACACCTCACCCGGGATAGCCTCCCGGAAGGCGGCGAACGACACCAGGTTGATGTTCACCGCGTTGAGGATCAGCTCGATCGACATGAGTACTAGTACCCCGTTGCGGCGGGCTAGCACCCCGTAGACGCCGATGGCGAACAGCACCGCGGACAGCAGCAGGAACTGGTTCAACAGCATGGTTCAGTCACTCCGGGCCACGACGACGGCTCCGATGAGGGCAGCGAGCAGCAGCACCGAGATCGCCTCGAAGGGCACGATGTACTGGCCGAAGATGCTGTCGCCGATCTGAGCGGCGGTGCTAGGCGCGGAGCGTGCCAGTTCGGCGTCCCGGAACGTGTCGACCAGTGCCCCGGCGGTCACGCCGAGCACTAACACTCCGACCAGGGCGGCCATCAGGTGTCGTTCCCGACCCACGTCCTCGTCGGTGCCGTACGAACCGCGGGTGAGCATGATCCCGAAGAGGAAGAGGACCACGATGGCCCCGATGTAGACCAGCACCTGGGTTACGGCCACGAACTCGGCCCCCAGGAGGATGAACAGCCCAGCG
>PYIL01103387.1_pt1 | contig 12435 bp, 11 predicted proteins | sample 3578041 | NCBI WGS metagenome assembly PYIL01 (sample SAMN08408023, study PRJNA431606) | Marine metagenome isolate SA_KN192-05_S13_150m, whole genome shotgun... | biome: marine; feature: oceanic pelagic zone; material: water; isolation source: 150 m water sample, 0.2-0.8 um fraction ... | reverse complement strand
TACAACCGAATCACCTTTGAGGAGCCCCAGATACCGACTGCCTGTTATGACACAGACGGCCGCGTGGTGAGCATCAACAGTTTCTCCAAGACCTACGCGATGACTGGCTGGCGTGTGGGCTACGCAATCGCTCCAGCAAGTCTCGCCCCCCTGATACGTAAGTGTCAGGAGCCAACAGTCGGGTGTGTCAACGCTCCCGCCCAATATGCATCTCTTGCTGCCCTTACCGGACCGCAGCACCTCGTCGAGGAAATGAGGAATGCTTATCTAAACCGCCGAAACATCTCCCTTGAAATGCTCTCACAAGCAAATGTTCCGGTTTTCACACCTGGTGGCGCCTTCTATCTGTGGATCGACATATCTCAGTCAGGCAGGACAGCCCAGGACTTTTCGCTAGACCTGATCCACAACCATCAGGTGGCCATCGTCCCCGGGACCACATTTGGAGCCGAGAACAGTGATCGGGTCAGAATTTCACTGGCTTCCGATGCGAGCGATCTCCAAGAAGGGCTTCGTCGCCTGATCTCGGAGCTTGAACGTTAACTGGCTGGAAAGAAGGCGGATTCAGAGGGGTATAAAGACCGAAACGTCTCTTCGGCCGCCGATGACCAATCATCCCCAATTGGCAACAACAACTTGTTCTGGCTGACCGGAGAACATGGGGGTCCTTTGGAAACAAGGATGTGAGTCTGGCCCATCCGACAGTGCAATATGTAGGAGTAGACGGTTGGGAAACGACTGTGGCTACAGATGCCAGTCCCACCGTCGTCGTGACTCGAGAGTAGATCTAAGACATCCTCGAGCCGCTCGGCTTCAGCGAGTCGGCTTGAAGACGAGCGGAGTCTGAGAGCGCTAGTAGTTGTGTCCTGATCCAATTCGGTGGCCCCAAATGAAATGTGGTGATTCGTGCGCGTATGACGCTCGTCGTACAGTTCCACTGAGATGTCGCTACCCCGCACCTCTAGGCCAGCAATAGCCTGTTGGTCAATCAGGACAAAATTCGCGCACCAGTAAGGACCATCCTGAACCGTACTTTCCACTGCCCTTATCGCCGAACCAATATCTCGCCCTTCGAGCAAAGCAACCTCGGTTAGTAGGTCATAGTTCGCTCCTCCGGAAGGCTCCTCCCTAACGTTTGAATCAGCACAGAGGAGTCCGTAGCGATTTGCACCGATCGAGTAACCGGAGAACACGTCGGCCGAGCCGTCTTCTCGGTCCCAAGTTGGAGTACCTACCACTCCGAAGGCTTCTTTCGAGACATCAAGGCGGTCCTCAAAATTTTCCCGACCAAAGTCCTTGTTCTTGAATAGCAGGTACGACCCATCCGATAGGCGCAACGCCCCGGTTGTACACATACCATCTCACCCTAGACTCGCGTCGGATATTTCTTGCTCCTAGTATCGTCCGAAATTGCCAGTTGTCTGAGTTTCCGAGTCTGACCAGGGCCAGCAGGAAAGCAACCACAGCCACCGAGGCGGCAGAGATTTGACACTCACCACTGCGACAGAAACCACTACAGAAGTAAATTTGGTTGACCGCGTTTACAGGTCGTTGAGAGCTGGAATCGTTGACGGGACATATCCTCCCGACACTCCCCTACGGCTACAGGCTCTTGCCAAGACAAACGACGTCAGCCTCATCCCAGTGCGAGAGGCACTGAGACTGCTGGAACGAGAGCGACTAGTTGTCGCCACCCCAAATAAGGGTGCGCGTGTTGCCCCGATTTCCCTGGAATGCCTACGTGACCTCTACCAAGTCCGCAAGATCGTCGAGTCCGAAGCCCTACTCCTCGCCGCTCCAAGACTCTCTACTGCTGCCCTCTCGGAACTCCGATCACTCGTCATCAAAATGGCAGACCTATTCATGGTCGCCGATAAGGCGGGATACCTCGAACTTCACCGTCAGTTCCACTTTGCCATCTACCAGAAGAGCGACTCAATCTGGCTCATGCACATGATTGAAACCCTTTGGGGGCATGCCGACCGATACATCCACCTCGCAGTGCGCTATGAACGGTCCGCTGAGGAAGTACTTCTGGAACATCTACGAATACTCGACAAGATTAGTTCTACTGATTTTGAAGGTGCCTGTTCGGCGCTCAGAGACGACCTTGACCACACCATTCAGCGAGTACAAGCCGCCATCTCGGTCAAACAAGTCGAAGACCGCCTTGCTTATGTCTAGTAGGGGGCTGCAATCACCCTGAGGGTCAAGCCCTGGGTCTAAGCGGAGCTGCGAACCGGCCGACAAAGAGTTCGTGGCTCAAGACTCGACATCCCTGACGCCAATTCTCGGAGAGAGCAACGCTCTCCTAGGACTGGTAGATCTGAGCCCACGTCGTGGTTGATCTCTACGGTTGATCGATTCTTAGCCTGAATCACCCTTCAGATGAACAGAATTGCCACCCAACAGGCTGTGCCAAAATCTTCGTCAAGACTTTATAACGTCGTTGTAACGCTATAACGTCCCGCGCTTGGAGGCTCCATTCGCGTGACCACGTCGCTGATCACAGGCTGTTCAACGGGCATAGGGCTGGCAACGGCAGTCCATCTCGCCGCTCACGGTCACACGGTCTATGCGTCAATGCGCGACGAGGCGTCCTGTGACGCCCTTCTTGCCGCTGCCGCCGCGGCTGCGACCGAAGTAGCAGTCCTCTCCATTGATGTAGACGATCCAGCGTCAATAAGAGACGGAGTTGGCCACGTGCTGGCAGACGCAGGTGGCTTAGACGTGCTTGTCAATAACGCTGGGGTCGGCGATCTTTCTGCAGTCGAAGAAACAACCGACGCTGGCCTCCGCCAGATGTTTCAAACAAACGTCTTCGGGCCCATAGCAATGATCCGAGCAGTCCTGCCGACGATGCGTTCTGCAGGGTCCGGGACCATAGTAAACGTGAGTTCAGTCTCCGCTCGGATCGTTTCGGCCCTCTCCGGCCCATATGCAGCAACTAAATACGCGATGGAAGCCATTACACAGGCTGTAGCCATAGAAGGAGCGGCATACGGAATTCGGTCCTTCGCTATAGAGCCTGGGTTCATCCAGACGCCAATGCTCACAAAGGCTCTGTTGACCTTGCCATCCAGTGGCGGGCCCTACGACACCGTTGCCAGTTTCATCCAATCCCTATACGAGGGTGGCCTTGACGAAGGCGGTGATCCCAATGATGTCGCTATGGCTATCGCCGCTGCAATCGAATCCGAAGATGCCACCATTCAGCGCCCCGTCGGTCCAGCCGCCGACTGGATCATCGCAGGCAGGGCGGCTGCAGATGATGCTGCCTGGATCGAACTCTGGCGGTCCCGGACCCAAGAAGAGTTTGCAGAAGGGTTTCAAGACCTATTCGGAGATGCCCCTTAGCCGCCATGAAAGATCGCCCATTGAAATGAAAACCACCGGGCAAAACTCCTAAAGAAACGAGGCAAACAAATGGAATTTCGGAGATCTGGTGACCTAGACGAAGCACTTGCCTCTCTAGCGGAACTTGGGGACAAGGCCCAGGTGCTTGCTGGAGGCACCGATGTGATGATCCAACTTGAACGTGGCGAGATTTCTCCAGAAACGCTCGTACACATCGAACGGATCGAGGGCATGCGGAGCATCGCCGAGAATGGCCGCCTCACACTAGGAGCACTCGTCACCCACACAGACCTGGCCCAAAGCCCGGTGCTTTGTGACCGATACCAGTCAGTTGCTCACGCCGCCTCACTCGTCGGAGGCTGGCAGACCCAGGCCGTCGGAACAATCGGCGGGAACGTGTGTAATGCCTCCCCAGCTGCTGATCTTCTACCCCCGCTCCTTGTCCACGACGCAAACGTTCTTCTGGCCAGCAAGGACCGCGGTGAACGCGAAGTGCCCCTCGCCGATTTTGTTGTCGGCAGGCGGACCATTGCCCGCGAACCTGACGAACTGGTTACCGGGTTCAGTCTCGACAACTCGGACAGCCGAACTGCCGACATCTACAGGAAGGTTGGGCGACGTGGAGCCATGGAGGTCGCGATTGTTGGCCTCGCAATTCGACTCTCCGTTGACCCAGCGGGAACGATCAACGACGCCCGTATAGCCGTCTGTTCGGTCGCTCCGGTCCCTTTCCGTGCCCAGGCCGCGGAACAAGCCCTTCTAGACACAAAGGCAAATGGTGAAGAGATCGGTACTGCGGCTGCTCTGCTCCTCGAACAAGCCGAGCCCATCGATGACGTTCGGGCTACCGCCAGATATCGGAAAATGGTCCTTCCGAAGATCTTTGAAAGTGCTGTGGACCAGTGCTACTCGCGAGTCGCTAGCGGCCTGTCATGACCTCAGTTAGCGCCTCAGTTCTTGTAAACGGTCGCTCGGTCACCATCGATGGCCATGGAGCAACCACCTTGTTGGAATTCTTACGCAACTCTCTAGGCCTCACAGGAACCAAGGAGGGCTGCAGCGAGGGGGAATGCGGAGCCTGCACGGTTCTCATCGACGGCCAGCCAATTACCTCCTGCCTCTATCCAGTTCTGGCAACGGAGGGCCGTCATGTCGAAACTATCGAGGGGGTAAGTGAGGGATCTGACCTGAGTCCACTCCAAGAGACACTTATAACGGCAGGCGGTATCCAGTGCGGTTTCTGCACACCCGGTTTCGTGATGACACTTACCGCTCTTCTACGAAAACAGCCCAACCCCAATAGCGAGGAGGTAGCTAGCGCGCTGGCTGGAAACCTCTGCCGCTGTACTGGGTATTCCCAGATCGTGGAAGCTGCCGTAAGCCTCTCAGGCTCGGAGAAAAAATCATGACTCTGATCGGAACCTCCATCGCTCGCACTGACGCTGTCGAGAAAGTACGCGGGCAGTCCATCTACGGAGTAGACGTCGGAATGCTTGGGATGCTCCACGGCTGCCTGCTCCGCTCACCAGTTCCCTCCGGAACAATTACGCGGTTGGATACCACGGCCGCAATTGCGATGCCAGGAGTTCACGCCGTCTGCACCTCTGCGGACCAACCCAACACTCGTGCTGGCTGGGTTCTTTGCGAACAGCGCTTGTTCGCAACCCAACGTGTTCGATACGAAGGTGAACCGATTGCAGTGGTCGTTGCGGACTCACGCGAAGAAGCTAGAGCCGCAGTCGACGCCATCAGCCTGGAAATTGAAGAAGTGCCCGGCGTTGATCTCGCGACCGCCATGGCCGATAACCCTTCGAGTTCTCTTGTCCATCCTGAGTGGGAGACGTACCAACCCCTCGCGGGACCCGAAACCGATCACCCTCGTTGCCGAAATGTCGCAGCTCAGATGTCCTCTGAACCTGACGATGTTGACGCCATCTTCGAAGAAGCCGATCTGGTGGTGGAAGATGAACTTGTCAGCAACCGTCAGTATCAGGCCTACATAGAGCCCAAGAGTGCGGTTGCTGTATTTGCCGAAGGTCGCTACACGATTCACACAGCAAGCCAATACCCATTCAACGTTCGGGATCGGGTCGCTCAGTTCCTGGGTGTTCGGCCATCCAACGTCCGCGTTGTCGGCCACACAATCGGAGGAGGATTCGGAGGAAAACTTGATGCTGCCCTTGAACCAATCACAGCGTTCATGGCAGAAAAGACCGGTAGGCCAGTGCGAATCGCAAACGACCGGACAGAGGACCTTCTTACATGCCCGAGCCGTGAAAATGCCGTAGTCAAGATCCGGACTGCTCTCGACAAAGACGGCACGATGGTCGCGCGCGAACTGCTCTGCGACATGGACAACGGTGCCTACAGCGCAGAGTCAATCTGGCTGGCTTCGCTGCCGCTTCATATAGCCAAGGGCGTCTACCAGGTCGGTCCAACACGTGTAATTAGTCGACTCCACTACACGAACACCGCTCCAACAGGAGCTTTTCGCGGGGTGGGCGGCACCTACCTATACGCAGCCATTGAACGACATATGGATTCGATTGCTAACACACTTGGCATCGATCGACGTCAATATCGACTCGAGAATCTCCTTGGTGACGGTGACACCCTCCTAAACGGACAGGTGTTGGACAATGCGAGCACCCTAGGGAAGGCGTTCGAACGACTCGAAGAGATCCTGCCGTGGGATGAAACAAACGGATCCAAGGGCCCCTACCAAGGGCTTGGCCTCGGGGGCTGCGTCTGGTTAACCAACCCGATGCCTGGACAGGCCACAGTGAAGGTCAACGAGGACGGAACAATCACCGTCATTACCAGCGCGAACGACAATGGCTCTGGCGCGGTAACCATGGGAATTACCCAAATCGTTGCCGAAGAGTTCAGCGTCACCCCAGAGGAAGTCCACATAACCTCTCCCGACACTGACGTAACCGGGTACGACGCTGGGTCTCAAGGAAGTCGAACCACCCATATCGTCGGACGCGCAGCCCTGGATGCTTCCCTCAAGGTGAAGGAACAGCTGTTCGAAGTTGCTGCAGGGATGCTCGAAGCCAGTCCAGCCGACATGGATCTTGTCAATGGAGAAATTGGAGTAGTCGGTGCTCCCCAATCACGGATCTCTCTTAGCGAGGTCGCAGCAGCTGCTACTTGGACAACCGGACCGATTGTCGCTGCGGCCTCGTACACAACCCCACCCGTTGATTTCAACCCAGCGTGTGCCAGCGGACTGCTGTTCCCGACAATGCCAACTCCCTCGTACCACGCGCACATGGCCGCTGTCGAAGTTGATCCCATTACTGGCCAAATCGAAGTTCAGCGGTATGTGGTAGTCCAAGACGTCGGCCGAGCAATTAACCCGACAGGAGTACGTGGCCAGATCCAGGGTGCTGTCGCCCAAGGCATCGGCCACACCCTCTACGAAAGTTTGCAGATCGAGAACTGTAGATACCTCGAGCGAACGCTCGAGAACTACCGACTCCCTCTAGCCGTCGATATTCCAACCGTCGAGTTCATTCTGCTTGAAGAGGCTGACCCGGAGGGCCCTTATGGGGCTAAGGGAGTCGCCGAACCGCCGATCGCTCTTGTTTCTGCCGTTATAGCGAATGCCGTTAGTGACGCAATCGGGGCCCCAGTTACCAAGATTCCGATTACGCCAGAGGATGTCCTTGAGGCACTCAGCAATTGACGAACGTTCCGCCGACAGGACTCGGACCGTCAGAATTGAACGACTTGGCCGTCGGTTGCACGGTCCTAGCCGGAGGCGGTGGTGGGGACCCCCGAGTTGGGCTGCTGATGGCCCTCCACGCTGTATCAGAAACTGGCCCGGTTCCTCTCGTTCAACTCGAAGATCTAGACCCAGAAGGCCTTGTACTCCCTTCTGGAATGATTGGCGCTCCAACAGTCATGGTCGAAAAGATCCCAAATGGGGCCGAAAGCAAAGTCATTCGATCAGCCCTTGAGGCTCGATTGGGAAAGCCCGTCGTAGCAATGATGTGCCTGGAAATGGGTGGCATTAACGGAGTCCTACCCGTTGCCTGGGCGGCGAATGCCGGACTTCCAATAGTCGATGGTGACCTCATGGGCCGAGCCTTCCCTGAAGTCCAGATGTGCACGCCGCACCTACATGGGATCTCCGCTTGGCCATGTGCTGTCGCAGATGAGCGACTGCAGGTGATCACTTACGAAACACGCGACAACGTATGGCTTGAAAAATTGGCGCGAAACACCGTTTCCACCTTGGGGGGCTGTGCGTGCTCGAGTCTTTACCCAATGACCGCTATGGAAGCGGCGGTACCCACGATCCGAGGAACAGTCACAACTGCCATTTCGGTGGGTAGCGCCATTAGGACGGCTCCAGAAGATCCCTTCGACTCCCTTGATGCGATCATTCCACTTGCTCGCCTTCTCACCGGCAAGGTGACGGCTGTCGAACGCCGTACAGAAGGTGGATTTGTGCGTGGTTCTGCAGTCATAGAGGGAACCGGAGTAGACGGTGGTCGTTCACTTACGATCGAATTTCAGAATGAAAACCTTGTAGCCATAGAAAATGGTGAAGCGATAGCAACTGTCCCTGACATCATCACGCTCCTGGACAGCCATACCGCTCAAGGCATTGTGACTGAGCACATCCGATACGGCCAGAGGGTGGTAGTCGCTGTCTTTCCAGCCCCCGAACAATGGACGTCAGAAGCAGGCCTAGCGGTTGTTGGGCCTCGAGTATTTGGCTACGACGTTGACTACCGACCGGTCCATGCGGCGTCATGAAGACTGACGACACTTTCCGTATCGGGATCGACGTTGGTGGAACCAATACCGACGCAGTAGTTGTTGATTCAAATGACAACGTAATTGCGAAAACTAAGACGCCGACTACTCCTGATATCCAGAGTGGGATTTCCGCAGCGCTCGACTCAGTCCTCGACGGCCGTGCCGAATCTGTCAACAGGATCACGCACGTCATGCTCGGCACTACGCATGCAACAAATGCCATTCTCGAACGACGAGACCTGAACAAGGTCATCTCGGTAAGAGTCGCCGGACCAGCAAGCCACGCGATACCGCCTTTGTTCGACTGGCCAGAAGAACTCCGAGACGAAGTACTCGCGGGAGAAGTAATTGTGAATGGCGGTTCCGAGTTGAACGGTCAGGAATTGGCAAGGTTTGATCCAGAGCACCTGTCGAGATTTTTGGAGCAAATTGATGAAGAAGTCGATGCCGTAGCAATCACCGGTGTCTTCTCACCTGTCGTGCCGGATCATGAGTTGGCCGCCAAAGAGATCGTAAATGAAGTACTTGGCGATCTACCCGTCTCGTTGAGTCATGGCATCGGGGCACTCGGGCTTCTAGAACGCGAGAATGCCTGTGCACTCAATGCCGCTCTTCTCAGCGTGGCGGCAAGAATCGTGGATGGCCTAACCGGAGCTCTTGAAACCAAGGGGCTATCGTCACACGCCTACATTGCGCAGAACGACGGCACCTTGATGGGTCTCGACTACGCCCTCAAATACCCCGTTCTAACCATAGGAAGCGGCCCGTCGAACAGCATGCGAGGAGCCGCTTTCCTCACAGGAGTGAGCGACGCCCTTGTTGTCGACGTCGGCGGAACTTCAACTGATATCGGTGTAATGAACCGTGGTTACCCCCGAGAATCTAGTTCTCCGGTAGACATTGGAGGAGTTCGGACTAACTTTCGGATGCCCGATCTGGTCAGCATCGCTCTTGGAGGAGGAACCGTCGTCCGTGACTGCGTTGACGGTTTCCAAATCGGACCCGAAAGCGTTGGTTTCCGACTACTTGACGAAGCCCTGGTCTTCGGTGGCTCCACGGTCACACTCACGGACTGTGCAGTAGCAGCAGGTCGGGCAAACCTAGGTGACCCATCGCACCTGAAGAAAACGTTAAACAACCTTGAAGAGGTCTTCGTCAGATCCGACCGTCTACTTGCCGAAGCCATCGACACGGTCAAGGTCTCACGATCGGCGGTACCTCTTATCGCTGTCGGTGGTGGATCCATGCTGGTCCCCGATGATCTTCCGGGTGTCTCAGAGGTCCAGCGTCCCGAGCATTACGAGGTAGCCAACGCCATTGGAGCAGCAATCGCTTCAGTGTCAGGACAAGTTGATCGTGTCTACGAACTCTCTGACAGCAGTCGAGAGGAAGCGCTACAGCAAGCTTCCTTAGCGGCCCGCGATGAAGCAATCGCTGCCGGCGCTGATCCCGATTCGACCGAGGTCGTTGAACTCGAGGAGGTTCCGATGGCATATCTCACAGAACCAGTCATACGCGTTCGTGCGAAATGTGCGGGATCTCTAGCCGTTAACTAGCCCTTATGACCAACACAAACAAAACAAACACAAACGCTAAGAAGGGGTTCCAACGTGAGCAGTAGAAATATTCCAGTCGGTGTAATCCTTCATGGATCTACTCCGCCAGAACAGCTCATCAGTCTTTCCCAATTGGTGGAAGATCGCGGTTTCGATCAACTCTGGCTAAGCGAGGACTACTTCTTCCTTGGTGGAATATCGAGTACCGTCGCCGCCCTTCAGGCGACTAAGAGCATCCCGGTCGGCCTCGGAATTGTTTCGTCCGTAGTCCGACACCCTGCAGTAACCGCCATGGAAATAGCTACCACCGCGAGACTCTTCCCGGGACGGCTGATGGCTGGAATCGGACACGGTGTTCCGGCCTGGACTCAGCAAATGGGCGTCTACCCTGCATCGCCACTTACAGCAATGAGGGAGGCGGTAACTGCCGTCCGGCGCCTCCTCGATGGAGAAACATTGACTGAAAACGGCAACTACTTCAGTTTTCAGGATGTGGTTCTTACCCACCCCGGAGAGGGTGTGCCTCTGTACTGCGGAGTAATCGGACCCAAGTCACTGGAGTTTTCAGGCGAAGTCGCTGACGGGACCGTAATTTCAGTTGTAGCCGCTCCTAAGTACCTGGAGTTCGCACGAGATGCGATAGCCCGGGGTGCATCAATAAGCGGTAAAGACCCGGCAGACCACCAACTGCCAACCTTCGCCCTATACAACGTAGACGCCGATCGCGAAAAAGCTCGAGCAGCGGCCAAAGGTGTCCTTGCCTTCTACCTCGCAGCCGTTGGTCCTACTGCTATGACCGGTGTGTATGGAGTCAACGAGGAATTAGCTGACATGGTCGCGCGTGGTGGGCCAGACACCGTTGAAGCAGAGATGCCAGACGAATGGCTCGACACCTTCGCTATCGCTGGCGAACCAGATGAGTGCGCAGAGAGGATCTCGGCTCTCCATGAAGCTGGTGCTACGAGTGTGGTACTGGCCCCTGTGCCGCCAGATGACGGCAGGGATCGCGAGATGATCGAGTTAACAGCCTCATCGGTGCTCCCGCTGCTCTGAAATATCAACTTAATCACCTAGGACTTGAGGAGTGAACAGTGAGTGAGAACGTCGTCTTTTTCTTGACCAGACTTTCAAACCAGGAAGAACGGGAAGCTTACGAATCGTGGGTGCGCGAGACGGACGTACCGACTGCCCGTGGACTTCCCGGAGTCAACAACTACCGAGTGGTTCGTCTAGAAAGCCCCGTCATGGATGGGGTCAGTTCCCCACCGTATGACTACATAGAGATCATAGAAATTTCGGACCTTGAGACCTACCAGAATGGCCTCGGTGGCGTTGACCCGGACTTCCTAGCCCAGTTCACTGGCTTCATCGGTCAGTTCGAGAGCGTGTGCGGCAGCGTGGTGGAGTGACCAAAAACATTCGGTTCGGAATCGGTGTTCCGACAGCAACCGAAGGAATGATGTATCCGGTGCCCTATGCAGGGATTGAGCAGGCAATCCACATAGCCGTAGAGGCTGAATCCCTAGGTTACGAATCGGTTTGGGGCAATGACCACGTCTCAACACAGAGTTACGTTCGACGCGAATTTGAACAACCGCCGTCCTATTTTGACCCACTCAGTTATCTCAGTTATCTGGCTGCAGTAACCACAGAAGTGCGGCTAGCCACCTGCGTGTTGGTTCTCCCCTTCCGTCACCCTGTTCTCGTTGCCAAACAGGCAGCCACACTTGACCAACTCTCGGGTGGCCGGTTTGTACTCGGAATTGGGGTTGGGGCGTACCGGGAGGAATTTGAGGCGATGTGGCCAGAACGAGCACTTCATCGCGGCGACTACGTTGATGAGTCAGTCGAAGCTATTCAACTCCTTCTCCGCGAGCGGGAATCCAGTTACTCGGGAAACACCCTGAACTTCAACAACATCGAAAGTTTCCCTAAGGCCATTCAGGACCCCTTGCCGATCTTGTCTGGAGGCAACTCGCTGGGAGCGCGCCAGCGGGCCGGTCGCTTTTGTGACGGCTGGCTCCCGGCCTGCCTTACGCCAGGCGAATATCGGGACGGCGTTGCCGAGATCAGTCGTGCGGCAGAACTGAATTCAAGAACGCTGGGTGATATTGAAAATGCCATTCAAGTAGCCGTCTCAGTCGATTCCACACACGAGGCTGCTGTCAGCCGATTCCGATCATCCCAGGTCCATGCCCACCTCCACTCGTTGTCCTCTTCAACGCTCAAGGGGAAGCTTGACACAGGCTTGGAGGATCGCAATCTTGTTGGGACCCCAGAAGAAGTCCGCGAGAAGATCTCGCAGTATTCCGACGCTGGAGTAGATACTTTCGCTGGTTTGTTATTCGCTGTGAACACCGTTGAAGAAACCCTCGAGTCAATGGCAATGTTCGCCGAAGAAGTCATGGGCCTATGAACAGACTGAAGGTCGCCACCAGCCAGCGGCTCCTGAGTGCACTTGAGAACGCTCCGTTCGACGGCTTGATTCTTGGTAGCCCCTCCAACGTGGCCTACGCGACGGGATACCGCAGCGTGGCTGGAGCTATCGCGTCAGGACCGCGGATGTTGGCCTGTATTACCGAAGAGCGGCAATTGCTGGTTGCTCCGGCCGGGGACGCGGCAGAGGCCCTCGATTCTGGTATTGCCGAAGATGACTTCATTCCTTACGGAAGATTCTTCTTCGAGTCATACGATGGCCAGCACGCCGCTGCATCCATGTCTGATGTACACGCTGATATGGAATCGGCGC
>PYIL01302800.1_pt1 | contig 12488 bp, 9 predicted proteins | sample 3578041 | NCBI WGS metagenome assembly PYIL01 (sample SAMN08408023, study PRJNA431606) | Marine metagenome isolate SA_KN192-05_S13_150m, whole genome shotgun... | biome: marine; feature: oceanic pelagic zone; material: water; isolation source: 150 m water sample, 0.2-0.8 um fraction ... | reverse complement strand
TCTTGGAAAACACCCCCTTCTTTCCATACTTTTTCCAAAACAGGTGCCAAACGTCTATCACCACGAGACAATATTCCTTCCACAACAGTTGCTCTGCTGTCATGCCATTTGAGTTTTAAACCTCTAATTTTTTTAGCAGCATCCCTGAGAAGATAGATCTTTCGTAAAAGTTCTTGCTCGGTGTTTTGCCCAAACCATTGAAAAGGTGTGCCGGGCTTAGGAACAAACCCACCTACGGAAACAGTTACAGAAGGACTTTTATGATATTTCCTCCCAATCTCAAGAGTTTTTTCAGCTAGGTCAACTATTCCTAGAGTGTCTTCATCTGTTTCTGTTGGCAGTCCAATCAAAAAATAAAGTTTAACTCTTCTCCATCCTTGTGAATAAGCAGATTCAACTGCGGCGAACAGGTCATCATCACTTATCAATTTATTAATAACTTGCCTTAACCGCCATGTCCCAGCTTCTGGAGCGAATGTCAATCCAGTTCTGCGCGCTTGTTGCATTTGTGAGGCGGTATCGACTGTAAATGCATCCACACGAAGACTTGGTAGGGATACTGACACAGGACTACATAAATCCTGAGTCATAACTTCTGAAATAACATTTTCTATCCCGCTGAAATCCGCGCTACTTAGGGAAGTCAAAGAGACTTCGTCATATCCGGTTCTTTTCAGCCCTTTTTCCACCATCGAAACAATTTGCTCTCGTGGTCTCTCCCTCACTGGGCGAGTAATCATTCCTGCTTGGCAAAACCTACACCCCCTCGTGCAACCGCGAAATATCTCCACATTCAGCCGATCGTGTACAACTTCCGTAAGTGGGACTAATTGATTTTTGGGATAAGGCCAAGCTTCCAAATCCGAGATTGTTCTCTTCTCTATTACGTTTGTTATATTTTTTTCTACTTTCGGCAATATGGAAACAAGTCTTCCTTTTGAAAAAGTAGTTTCATAAAGTGAAGGAACATAAACACCGGCTAATCTCGCGAGTTCCCGCAACAACCCGCTTCTATCAAGTTCCTTTCCTGATTTCGACTTCCAATGAGAAAATATTTCGCTTATCTCCCCTACTACTTCTTCCCCATCTCCCAATACGGCGATATCTATAAAGTCCGCAAAAGGTTCTGGATTATAAGTGCAATGACCTCCCGCAATAACAATAGGGTGCTCTGCATTTCGATCCTTTGAATAGAGAGGAACATCAGACAGATCCAAACATTCCAACAGGTTCGTATAAACCAACTCTGCAGAAAGGTTGAACGCCAAAATGTCAAACTCTCCAGCGGCACGATGGGTATCAACTGAGAAAAGTGGAATTTTGCGTTTTCTCATCTCACGTGACATATCCACCCAAGGCGCATACGAACGTTCCGCAACTGAATCATCGCGTTCGTTCAATATTTCATAAAGTATTTGTAAACCTTGATTAGGTAAGCCGATCTCGTATGTATCTGGATAAATGAGAAGCCACGAAGCCTTCTCCGGAGAATGTTCAGGATCAATCGCCCCGTCTTCTCCACCTATATACCTTGCAGGCTTCTCTACATCATCTAGAAACTGTTCGAGCTCATCCCATAGCGAACTCATGAGTTTAATAGTAGCGCTTTGTTTTTGAGATTAATTAAAAGCACTTAATTTGATCTCTCGTGACGTCGCATGTGAACACTTTCAACTAATCCCAGTCCAAGGAAAGTAGCTACAACAGAAGATCCGCCGTAACTAATTAGAGGTAACGGAATTCCTGTAATCGGCATAATTCCAGTTGACATCCCGACGCTCTGAAAGGTTTGGAAAAGAATCATGCAGAATATTCCAACAGAAATCAGCAAACCAAAAGTGTCTTCAGCCAATCTTCCAATTCGCCAAATCCTGAGCAACAAAAGTCCTATTAGCGTTAAAACAAAAATACTTCCCAAAAACCCTGTTTCTTCTGCGATCACTGTAAATATGAAATCTGTTTGTTGTTCGGGAACTAAATCTGATTTATTTTGTGTGCCTTCAAACAATCCACTTCCAGTAATTCCACCATTACCTATTGCTATTTGTGCTTGTTCAAGGTTGTAACTTGCAGCTGTGGATTCATCATCATTAACAAAAACCAGCAATCTTGAAACTTGATAATCCTCAAGGGTTTCCGACTCAAATACAGCTATTACTCCTGTCAATAGAATTAGAAACAGAATAAGCAAATAACGCCCTTGGATACCAGCTGCCACTACCATCCCGGCCGTGATCGCTCCATACACAAGAATCGTTCCTAAATCAGGCTGGGCGAGGATAGCCGCAATCGGTAAAGCAGCGGCAATAAGTGTCGCTACTAGTCTTTTCTTGCTTATTGTCTCGTCACCGCTAAGCAAGAATGCAAGCACGACCACGATTCCAATTTTGCAGTATTCCGAAGGTTGAAAATGGTAAATTCCCAATTCATACCAACCTTTAGTTCCTTTTTTCTCAACACCCAAAAATAGAACCGAAAAAAGCAATCCGAGGATGACTAAATATATTAAAGGAGCAAGTCTTTGAAGCCTTTTATGACCGATTGTTGCGACAATTAGCATCCCGACGACTCCTAACAGGAGAAAAATCGCCTGCTTTTGAACATACAAAATTTCACTTTTTGCTACTATCTCAAAAGGTTTTTTAGTTGCTGAATAAATCATCAACAACCCAACTCCACCTAGAAGTAGGGCAAGTACCGGAATCGAGAAATCAACATGGCGTAAAAGTTTACTTTTCCCGAAATTTGGAGTTCTGATATCAACCATCTCATCTACTCCATACTCGAGGAAATACTTAACTGATCAGTGGGTGATAAGAGAGATTGAATTACCTGATCACAATTGATTTCGATTCCACGAACCCTAACAGTTCCATCTGGACTCAAAGCAGGTCCGAAAATCTCCACTTCAGATTCACTGAAACTTTCTAAATTTTTCAACGAGTCGCTTTCTCGCCAAATATACCAGTCGATGCATAGTGGCAATGAAGCAGAAACTGCATAACGGTTTTCGGTTGTTAGTGCTTCTGGAACCCTGTCTTCTACTACTTTCTGTAAAACTCTGGCGCTCATGGGTGCTGCGACAGCACTACCGAATCCGGCTTCTTCTAGCATCGCTACCATTACATAATCCGGGTCCTGAGCTGGAGTTATTGCTGCAAATACAGATGAGTCAGCTTTGCCTCTAACCTCAGCTGTTCCGGTTTTTGCGGCTGTTGGGAAGTCTTCTAGTGGGAAAAATGCACCATCTGTAGCTACTGAATTAAACGCCCAATAAGCAGTTCCTTCTATATCTTCTGTTACGCCCACAAGTCCTCTGAGTACTCTATTTCTGAAGTCCAGGTCAATTTCAATTTCCCTCTTAACCCTTTTGCCAAACTCTTTAAGCATTTCACCATTCCTGTCAAATACATATGCAACAATATTTGGGGCGAAATTTGTTCCGCCATTCGCAAATGTTGCGTATGCATTAGCCAGTTGGAGAGGAGTTACAAGTACGTCTCCTTGACCAACAGAAATGTTTACATTGTCTCCCGGATACCATTTTCCGTTCGGAAAAATTTCAGGATTCTCTTCGTGGCGTTTCTTTCGTTTCTCAGGAGTTGGAATGTACCCATCTTGTTCAAAAGGCAATTGAATTCCAGTCTGCATTCCGAGCCCATATGAAACTGCCGTCTCTTGGATCGCGTTATCAGGGTGCTTTGGATTTATATAAATAGATTCTCCAATTGTGTAATAATAAACATCACTTGAAACAGTAAGGCTTCTAGTTAGATCAACATTTTCATATGGTTTACTTCCAGCATTTCTGAAAACACACCCTCCAGCTGTCTCTAAATCTTCCACATCGGTACGACAACTTTGTAGAAAATATTCACCTGGGTCGTCTATAGGTTGGTCAGCTTCTTTTACCCTTCCAGTTCCAAAAACATCCTCGTGCCATGCTGCATGAGCTGTAAAGACTTTGAAAGTCGAACCGGGCGCATATTCACCTTGAATAGCTCTATTGAACATTGGCAAATCATTTACTGGATCATTTAATTCTGCCCAGCGAGACAAAGAATAACCTCCGATTGACTCATTGGGGTCGTAGGTGGGAAATGAGGCCATAGCTTTAACTTCTCCACTTTTTGGAGAAATGATCACACTCGAGCCTCCCGGAGCCGTAAATGGTAGAGGTTCTTTACCGTCTTCTAATGTTTCGGGAATTTTCTCTCGAGATAGATAGATACTCCTTTCAAGCTCATTTTCAAGGAGACCCTGCAGATCTATATCTATTGTCAAATGAATGTCGTTTCCTGCTATTGGAGGTTGAAAAAGGTCTACTCTTTCTCGTATCACCCTTCCCTTCCTATCAACCTCAACCACCTTTTTGCCGTTCTCCCCTCTAAGATCATCTTCAAACATCAACTCAATCCCAGATTTACCTATCTGATCTCTTAGGGAGTAAACTTTCCCTTCTGCTGGTTTTCTGTTTGAGAGTTCAAAATTATTAACTGGGCCCACCCAGCCGAGAACATGGCCAGCCAATGATCCATAGAGGTAAGAACGAACAGAACGGTCGGCCACTTTTACCCCAGGATAACGATTAGGCCTCTCTCCAAAATAAACGAGTAAATCTTCAGGTATATCTACAGCAACCGGGATGTCGTCATAAGGCCCATAAGAAGGATTCTCGAGCATCGCTTCAATATCTGCGACTTTTATTAGTTTTCCAGAACGATTTATTTCAATCGCTATTTCAGTCAACATCTCATAAAGTTTCTTGGGGTCCATTTCTGACTCCTCAATTTCTTTAGGATTAAGAGTCACCGACGCGACAATCCTGTTACCAACGAGTAATTTTCCAGACGAGTCGTAAATCTGCCCTCTCGGAGCTTCAATATTTATGACTCGAGTAATATTTGTTGTAGCAATGTCTTTAGCCTCATCTGATTTCAAAGCCTGGAGATACCAAAGCCTCGCAGTTAATGCAAGAAACATGGATAAAGCTACTACTGCTAATACTCGCATTCGGTAGCGAATTATTTCCTCTCTCAACGAGAACTCCCTGTAAGGCGGGTTTTAACTTCTTGTGGCATACCACTCGACACTGTCCAATTTACAATTCGGCTAAGTGGATAAGAAAAAAAGGTTGTCATGACTCCGGCAATAATTGCAGTTTCCGGCAAGGAGTTTGTATTAAAGGTCTTCTCTCCAAAAATATGTCCTACAGCTGCGGTTAAAAAGACACCCGTAGCAACAGTCAAAGCTACTCCAAAAGCTCGAATAATTCTTTTCTCGTTGATGAGTCTCTCTTCCAGGTTGCTTACTGCTACAGCAATTACCGGATAAATAAGAGCATGTATCCCTAAAGGAGATGCAACTATACAATCATTGACCAGGCCAGTCCAAAAAGAAACATAAGCTCCACGGATAGGACCCCCGTGATAACCAGACAATATAGCAATCAATAAAAGAAGTTCTACCCCCATGCCATCAATACGCATTTCAGTAAAGATTGAAGATTGAAGAATTGCTGCGGCAATAAGAAGAGTCAAAACTCTTAGCCCTGTATTCACTTGCTTTAATTCTCCCTTGTTTCCAAAATCACATTTAGGAAACTCAAATTCTCTAACGATGCTGATAAATCAATTTCTATCGAACGTGCATAGTCAGCTTCTTTGTCTGGGTCGTTGACTCTTCCAACGGGAATGTCTTGAGGGAAAATGCTTCTTCCACCTGATGTGACTACAACTTCACCGATTGAAACTTCAGCATCAATATTTATTCCTGCATCGAGTATCAAGACACCAACTGAGCCATTTCCACGCGCCAGTCCTTCGTCTTGAGAATTGATTAGTCGGACTCCGACTCTGAAATCTGGATGAGTAGCAAGTCTCACTAGAGAAGTTGAACGGTCAACTTCATACAGATAACCCACGAGCCCAGCTTTTGTTATTACACCGGCACCTTCTTCTAGTCCATCATCCGTGCCTTTATTTATCTCAACAACATGACTGTTATAATTTCCGGCTGGTACTCCAATTATTCGGGCCACCACAGTTTCCAACTCTAGGTAATCTATATCAACTTCTCCCAACAGTCTTTCAAGGAGTTCACGATCGGCTTCATCCCTTAGTTCTTCTCCTCTCATTCGTGCTATTTCCGTCTGTAAGCGTTCATTTTCATCACTTACTTCTTCGTAATTGAAAATTCCTTTCCAGACTGTCTGGAAAGGGTCAGTTGCTCTATCAACAACTTTACGAAATGGACTGATGACGTCGCGAAAACCTTGTTGAAAATCGTCTACCGGAAGGAAGTCTCTAAACTGAGCAGTTAGTAGCGTTAAAGCTGCCGCCATTAACACGAGTAAAACAACCCTCGGCCTATCACTTGACCTGTTGGGCACGTGTGTTACTCCTGATTACTGCCGAAGAAAATGGTTCCGAAACGGTCAATCTCTTCTAATGCTCTTCCAGCTCCTAGAACCACTGAGTGTAATGGGTCGGGTGCCATCAGGACCTTCATTCCTATTTCTTCGGTGAGTCTCTCGACAAGTCCTACGAGTAAAGCCCCACCACCGGTTAACATGACTCCTCTGTCCATGACATCAGCTGTTAGTTCTGGTGGAGTTGAATCTATGGTTACTTTGATCGCATCAATTATTGCCATTAAAGGAAATGCAATCGCCTCTCGAATTTCAGTAGTTGTAAACTTCACTTTTCGAGGCAACCCTGTCCCTAGGTCAGCTGCAGGAACTTCGAGCCTCAACTCCTCTTCAAGCGAGGAGGCGGAGCCGAATTGCATTTTAATCTTTTCCGCAGTCCTAACTCCAACAGCTACACCATGTTCTTGTTTTAGGTGCTGAATAATTGCTTCATCTAGTTCATTTCCAGCTATCCGTATGGATTGACTAGCAACAATGCCTCCCAACGAAATCATTGCTACTTCCGTAGTGCCTCCGCCTATATCGACGACCATACTGCCGGTTGGTTCAGCAATGGGTAAACCTGCTCCAATAGCTGCTGCCATAGGTTCTTCAATTATGTAAGCGGGTGATCTTGCCCCAGCATGTTCAGCCGCTTCCTGAACGGCTCTTCTTTCAACTCCTGTAACTCCTGACGGCACACAAATGACCATTCTTGGTTTTGCCCACCTTCGACTATGAACCTGTTGAATAAAGTAGCGAAGCATTTTTTCACATGCGTCAAAGTCAGCTATCACTCCATCTTCCAAAGGGCTAATTGCCTGTATATATCCTGGGGTACGGCCTATCATTAACTTGGCTTTTGTTCCTACCTCTAAAAGTGCTCCGTCCCGAGTATCCTGCGCTACAACGGAAGGTTCATCGAGAACAATCCCATCGCCTCTTACGTAGACAAGAGTGTTAGCTGTACCCAAATCAACTGCGATATCACGGCCACCAAAAAAAGTTGCACCAGTAACCTGTTCGATTTGAGTATTCATTGCCATTTACTTTCTGATTTTTGGCTCATAAGGACTTTAAACATATGCTCTCAATACTTACAGTTAAGTACATAACTGTCCCTAGACGTTAGCCCGAATGAAACGTTTTTACCACTCTGAGCGCACATATAACCACCCAGAGCGTGATTCATAGTTCTGGGAAAAAGATAGATATCTCACGTTTTGCAGATTCTTCAGAATCTGAACCGTGTATGAGGTTTTCAGGCATCTCGGTACCTAGATCGCCCCTTATGGTTCCTGCTTCCGCCTGCGCAGGATCCGTGGCTCCCATCAACTGTCGAGCAACGGCAAATGTTTCTCCTTCGCCTTCCAAGACCATAAGCATCGCAGATGATCTGGACATGAAAGTCACCAGTTCATCATAAAACGGCTTTCCTACATGTTCTTCATAATGCTGTGAAAGAAGCTCGGGATTTAATTTTCTTAACTCCGCGGCGACGATAGTTAAGTTCGCCTCCTCAAGACGACGGATTATCTCACCAACCAGTTTTCTCTCTACAGCGTCTGGTTTGCACATTACAAAAGTTCTACTCATGTGAACATGCTATGACCTAGAAAGAAACTTAATTGCGTCTCTTCAAATTTCAGATGTTGCGGTTTGAAAATCTTCAACAGCGCGTCGAACCTCGGAAATGTTGTAAAAGGAACCTGCAGCAACTATGAGGTCTTCTTCATCACCTATTCTCAACGCCTTTAAAGTCGCCTCATATGGATTCTCTGCCCTCTCCACATCCAATCCGAGTCTCATCGCAACCTCTTCTAGTTCGTTGGGGTCAATCGCCCTTGGAGAAGGTGCCGCACAAACAATCACAAGCTCAGGGGAAATACCTTTAAGCTCTGTAAATATTTCCTCAGGAGAATGAGGTTCCAGTATCCCCAGGATCAGAATTCTTCGACTCTCTGGGAAAACATCATTAATGGTCTCCGCGAGGTGACTTGCTGAATCCTTATTGTGTGCTCCGTCTACTAGAATTACAGGTCTGCGCGAAAGAATTTCTAAGCGACCTGGAATCAGCAACTCTCCAAAGGCACTTTCAACGACTTCTTCTGGGAGTGGGCCTTCTAGGAAAACTTCTGCAGTCGCTAATGACAGTGCAGCATTTTGTGCTTGACGTTTCCCGTATAGGGGTAGAAAAATTTCTTCATACTGGCCAAAAATGCCTTTTACATTAACAACTTGTCCCCCAACAGCAGGAAGAGCATCTTCAACTAAAAAGTCCTTCCCATATTGAAATATGGGCTCTGGTTTTTCTGATACAAACAAATCAACGACATCTTCTTCAGCGTTGCCCAGCAATAAAGGTTTACCCTCAACAATTATTCCAGCTTTCTCCGCTGCAATTGACCTTCTCCAACCTTCCGATCCATCGGTATGGTCTTTTCCTATATTTGTTATGACAGCAATTTCCCCGTCAAGAACATTCGTTGCATCAAAGCGTCCAAGTATTCCAACCTCGACAACAGCTGCGTCAACACCCTCATTGCTGAACAGTAGAATTGCAGCTGCAGTCAGTAGTTCAAAATAACTAGGTTCTAATTCATAGTTCTCCACATATCGAGAAACGTCAAAAATTATTTCCGAGAATACTTCTTCAGTGATCTGCGAACCCGCAAGGGTGAAACGCTCCCGAATGGTGTCAACATGCGGACTCATGTAGGACCCGACTCTCAACCCTTTTGAAGAAAGTAGAGATTCAGTCATACTCACAACAGAACCTTTTCCATTTGTTCCAGTTACGTGAATGGCTCGCAAATCTTTATGGGGCTCACCCATGCATTCAACCAGTTGCGACATTGCGGCCAAGCTCAATCCGTGAATACGCCCTGCAGTCGCTTCTCTGTTTATAAAACGATCCAAGTACTGCAGAGCTTCCCTAAAATTCATACCTCTTTAGGATATTGCTAGTGAACTTAAGAAGCGGCGCGATCTGTCTGTTCTTCATCTCTTGGTTCAATTTTTGGGAGCTCTCGCTGGATAACTGTTTCATCATCTACAACTACACGACCTGCGGTTTTGTCACCAGGTAATTCATACATAGGGTCTAGCAAAACTTCTTCAAGTATTGCCCTCAATCCTCGAGCTCCTGTTCCCCTCTCAAGAGCCTGTTCAGAAATAGCGTTCAGGGCCCCTTCAGTCACCTCAAGTTCAATGTCTTCGAACTCAAAAATTTTCTCATACTGTTTTATTAGAGCATTTCTAGGTTCGGTCAAAATCTTTTTCAAAGCTTCCACATCAAGTTGTGAAACTGTGGCCACTACTGGGAGTCGTCCAATGAATTCAGGTATCAAACCAAACTTGACTAAATCCTCAGGTAAGACCCCTGAAAAAAGTGCTCCTAAATCTTTCTCTTGAGCGGAACGAATATCAGCACCGAAACCAACACCAGAACCCCCAAGACGCGTTTCTATCGTTCCTTCAAGTCCAGCAAAAGCACCGCCACAAATAAACAAAATATTTGTTGTATCTATCTGCAGAAATTCTTGATGGGGGTGTTTTCTTCCACCTTGTGGTGGCACGGCAGCTTTCGTGCCTTCTAAAATTTTCAATAGAGCCTGTTGAACACCTTCACCTGAAACATCTCTTGTTATTGAGGGGTTTTCGCTCTTCCTGGCTACTTTGTCAACCTCGTCTATATAGATTATTCCTGTTTCAGCTTTTTTAATATCGTAGTCCGCTGCTTGAATAAGTTTGAGGAGAATGTTTTCTACATCTTCGCCTACATAGCCAGCCTCTGTCAGAGCTGTAGCATCTGCAATAGCGAATGGAACATTTAACATTCTTGCGAGTGTTTGTGCCATCAAGGTCTTACCACATCCAGTCGGCCCTATGAGAAGAATGTTCGATTTCGCAACCTCAACATCTTCAACTGAAACGCTTGCAGTTTTTATTCGCTTGTAATGGTTGTATACAGCTACAGAAAGAATTTTCTTAGCTTGTGATTGACCAACAATATATTCATCAAGAAAGGAAAAAATTTCACGAGGTTTAGGCAACTCCGTCAGTGTGAACTCCGAAGTTTCGGAAAGCTCTTCTTCGATTATCTCATTGCAAAGATCTATACACTCGTCGCATATATAAACCCCAGGTCCAGCAATTAATTTCTTTACCTGCTTTTGTGTTTTGCCACAAAATGAACACTTTAGGAGTTCTCCGCCTTCTCCAAACTTAGCCACTTTAAATCGCCCTTTCCTGCATTCTCTTAACTACTATCACAATCAGGTAACTACCGAAATAGCTCCGCTGTTATCCGCAAAATTTCTTGAATCAATTACTTCATCAATTATTCCATACTCCACCGCTTCAGACGCAGTCATTACAAAATCACGATCAGTGTCATCATGAATTTTTTCTGTCGCCTGTCCTGTGTGTTTAGCTAAAATTTCCTCCAACTGGACTTTCAATCTTTGAATTTCTCTTGACGCTAGTTCTATATCTGACACCTGCCCTTCAGCACCGGCATAAGGTTGATGTATAAGAACACGAGCATGAGGAAGAGCTAACCTCTTTCCTTTAGATCCCGCTGCAAGCAGTACCGCTGCTGCAGAAGCAGCCTGGCCGAAACATATTGTTGTTATGTCAGGTTTTATATACTGCATGGTGTCATAAATCGCGAAGAGGGCATTTATATCACCCCCAGGGGAATTTATGTAAAGACTTATATCACGATCTGGGTTTTCTGACTCTAAGTGTAAAAGTTGTGCGCAAACCAAATTTGCTACCACATCATCTATGGGTGTGCCTAGAAAAATGATGTTCTCTTTCAAAAGACGCGAATAGAGATCAAAAGCTCTTTCCCCACGATTTGTCTGTTCAACAACCGTTGGAACTAGATAATTACTGATACTTAAGTCAGCAAGAGTCATAATTCATCATCTCCGTCATTGTTTTCTGGGTCGATGATTTGATCATCCATCAAATCATCTTCGCTCAGATCGTCCGCTCTTACATAATCATTTTCGCTTATTTTTGGGGTCATGTCAGGGATATCCGGTTCTTTGACCTCCAAAATTGCTGAATCCACTTGATTTCCATCCTCATCTAGAAGTTTTACTCGATCAAAAATCCACTGTAAAGCGGCTTCTTTTGCTATATCTGCACGAACATCAATTAGTCTTCCAGACTGTTTCAAAGCATCATGAAGTTCTTCTGCCTTCATCTGCATTTGTGTAGCCATCTTTCCTAAATAGTTCTCGAAAGCTTCTTCCTCTTCATCTAAATATTCAACATGAGCAACTGCACGTAGACCTAAATCGATACGAGCTGAGACTTCTGCAGTCTCACGAAAGTCTTCTCTTATTGCTTCGATTTCTCCACCGGTTGCTTCTAGATATTTGCCCAGTTCAAGACCTTGCGAATTAAGTCTCATTTCTAAGTCTCTAATTCTTCGATCTATCTCACTTTCTATTAATTCTTTCGGAAGCTCAATTTCAACTAAATCACCTATTTCTTTCGCTATGAGGTCACGAGCTATCATTCCAACCTGTTCACATTTTGTTTCATTCATTCGACGCCTGAGGTCGACTAGCAACTCGTCCGCTGTTTCGAATTCGGATACTTGGGAAGCAAACTCATTGTCCACTTCGGGCAAAATGCGGATCTGCACTTGTCCCACCTTGATTGCTACAGAAAATAAACTGTCTTCTTCTGTTGGATGTTTTGCCTCGAACTCGAGATGATCCCCTTCTGAGCTACCAGTTAAATACTCATCAACTTCAGGCAAAACCGTTCCGCTTCCGACTTCGTAAAGATATTCAGTTGCACTAAGGCCAGGCACCGCTTCACCATCTTGTGTTCCCTCTATATCAATTGTGACAAGGTCACCCTCTTCAGCGGGTTTTTCAACCTCTTCAAGTGTTGCTAAATGTTTTCTCATTGAATCCAGTTGGGTTTGGAATTCTTCTTCCGTTACTTCTGGCGAAGGAACCTCAACTTCCAAGGATCCATGTCCACTTATCGAAGGTTTGGGTCGAATCGGGACAGTTGCATCGAACGTAACGGAACCATGACTCATATCACT
>PYIL01136323.1_pt1 | contig 12509 bp, 10 predicted proteins | sample 3578041 | NCBI WGS metagenome assembly PYIL01 (sample SAMN08408023, study PRJNA431606) | Marine metagenome isolate SA_KN192-05_S13_150m, whole genome shotgun... | biome: marine; feature: oceanic pelagic zone; material: water; isolation source: 150 m water sample, 0.2-0.8 um fraction ... | reverse complement strand
CGAACGGAGAGATTTTGGTAGGTTTGAAAATTGAAGACCGCCATGCCCTCGAAACAGCGGAGGCCAGTGTCGGCGTACCTGGTATTGGCTTTGCCGAATGGGGTCCAGGGGATATGTCGATGTCGTATAACGTGTCGCGGCAGGGTGGTCAGATGCCACAGGTCTTAGCCGACGCACGTGCGCGGGTCTTTGCTGCAACTAAGAAGGCCGGCATCCCATTTCTGAACCAAATGAATACGCAAAATATTGAGCAGATGATTGATGAAGGGGTGCGCATCGGGTCGGGGGCGGGTGCTGAGGTGGCTGACCGAGGTCGGCAGTACACTAAGCGCCAGATGCCGTGGTAGTTTTGGCCTAGGTACACCCGTGTTCTTGAGAGAGTGCATCGAAGTTCTCGGGCTGTCATTGGTCTCTTTAGTGGACTGTTTCTGAATTTTAAATCTGTGCGAATTGTCATTGTATGTCGTGGAGTTATTACGCTCCTGTTAACCTCTCTGGTCATGGCCTGTGGCGGAGTGGATTCTGGTGCTGACGACGGTGTGGTAGATCACGCACGGCGTGACACGCATTCCTATGCGAATGTGGATGAAGTCCGCGTGACGCATCTTGAACTTGATATCACTGTTCTGTTCGACGAGAAGCAATTGCATGCGGCGGCGATGTTGTCGTTTGAGCGCGTCGCTGAGGGTGCGAACACGTTGGTCCTTGATACGAGAGATTTGCACATCAGCGCCGTGGAAAGTTGGTCTGCGGTGGGTGGGTTTGACCGGACTTCGTATTCGTTTGGGACGACGGATCCGATACTTGGGACGGCCCTGACGGTTGTGCTGCCACCGGAAGCGACTCGTGTGCGGGTGACTTACGAGACCAGTCCTGACGCGTCTGGGTTGCAGTGGTTGTCGCCGGAGCAGACGGCGGGAGGTGTGCACCCGTTTATGTTCACGCAGTCGCAGGCGATTCATGCCCGAAGTTGGATTCCGCTGCAAGATACGCCAGCAGTTCGCATGACCTATGGTGCTCGCGTGAAAGTTCCTGAGGGACTGCGCGCAGTCATGAGTGCTGGCAATGATCCGGAAGGTTTGATGGACGGAAGCTACCGGCTGGATATGGCGCAGCCGATCCCGTCGTATCTTGTGGCGCTTGCCGTTGGCGATTTGGCGTTCCGCCCACTGTCAGATCGAGCTGGCGTGTATGCCGAACCTTCCGTGGTTGAAGTCGCTGCTGCAGAATTTGAAGATACGCCGTCGATGATCGAGGCAACCGAGCGTCTCTATGGTCCGTACCGATGGGAGCGCTATGACCTTCTAGTTTTGCCGCCCAGTTTTCCATTTGGGGGAATGGAAAATCCTCGACTCACGTTTGCCACACCAACCATTCTGGCGGGTGATAAGAGTTTGGTCGCGCTGGTCGCGCATGAGCTTGCGCATTCCTGGTCAGGTAATCTCGTGACGAATGCCACGTGGCGAGATTTCTGGCTCAACGAAGGGTTTACGGTCTATATCGAACGTCGGATTATTGAAGAACTGTACGGTCGCGGTCGCGAGGAAATGGAAGCAGTGCTAGGTGTGCAGGCGATGGACGCCGACCTCGACCGGCTCGATACACGTGATCAGGTTTTGCACGCTGAGCTCGGCGGGCGTGATCCCGATGAAGGGATGACACAAATTGCGTACGAAAAAGGGGCTTTGTTTCTCAGGCACCTCGAAGAGGTAGTGGGGCGCGATGCATTCGACACTTTTCTTCGCGGCTATTTTGATCACTTTGCGTTTCAAAGTATTACAACGGCAGATTTTGAGTCCTATCTCAGGAAACACTTGACGTTTAATGGTGTGCCAGTGGGCGAGTGGATATACGAGCCAGGGTTGCCGTCGACCGCGCCGCGTCCGGCATCGGATGTGTTTGACCGTCTTGAAATACAGGCTGCGCGCTGGGTTAGTGGCGAGATCGATGCACCGTCGCTTGATACGTCGGACTGGACAACATTTGAGTGGCTGCATTTCTTGGGCGTGTTACCAGAACAATTAAGCATCGCAAAGATCGGCGAGTTGGATCGCGCTTATGGGTTAACTGAATCGGGGAATGCCGAGATTGCTCACCAGTGGTTGTTGATCGCAATACGAAATTCCTATCGGCCTGCGGATTCTCGGCTGGAGCGTTATCTGATTGAGATCGGCCGCCGTAAACTGATTCTGCCGCTTTACGAAGCCCTCGCTGCTACTTCAAGTGGGCTGGCGCGTGCGAAAGGCATCTACGACCGTGCGCGTCCTGGGTATCATCCGATTTCAGCGGATTCCATTGATAATGTGCTTGGTATCGATCGCTGAGCTGTAGGGAGATTCCCTAGCTCGTTACCTGGTAGGAATCGATCAGAAACAATCAGAATAAATTATTAATAAGGTACTTACGTGTATAATATGAGTGTAATATACTCATATTACTTGACAGTTAAATCATAATATGAGATTATTTAGTTGGCGCTTATGAGTGGCTTCTCCAGTTTTCGGAGATTTGGCCAAGCTAGAAAGGAGGGCGCTATGGGGAGTTTGACGCGTTGGGATCCGTTCGGAGGGGTAAATAGTTTGCAATATGAATTGGACCGAGTGTTCGGTCGTTCGTGGGATGGTTTGTCATCCGATTCCAGTCGGACTTGGGTCCCCGCCACCGAAATCACTTCAGATGAAGAAGGTTGCACGGTGCGGATGGCCCTACCCGGTGTTGACCCGAAGCGGGTTGATGTGGAAGTGGCGGAGAACGTTCTGACGGTGAAGGGGGAACGTAAAACTAAGACGGACAACGAAAACTCTTATGTGTCAGAGTTCGGCCAAGGCTCGTTCACGCGTAGCTTCAGGTTGCCAAATAACATTAATGCGGAGAAGGTGGTGGCGAATTTTGAGCATGGGATGCTCGAACTTCGACTTCCGTTGGTGGAAGCTGCGAAACCTCGCCGGATCACGGTTACCAGTGCGGCGTAGTTAATCGTTCGTCGGCGGTACCGTACAGAGTGAGACGTTGTACACGGCAAAGGCCAGGTTCCCTACGGGCACCTGGCCTTTTTGTTGAAGGTTGGCTGAAGCCCGTTAATTAGGATTTTCCGCTTTCGCGTGCCAGTTTTTCTGCCGCTTCTTTTGCCCGTTGCTCTTCTTCGAAAAATTCTCGTTGCCAGGCAGGCATTTCTTGAGGGCCTGGCTTAAAGCCGACGATATCAGGGTCATGGTCGGTTGGGCGGTCTGGAGCTTCGGCCCGCCTGACACGCGCGTTAGCTCTTTGCGCATCCTTTTCTTTGGCTCTTTCCATCCGCTTGCGTTCGCGTTGCCGTTTCGTTTGAGTCGGCCGTCCTCTATTCGCCATAAGTCCTCCGGGTTAGAGAGTGGAGCGGGCACACGCAGTGCCCATATGATGTCGCTTCTATTTTATCAGACGGTCGTAGCTCTCGAAATCTAGAGACCGAGGTCGTTCCCTGCCCGGGTTACGAAATCAATGATCTCCGACGGAGTCTCATAGCTACTCAGGACTTGGTTGCCTTGATAGCCAATATCCCTGATACCGATTGGACTTGTGTAGTAGGCGTCGACGGCCATACGCCTGATCCAGCTAAAGAACCCCACACCTTCACGGTAATTATTTGAATCGCGTCCACGTTCTGCGTCGACGAGACCATCTAAGATGCTGGTCTGGCCTTCTTGAGGAGTGTCGATGAAATTTTCGGCAAATTGGTTGCTTGCCGTCGCGTCTAACCAGCGCACCCCATTTTGATAAATTATTGTCAACTGATCATTTTGACTGCACAGGAGGTCGATGAATTCCGGTGCACCCGCATCGACGGCGCTACCGCCGCGAGCATCTGCGGGCACAATGAGTTCGGCCAGTCGTGAAACGGTACGAAATTCATGAACGGTAAGCTGGATAGGTGTATAGCCGCCCGGTTGGGCGCGCGACTCGCCTGCGATGGTATGTACAAGACGTGCTGCCTCAAGGTTTACCGAACCACTTCCAGCGGCGGTAATTGCGATCGCCAGTTGTCGTAACACGGTACGCCGTGTCACGCCTGGCTCTGTCACAGGACACCTCGGCGCATTTCGTTAGCCAAATAATCAGATGCTCTCCATGCGAGCGCATTGATTGTAAGGGTTGGGTTTTTATCTGGGTTACTTACAAAACTACCCGCGTCACATACAAAGAGATTACGAGTGTCATGAGCCTGGCAAAATTGGTTAAGCACGGATTCCTGAGGGTTGTCTCCCATCCGTACCGCACCGACTTCATGAATGATGCTGCCACCGATTGAAATTCCCTCAGCGTCACGCCTGCCAGGTGGCTGCGGCGTACCACCCATAGATGTAATCAGTTCAGAAAAGACGCTGTTCATGTGTTTTGCTTGGTTGAGTTCGTAGTCACTCCACTTGAAGTGAAAGCGAAGTACGGGGATGCCATAGCGGTCCACAACATTCGGGTCAATTTCACAATATGTTGCCTCATTTGGAATCATTTCTCCACGACCGGCGAATGATACTTGTGTGCCATAGCCTCGATAGGCCTGCTCTTTAATTGCTGAACCGTAGCCGGCACGACTTGCCGCGCCGCCAAACATCCCAACACTGGGCATCTGGTAGCCACCACCGATCTCAATGTGATAGCCCCTCGGAAACCCAAGTTCATTTTCGCGGTCGAGTCCCCACCAAGGCATATATAAATGCGATCCACCAGCGCCGTCACTGTTGTACCTGGGCATTCCTTCAAAGGCGGGCACGTTACCCCCGATGTCGTATCCAACTGTGTCCATGAGGTAGCGACCAACCATGCCTGATGAATTTGCCACACCGTCTGGATGGGTTGGCGATTTTGAGTTAAGCAGTAATCGCGCCGATTCGCAGGCACTTGCCGCAAGCACGAGCACGCGACATGAGAGACGGCGTTCTTGTCCACTACGTTTATCAACATAGACCACACCGTTAATTTTTCCAGTTTCATCAGCGAGGATTTCTCGCGCCATCGCCATGTCGATTAGTTCAAGTCTGCCAGTTTCCAGGGCGGGAAAAATTTGGGTCTGGCTGGCGGAGTAATTCGATCCGGCTCGGCAACCGCGGCCACATTGCCCACAGTAGTGACAGGCTGGCCGGCCGTTGATAGAACGGGTGATGACCGCCCGGCGGTTGGGAATGCAGGGGATTCCCATTTTGTGACTGGCGCGCTGGATCAGGAGTTCATGTGCTTTTGGCGGTGGTGGATCATGAAATAGACCATCCGGAGCGCTCCGCAGTCCCTCATGACTTCCAACGACGCCGATGAACTGTTCGGCTTTGTCATAGTAGGGCGAGAGGTCGTCATAACTGATAGGCCAATTCCATCCCAAACCGTCTCGGTCTCGTGGTTTGAGGTCGTAGTCGGCAAATCGAAAAGACATTCGGCCATAGTGATTGGTACGACCGCCAACGATCCGTGACCGGAACCACCAAAAATCCTTCGTATCATCCGCGACGGTATAAGGTTCCCCGTCGAGGTCCCAGCCGCCACTCGTAGTGGCGAAGAACCCGAATGGTTTTCCTGTTCCGAAATAGCGACCACCTCCGTCTTCTGCTCCTCGGTGGTCGTAGCTATAAGGCCAGTCGTGTTCTTTGAACTCTTGGTACGGGTCCAACATCGGACCCGCTTCGAGCAACGTGACGTGAATACCGAGGTCGGTCAGGACATGTGCAACGGTAGCACCGCCAGCTCCTGAGCCGATTACAACTACATCTCTAATTTCTGACCGAGATTGAAGTGCCGACATGAGAATTTGTTACGTGTCAGCGTATCACTTCGGAACTAGATTACATACCGAGCGAGTGATGGCCGGAGGTCGCCACCAACGCTACTCACAGAGGAAGGTGGTGCGATCAACGACGCTTTGTGTGTTGGTATCGAGGGCGAATATTCGACTGAGGTTGGTTTGTGTGTCGCGGACGGTCACATTCGTCGCATTGGCATTAAGTGTCAGTTGCACGGTGAACGTTTGGAGCGCAGCGCAACTGTTTTTAATATACGCCGTAACGCCAGAGAGTGTATTTATTTGAAGCCCCGATTTGTTGGTTCCGCGCAGGCGCAATAAGCCAAGTTGGGGTGAAATAGGCTCGGCTTCTCCTGAACCACGCGTCTTGTCATCAAATCCGAGGTCGCCTTCAGACGTTATGACGAAACGGTCTTGCAAGCAGAGAGTGTATTTATTACGTCGGCATCCGTCCGCTTGACCACGAATAGCATCGGTCCCAGTGCCCACGTTGAGGTAATACGGTGCAGGACTGTTTGTGGTTTGAATAAGAATGCTATTGGCTGGGACCCACGCGGTCGGATGTCTGTCACCGACCGGAATCGTGAACGTTTCGAGGGTGTTCCCTGTCTTTCCACGGGTGCCGGCGTTGAGGGTAATTGTGTCGGCGGTCGCGGTAGACAGGCTGCAGTCGATTCCGACGAGTGCTGGTATTTTCGCGACGAGGACGTTGCATTGCCCTGTCGCGAGGCTATCCGATGGAGGTATAACCTGTGCGCCATCGAGGGTGAGCGTCGTGAGGGTTGTTTCCGCTTCGGAAAACGTGCCCCGCATTAGTGATCCCGCTGCGTCTTGCAAGTCGAGTCGGGCGTCTCCGGTGAATAATGCATCCACAAAACTTGCCGGAGGCATCTCCAGGGTTACAGATGCTGCACTGTCGCCGTCTATCGTGTCGACCGACGCAAGCAGTTGGTTTTCAAGACCAAACCGATGCGTGAAAAATGAAAAAGTGGTTGGCGTAAAGTTCGTAAGACTACATCGCGTGAGTGCGCGATGTCCGGAGCGTGTCACGAATAAGTTACAGCTACCTGTCGCAGTGTCAGGGTTGTTGTCAGTCGCTGTTGATGAACCATTACTCGTGTCCTCTGTGCTGGCGACGGTTTCCAGTGAAACTGTCCACGCGCTCGGTGCAGACGGAAGTAATACTTGTTGCGCCGACGCGCTCGTAGTGCCGAACGCGAGTACTGCCACGAAGATAGCCCAGACTGAGAGAGATGTATGCGGCTTCATTGTCCTGGTTGTGGTGGACAGGGCATCGCGTAGGCGAGTCGCCGGTCAAGCCGGTACCCTCCAGCTGTCGTTAGCTGATCGGAATAACCCATCAGAAGATCAGTGAAGAAAACAAAATATTCAAAGCGTTCGAAGTCTGTCCCGACGATATTTAAGGCAATGCCTTGGCCTGTACTACAGCCGTCACTCATCTCTACAAGTAGTGATTGTTCGTTTTCGGCTGTTAAGCTAAACAGCGCCGTCTGCGTTTTCCAGACCGAACCCGGTTTAATGATGAGGTTTTCGAACGGGGCTGCTAAAAGTTCTCCCGTCGCGCCCACTTGACGTGTCGAATCGCCTGATGGTTTACCTTGAGCCCTCACGTTAAATCGGCCAAACATACAAACAGTTGACGCTGAGGTGCGACATCCGTTGACCTGTCCACGAATAATGTCATTTTCAGCGGCTCCAACCATCTGGAGGTACGTGCGGTCATTTGCCATGGCGATGCGGACTACGTTGTCCAACGGTTGCCAGTAGGTGGCCGTGGTTTCTCCGAGACTGGAAGTCAAGTCAACTGCCAACTGGCCTGTTCTACGGACCGCGCCGCCGTATAACTCAAATGTTTGAGGGTCACTGAGGTTATGGGAACAATCGACGCCGAGAAACGAGGGGTTGCTTAGAACGGTGACAAGGCAGACCGCCAGGGATCTTGAATCGCTTGGCGGCACGACCTCGGCTGCGTACACCGGAACTGTGAATGTGGTGACGCCGTACGGACGGCGAAGCGGTCCTTCTATTTCCAGGCCGGCGATTGTATGTCCTTGGATTTTGACGCTGTCGTTAGAGAAGGCACGCACCAACAGAGCGGGCGCCGGTTCTACTGTAAAAAAGAACGGTCCATCACCCACCACGGATGTAGTGAAAACCGGTGTATCGAATCCATCGACCCACAATTGGATCTCGGTTAAGGGGGCACCGCCCTCAAGAGCGCAATACCCGAGCACTTTGGTGCGAAGTAACGTGACTAAGAGATGGCAGTCTCCGCTCGCTGAGCTTTCGTTAACACCCAGCCAACCGGCAGTGCCATCGACGAGCGCTGTACTTGCCGTAATAGGAAAGTTACTCTGCTTGATCGCGGCACTTCCGTTAGAAGCGGTCAGCAGGAAGAGTACTGCGATGCCAACGATCAAGCCACGGGTGGAGGACGATAGAGTAGTCATCAGACAACTGTGTAAGCTTAGCCACCATTCTATCGGTGCAAGCGACGATCGACATCAGATTAACTGCGCAGGTCGTGAATTCCTGCGCAGTTTTGCGCGTACGAACACGCGGAGTGCGTTACGTTACCAGCGTGGTTCTCGTCGCCCGCCATCGAAACCGCCATCGTCTGGAGGCCCACCACCGCCCATTGGGCGCGGTGCACGTGGTCGATCTTCGTTAACGGCGAGTCGTCGTCCTTGGAAGTCTGTTTGGTTTAAGTCACCAATTGCTTTTTGCGCATCCTCTTCGCTGACCATTTCCACGAACGCAAACCCACGCGGTCGGCCGGTTGCTCGGTCCGTGACAACATGGACGGACTCGACTTCACCGAACTGTGTGAAAAGTTCACGAAGTTCATCTTCACCCGCTGAGAACGGGATATTTCCGACGTACAACCTATTCCCCATCTAATGGCTCCTTCACAAGCACTGTCTGTTCACACCAACAAATACAACTGAAAACTGCCTTCGCTGCGCAATCACCTGCGAGAGGGGAGGCAAGGATAAACAGTCTCGTCGGCTCTCGATGTGGGTGAACCCAGCCGCTGCTCCCAATAACTCAAGCAGGTTACTCGGAGCAGGCACGGAAATCAAAGCAGATCTATGATGCCTTTGCAATGTTTACTTTTGATTTTGAGCATCAGGGAACGACCGCGGGCATGACGATTTGTGTGGCTGGTGCGGTGACTCGGAACAGAACGACTGGCCCCAAATTCATAACGGTAGGAGTACCTCATGATTACTGACAGTTCGATTGTTGCCGTAGCGGGTCTCGTTGCGATGATTGCGCTGCTATTTTTGTTGATTACACGTTTTAAATGGCACGTGTTTATCGCGTTATTGCTGCCAATTCTCTTGTTTGGGATGATTCCTGGTATTAGTCGGTCTGAGTTCATTGATGCGTTTGAACAGGGATTTGGTCGGACCATTCAGGGCATCGCCGTCGTTATTGTCCTTGGTTCGATTCTTGCCGAAGCATTGAAGCATACCGGCGGGGTGGAACGAATCACGTCCTCGATGATTCGCTGGGTCGGTGAGCGTCGGATGCCACTGGCATTGACGTTGAGTGGTTTTGTCATTGGCCTAGCCATTTTTTCTGATGTTGGTTACGTCATCTTGAATCCACTGGTTCATTCGGCGGCACTAGCGGCCGGGGTCAACATGAGTGTCATGGGGACCGGCTTGGTGGGTGCGATGCAGTTGACGCACGCAATGGTGCCTCCGACGCCTGGGCCGCTTGCCGCTGTTGCCTTGGTTGGGGCTGATATTGGCAAGGTTATTCTTTTCGGCGGGATCGTGACCTTAATTGGATCACTGGCAGGGTGGGTGTATGCACAGGTGGTCGGACCACACATTGAATCACCACCGTCAAAGGAATTTGTTGGCCAGTCGTTTATCGAGCAAGGGCGGGAAGCGGAATTGCCGTCAACATGGGGCGCTTACGCTCCAATCTTGATTCCGCTCACTCTTATTGCTGGACAAAGCATCGCGGCGTTGATGCTGCCGGAAGGACATCTTCTCAATCGATTAATGCTTTACCTTGGTTGGCCGGTTGTGGCGCTTGGGATAGGAATATTGCTGGCGTATCGCCAGACGACCGGTGTTCAGACCGATGCGCGGGTTGGAACATGGATCGAAGACGCACTTCGCACATCGGCGATGATCATCATGGTCACGGGTCTTGGTGGTGCCCTTTCGCAAATTCTCAGGAATACACCAGCTGTTGAGGTGATTGCAGAAACGACAGCGGCAGTTGGGTTGCCAGCTATTTTCCTACCTTTTGTGCTTGGGGTTGTTGGCAACATGATCACAGGGTCAACGACGGTAGGTGTTATTACAGCCGCTTCCGTTGCTGCACCGATGATGGACCGACTTGGATTAACGCCAGAAGCGACCATGCTGGCCGGTGCCGCTGGTTCGATGATTATCAAATATGTGAATTCGAGTTACTTTTGGGTCTGTATGTCGCTCTCGCGCATGTCACTTAAAGCGGCGTTGGTGTCGTACGGTGGTGTGACATTTGTTAATGGTGTCACCGCTATGGCAGTGGTGTATCTGTTTTGGACGATTGGTTGGATTTAATTCATCGGATGACTTGTTTGCGGGAAATACTGTAGTTGACCGCGGTGTATTCCGGTTGATCGCCGGAGGGGTGAGCTTTATGGCCATGAATGCCAGATTTTTGAAGAGTGTTTGCGTTTTATGTGCGGGCTTATTGGGCGTTACGTTGGTTGGCCCGTCACCATCAGCAACGGGCCAACAGACTTCGTACAGCCTTCCGAGTGCTGATCCGGAAGAAGTCGGATTGTCAAAGGAGCGGTTGGCACGACTTGACGGTATGTTGCAAACGATGGTTGACGAGCGCGAACTTGCTGGTGTGGTTGCGTTATTGGCACGGCACGGGAAGGTTGCCTTCGTTGATGTTGCTGGTGTGCAGGATATTGAAAGTAATCGACCGATGACCCGAGATTCGATCTTTCGAATTTTTTCGATGACAAAGCCAATTACCGGGGTGGCGATGATGATGCTTTACGAAGAAGGTCATTGGCGTCTCAATGACCCAGTGTCTCGCTACATACCGGAATTTGAAACCTTGAGGGTATATGCCGGAGAAAACAGTGATGGTTCTATTCAAGAGGAAAAACTAGATCGCCCGATCACGATGCGGGAACTTATGACTCATACCGCGGGACTTTCGTATACCCTCGACATGCGCCATTCGGTCAATCGCATCTTTCGAGATCAGCGTGTGCTGAATTCGAGGGAACCATTGCAAGCCATGATCGACAAAATGGCGATGTTGCCACTCTTGGCACAGCCTGGGACGCGGTGGATCTACAGTTCATCGGTCGATGTACAAGGTTATTTAGTCGAGAAGCTATCCGGTCAAAAATTTGCAGACTTTCTCAAGGGGCGTATTTTCGATCCTTTGGGCATGACCGATACAGCTTTTTATGTTCCGACGGAAAACACCAACCGGCTGGCGCTTCGGCATTCAGTCGGTGCTGATGGAAATTTAATGTTGGACTCCAGAGGCGAACCCTTTAAGGAGACGCCGCCCGGGCCGTCAGGTGGTGGCGGACTTTTTGGGACAGCGGATGATTACTTAAGGTTTGCGCAGATGCTCTTGAATGGTGGGGAACTTGACGGTGTGCGTTTTCTTGCCCCGCGGACAGTCGAGATGATGCGAACGAACCACATGTCGGCTGAAGCAACACGCAATATGCGGCCGGGTATGGGATTTGGGATGGACTTTATGATCTATATGGATCCGGCGGCAGCGGGTGAACCAAATTCGCCGGGTTCCTATTACTGGCTTGGTATCGACGGCACTTGGTTCTGGATCGATCCTGCACTTGACCTGACATTTGTCGGAATGATTCAACATCAAGGGCGCGCTCAGGCACGAGTACACGGATTGTCGAGGAACCTTGTATATCAAGCGGTTGTGCGCTGAGGTGCCGGCTATCTGTTTGTTACTGGTCGCTCGCTCAAACGAGTGTTCCTGGCTTCGGGGAGTCTTTCCTGCCGACCGCTAGGACACCGGTTGAAATGCGAGGAACCTTCGAGGGTTATCGACGAGAATTTTACGAATCGTTTCTTCCGGGATCCGTGCAAATCGAAGTTTTGGCACGAACTGCATGAGTACTGATGACCAGCCATGCCCGTAGTAGTGCTTGAACTGGCGAACATTGCCCTGATCAGATGACAAGAGGATGTGATCCTCAAGGCCGGCGTCGATCAGGTCGGTGACCATCCGAACTTTGTCTGTGGCTGGTATATCCGATCGACCCATCTCGTGACCCAGCGTGTCGAGGCCTATAAATGCACCGCGCTCGGCGATGGCCCGATGAGTGGCGAGTGGATTATGCTCAGGTTTGAGCGTTGCCATGTGGCCGATTACGACATGTGCAAGGTCCACGCCGACACTTTCGATCACATCCATTTGATCCATTGCGCAGCTCGGACAACTCTCATGCGGTGTGTGCGTGAAGATTGGAAGTCCGGTTTGTCGGTGTGCTCTTGCAACGGCCCGGTGAACTTTCCGTTCATCTGGGCGCATCTCCAGTGACGATGCAATTTCACCAAACGCACCCCAGCGTTGACTGGTGGCATCGGCGACAAGTTCGTCGACAAGCTCGTCTTCTGACATCTCAGCGACACGAACCGGGTAGATAGCAAACCCAATGTCTTCGAAATAACCACCCGCCATGATGATGCGCACGTCGCTTTGG
>PYIL01272699.1_pt1 | contig 12521 bp, 10 predicted proteins | sample 3578041 | NCBI WGS metagenome assembly PYIL01 (sample SAMN08408023, study PRJNA431606) | Marine metagenome isolate SA_KN192-05_S13_150m, whole genome shotgun... | biome: marine; feature: oceanic pelagic zone; material: water; isolation source: 150 m water sample, 0.2-0.8 um fraction ... | reverse complement strand
TTTTTTTGAATTCGATGAAATTTCCTGGAATGTTCGGGTTTCCTCGTTGCCTGCATCATCTACCCAGAACAGAGCTTGTTTTTTCGGGTCGCGGTTAGCCCAATGATCAATCACATCTTGGGCAAAATTATAGTTCTCCGGTCGCTCCCATTCGAAAGAAGCACAGGTTTCTTCATAGTTGATCATATTGTGCTCAGACATTAGCTTTATTCTCGTTACTATTTTTAACTATTATTTCTAGTTCCATGGATTGTCTAAATGAGCAACTATAAGGACCGTCTAAAGAAGTACCCGGATGCCGATTGATTGGTTTTGTAATTCGAGTTTGTTTGTCGAAAGCGAACACAACCAGGGGCTAGTTCACAGGTCCCATTTATCGGTTGAAAAAAAATGCAATTCAAGAGAACTGCATTTTTCGAAAAGTAGATTTAGTATTTTTTTGTAATACTAAGCTATATTTTAGATCAGGGATTAACGTCAACTGTAATATAGGCATCGTGATAAAGACCACCATCATCAGCGCGTCCCCATAAAGTATAAGTGCCAGGTTCGCTAAAAGTTGCGGTGACCTCGATCTCTCCATCCTCAGGAATTTCCGGTGGTCTCCAATGGACACCCCAGGGAGAGTTTCCGCCGGCCCGTGTGTCTTCCCATACCTTGGTTTGTGGAGGGTCAAAGGTCACCTTTCCTTGGCCACGATATACATTCCAGCTTACAAAGAGCGCATTAATCTTGTTTACAGTAGGTCTAAATGGCGGAGAAAAAAGGCGCCGTTGCAGCATATCCGTTGGAATGGTCGATGTAATCCTTGAGCGAGGAACGCCGTCATCGGTGACGTTACTAACGATAGTGAGGGGCTCTCCAACACGCACTGAACGGGCTGCATCTCCCTGTACACTCAGCTCCGGAGGTGTATTTGCCCGAATTTCCGGGTTGCTGGTACCAATGCTAAGCGAGCCGGTCTCAGAGGCGATGAATATATTACTAACGATATAGCTGGGATTGAGCGTGGCATATGCTTTCGTTTCGGAGCCATTTACGTTTAGTGTCCAAACCAATTCACGGTCACCCCAGTCGCCAGGTACAGTCACTTCGAACACCCAGCGATTACGTCGCGGAAAGAACTTGGTAGGTTGGCCTCTATCGGCCTCACCGGGTGAGAAGTAATTATTCTCACCGACCGATATGAATGGCTGCTCGTCCCAGTTGTCATTGAAGTATCCAAACATGAAGTTAATGGTACCGTCAGGATTTTCCCGCCAGCCTTCAAAAGCTGGATAAACCGGTTGACCCTTAGTGTAAGTCGATTGCGCCAGCACATTAGAATGTCCGAGAAACACCAATACTGACAAAATCAGAGCTTTGTACTTGCAGAATGATTTTAAATGCATTTTTTTCACTGCTAATAGACTAATAGTTGAACGTTTTAAGCTGGAGCCGCTTACGTTAATCTTCAGCGCCAGAAGGAGCTACCAGTGGAACGGTACACAAAGGGCAGCCAATTACATGATCATTTCGGCCAAGGTTTAACGCTTGGCGGCGTTCTTCCATTTCTTCCAGAAATTGTTCTTCACTTAGAGTAACTTTCAAACCTAAGTCAAGAAACATGTTCGAAGTGGAAGCATTACCTGAACCTTGCCAGTTTCTTGGATCGGGGATGTTGGCATTGTTCTCAGTGTTGTCCATATATCCAGTGATATGAAGTATGGCTCCGCGCGGTATCAGAGGTTGAGCATGATCAGCATACTGGTAGGTACGAACCCAGTTATGGTCATACCCTACACAGGAGAGCGTCTCGCGTTGGTGTCCCCAAATCATTTCCAGACACATTCGTTCTCCTGGGGCATGTAGGTGCGGTTCGAAGGAGATAATTTTGGTGTGTTGGCTTAGAGCACTATACGCATGCAGCTCCTGTTTATCCTGGTTAGGAACAACACTGATGTCTACCGAATTTCCTGTTACCACAAAGCTGCCCCTGTACTTGGGCTGATAGTCTCTGGGGTGAAAACGAAATCCAATTTCGAGATGCCCCGTAGTATCTACACCATTCGAGTGCAGATGAATGGAATCTGAATAGATCCACGAGTCAGCTTTTAATAGACGGCCAGCACCCTCGTCAAAAATATCCGCGTTTCTGCCAACTTCGTGAACAGGCCATGGGGCTTCAAGTCCTCTAGCCAATCTGCCATCTTCATCAACTTGACCGGCACCCCATAGCATATGATGGAAAATATAGCGGCCACCAACGGTGCCAGAGGCCTTTGTGGTATCAACGTCATTGACCTCAACAATCTCAACCGACTTCACCCAGCGGTCCTCTGTCATACCCGTGGGCACGGACTCGATTTCGCCCCACCAATCGGGTGTACCAGCGAGCTTAGTGATTTCTGCCAATTTAACTACAAAGTCCGGTTCTCCGGCGCGCCATTTAATGCTGTCATCGAACACCAATGGTTCTGGTGCATCAGCAGCATCGCCTTCGGGAGTGCCGTTCCGCGCCCAGGTTGAAATGGCAGCGACTTCTTCATCGCTTAGCGACACATCGCTCTTAAAATCCTGTATGCCGATATCCTTTTCGACATACCATGGGGGCATCGCACCAGCACGGTCACGCAGTCCGGTTTTGTATTCAATTAGCCCAGCAAAAGGCGCAACCTCTTCGTAGTTCACCAGCGGCATGGGTCCGCCACCGCCGGCCCGATGACAGTTCTGGCAACTGCGTTGCAGAATTGGTTGTATGTCCCTATGGAAGGTAACTTCATCGCTCTGGCCGAACCCAATAGAAGGCACAGCTAGCGAGATAATGGATGCAATAAGAAGAGACTTAACTATCGATTTCATAGAATATTTCCCATTTTCTGAAGAGACGGCATGGTTTGGAGGCTGACCTCTGGAAATTATTTCGCCAGACTATCACTATGAAGGGCTGCTATAAAGGCCTTGAATCAAAGTTCGGCGCGAAAAAATGGCATTAGATCGCTCTAAACACCGCCTAGGGACTGGCTGTGCTCAATAATGCAGCTTCTTGTTCCTTCCGTCTCGTGAGTTGCTTTTCGTAGCCTACCTCGTCCAGGTGGGTGATCGCCAACCAGGCATGGGTCATTTCGTCGGCGGTCCGACTGCCACCGAATACCCACTGGTCTGGGTCTGGGTTGTTCGGATTAGCAGTAGTATTGTCATACCACTGCCTTAACACAAGCACAGCCCCTGTCGGTACCAAAGGAGCCGTATCGGGCTCGTAAATGTGGCTGTGGTGCCAGGTTGCACTCCAATTGGAGATCTGGCTAATAGCTTCGGTACGGCCGGTTTTCGGGTAAAAAATTTCCAGCGACGCCGCTACCATACGCAAATGGCCATGGGGCTGAAAACTGTCTATGCGAACTGGGTGATCGAAGGAATGGAATCCCTGGGTCATTTGGTATCCATTAGGCGGAATAACCAATTTCGTTGCTCGTTCACTGGGTTGGAATTGTATGTGGTATTGCTTGAGATCTTGGGTATAAGCAACTTCTTTTTCATAACCCTCAGGGTGTAACCATAGGCCGATTTCTACTACATTGTCTTTAATGATCCGGCCTGGTGCAATTGTTCCAAGTCCACCGGGGTACATGTGAATGCCCCAGCGAACAACCGAATCTTTCGGGAATGTACGGCAAACGTCTTCTGGAACTAGCTCACCCCATTTCCCCATAGCGTATTCAGTAAGCATCCCATAGCGATCCAGTTGGCCTTCCTGGTTATATATTTCAATGGAGGAATTAGCATGGTGAACAACCGATTTCGCTTCGCCTTTTGGTTTAACTTGGATCGCCCTAATACAACGATTTTGGGTAATACCACTTGGTACGTAATGAGTACTCCATAGGTCATTGCCATTGGCAGGGATGTCGATTGGTATCGAAGGGATAACGATGTTCGGTTCACCGAGTTCATCTACGAAATTCCATTCGCTAGGGTCATTGAGTTGAGGAAGTGGTAAAAAGTTGTCTGGGTTACCAAGGGGAGCGCCTTGGTTAACCCAGGCCACTATAGTGTCTATCTGCTCTTGCTCGAGTCGCCAATCTCCTTGCAAACTTTGGATACCGATACCATGGTCGTAGGCGTACGGGGGCATCTCGCGATTGGCTACCTTCATCTGGATAAGAGGGGCCCACGGACGAACCTGATCATAAGTTTCGAACTGCATTGGGGCAATTCCGCCTTCACGATGACAGACTACACAATTCTCATTAATGATCCGGCCAGCCTCACCATTGTAGGTTATTGAATCTTCTTCATTCTGAGCATGCGCCAGCAAGCTACAAAGCAGGGCGGTCGTTGATCCTAGTAAGCGAAGTATGTCTTTCATGATTTGCTCGCTTTTACAGTTGAAAAATAGCAGCCCAGGCAAAATGGCAACACAAAGAACCGGGAGTGCACTCGGCTAAGTCTGATTTAACTGCGAGGTTACTATTGAGTCAAGCAAATTACACAACACTAAGGCTTAGCCCCTTTCGGATAGGATGTTCATTTTTGGAATGATAGGATATGAGGATAGGCGACGGGGGTTAAAACAAGGTTGGAACCAGCAATGATCACTCAAAAAATCTTACAAATTGTTCTGGCAGGGTTAGTGCTGGTCACTAATTTCTGGATTTATGCACAATCTTCCGATCCTGAAGTGCACGGCGTGCGTAATGATTTACCCCAGCCCTACGAAACGCAACGGTCCTGGGGGGAACTGCCTATCGGTACTGCTTCCTGGGCGGCAGTAACTGCTGTGGAGCCTTCCCCGGACGGGCGCTTCATTTACGTCATTCATCGTTGCTTTGAAAATTCCTGTGACGGACGCCCTGAACCTCCAATATTAAAATTTGATTATGAAGGTAACTTGCTAGATAGCTTCGGTGCCGGATTGTTCGTTTTTCCGCATGGTGCCACAGTCGATCATCAAGGAAGCCTTTGGGTAACGGATGCTCAAGGAAACGGCGAAATCGGTCATCAGATATTTAAGTTCAGCCCAGAAGGCAACATCCTGATGACCTTGGGACAGAAAGGTATCGGCGGTTCAGGATCAGATCTGTTGCATTCCCCGAACGATATTGTTGTAGATCCTGCTGATGGTGACATTTTCGTGGCGGAAAGCCACCGGCGAGGGTTGAATAATCGAATTGTTCACTTTGCCGCTGACGGCAGTTATATCGGCGAGTGGGGCGAAAAGGGCTCTGGACCGGGTGAACTGAGCGAGCCCCATACGATAGCCATGGATTCTCAAGGAAGGCTTTTTGTTGGTGACCGGGAAAACAATCGTATCCAGATTTTTACCCAAGAGGGAAGGTTTATCGATGAGTGGCGCCAGTTCGGAAGGCCGAGCGGCATTTTTATTACGCCGGAAGATATGCTCTTTGTTGCGGATTCTGAATCAGGACCAGATACAGGCGCCAACGAGTTAGGGGGTATTATGAAAGGTATCCGAATTGGTTCGGCTGCTGATGGCTCAGTTTTGGCGTTCATCGAAGACATGGAACCTCTGCGGGATGATCATTCTGGAGCGGAGGGTGTTGGCGTCGACGTTAACGGAAATGTTTATGGGGCAGTAGTGCGCCGACGCATGTTGGAACGCCATATCCTCAAATAGACATGCTCTCCCTATGGCAGTTTGAGGGCGACTAGTGCGCCCGTTTGTCGTCGTTTGACGCTTCCTGACTGCACAACGATATACTGTGCTCCTTCGTGCATGTACGTCATCATTCCATACTGGCCAGGTATCGGGAGTTCAGCGCTGGCTAGAATTTCTCCTGACAGCTTGTCGCGCGCGCGCAGCATCGGCATACCATTTTCGTTCAGTTCCGTATCACCTCTCAGATCTTCTGTGGTCTGTACCAGTAAATTGCCCATCACCATCTGCACGGAATGGCCAGTGCCTCCGGTATCGGATGTGTCTATACCTTGCAGTAACGGATGGTTTCTAATATTTGCTGGTGTCTCCCCTATCGGGATGTCCCAGAGTTTTTCACCCGTGTTCATATCGAAAGCAGCTAGTCCTTGAAAGAGGGGCTTATAAACAGGCAAACGATTGATAAGGGGTAAAATTTCGCGAGAACGACCTGGTGCCCAGGCAGCTACCGTTAAGCCGGTGGTGGGGGTATGGCGCTCGCGCCCGCGCCAGGCTTCAGCCGACAGGCCCGGCAGACCCCGCTCTTCATCAACACCATTGGTGGGCTCCATAAAACTTGGGGCACTACAGCTGCGTCGGTGTGAGGCATACATAATACCGGTGGTCGGATCCGCGACCGGCGGGTGATAGATGTTGAGTCCACCTACACAGCCCACCACGTTGCGGTATGGACTGGTGTGGGGATAGGGCAACGGAGGGACATAGAGTCCTCCGATATTGAACTCGTTGAGAACCTCTCTAGCTTGTTCCTTTAGCTCTGGCGTATAGTCGATCAAGAAATCTTCAGTAATACCGTTTATAACAATCGGGTCCAAAGGCTCGGGGCGAGTTGGGTAGGGTTGTGTGGCAGACGTATAGTTACCCGGCACCTGAGTTTGCATGACAGGGCGTTCTTCGATAGGCCAAATAGGCTCTCCGGTTTGACGGTTAAATGCAAAGATTAGACCTTGTTTCGTATTTTGGATTAGCGCGGGTATACGTTCTCCGTTGACCGTGAGGTCCATCAATATGGGTGCGGTGGGGATATCGTAGTTCCATTGGTCGCTGTGATGAATCTGGAAGTGCCATTTGCGCTCACCGGTTTGTGCATCAAGTGCCAGTACGCTGCCTCCGAACAGATTATCCCCGGGGCGCTGTCCGGTATAGGACTGCACTGTTGAGGCATTGGTAACAATGTAGACTAATCCAAGCTCTGGATCAGCAGAAGCAGGTGCCCAGGAGGACATGTCTCCCGACCACTGCCAGGCATCGTTCTCCCAAGTTTCATGACCAAACTCACCGGGACGAGGAATGACATGGAACTTCCACAGCCGCTTCCCGGTTCTGGAATCGTAGCCCATAATGTCGCCCGGCACATTCTCGATGCGCGTCTGGTCATAGCTGGGCTCGTGACCAACAAGTACTACAATAACACCGTTCACTACGATGGGCGGGGATGAAGCAGTGACCATACCCAGTTGCCGGGGAATGCCGTGATCCGGATCATAGGGCTGATCCCAGTCTATCCAACGTTGCCAGTCGCTGACCAAGTCTGGAATAAGATCTACGACACCGGTCTCTGAGAATCCATTGACTCCTGTAGGTGTTCCCCAGTTTGCCAATGGCCGACCTGATCGAGCATCCAGAGCCCAGAGGAAGAAGGCTGGTGAAGTGAAAAAAACCACGCCTCGACCATCCACTTCTGCATAGGCAACACCTTTACCGAAATCTGTCCGCGGCGAACGAAGGTATCGCATAGTTTCGGGTTCTCGGAAAGTCCAGAGCGTTTCGCCACTGGAAGCATCTATAGCGACTAGCTGTCGTCGTTGACCGGCGACTGTATAAAGTATCCCGTTGACAAATATCGGCGTTGATCTAAAGGTGTATTCCGCGGAAGCACTGAAGTTGTCTCCACGCCAGATCCAAGCGACTTCCAGGTCCGAGAAATTGGAAGCATTGATCTGGTCCAATTGGGGAGCTGCTCGTGTGTGTCCGGCGTCACCACCCAGATATCGCCACTGTCCATTTTCTACACCGCCAAGCTGAGAGTAGCTGTTGAACGGTAGGCACAGTATTAAAATAGAAATGGCAAGGCTTGTTGCTGTAATTATATTTAGTTTTTTCATCTTTCGGACTCCTCAGAGCAGAAATCGTTAGAGGCACCTAACAACTTCCATAACTGACAGAATTTGATATGTTGAGCTATTCTGATATTAAGGCAGCATAATCACACTAAGCTTACCATGGGTTTTTTCTAACTGCTGTTTAACCTAAAAATAAGGGCGTTAGTGGCGTCAAATATGAAATTTTCGTACAAAGTGGTATATTCGCGGCCGATTGGAGTTTTGAAGATGCACCCGCTCCCGGTTTTCAAGAGGTAGAGGTAAAAAGATGAAAAGCATACTAGTTACGCTAGGATTTATAGTTATCCTGAGTGGTTGCGTAAGCACGGATGATGATGGAATCCCAAGAATTCGAAGTCAACGGGATGCCGACGCCTATAATGCGACCGTTAGTTCTTCAGGTGAAAGAATAATCTGCGAACGAGAGAGGGTGATCGGTTCCAATATTCGTCAGTTAGTATGTTTGACTGTGAACCAACGTGACGCCCTTGCGCGCTCGGCTCGTGAAAACATAGACACGAATGTATTACGTTGAACTGCTAATCTCACAAATTTGGCGGTGGCAATAGATAGGCTTGCAGGAATGTAAGCCTTTTTTTGTTCCGTAATGTTGCCAATAATACTGTTATAACTTACGCCCACTTGGGGAATTCTTGAACTAGCTACACGAGGCACGATATGAGCGATTCAATGGACAACAAAACAAGACGCGATTTTATGGCTTCCACAGGCATGGCGACGGGACTGGCTGCACTGGCTGGAATATTTGGTGGGGGCAAAATGGCGAACGCGCAGGTAGTAGGGTTGAATGCGATGGGCCCCACACCGGAGCAAGCTCAGGCATTCATGCAGTTACCAGACCAACCGGTTGTTATGGTGAATCTGCTGAAGTTTAGGGATGGTGGAGCGGGTGCAGCTGATTATGGAGAGTACGGTCGCAATGTTGGGAAAATCCTCAGTGAAATTGGGGCTGAACTTATATTTTCAGGCGAATGCAAAACTACATTTATTGGAGGGGCAGAGTGGGACAGGATAGCTATGGTCCGGTATCCAAACTCCAGGGCTTTATTAGAAATGGCCCAGTCGGCTGAATACCAAGCTATTAGTGGTGATCGTACATCGGGTCTGGAAGGACAGATAAATATTGCCGTATTTGAATCCTAAAGGCAGATTAGATTATAAAATTTAAGTAAAGATTAGTGATCTTTGTGAAGATTCAATAACGCTTCAAAGTTGGTATCGTGTAATCGTGTGAAGGTTACGGCTATAGTGGTGTTGGTTATAAACTTATTTAGAAGGTGTACCGGATTCTTAACTGAATTGCATTTGGGTCATCATCTCCTGCGATATCATCTGAGTCGGCCAATATGTAGTTCGCAGAGAACCGTAGATTACGATTCATGTAATAGTTCACGCCAAGAGTTATTATGTTGGCTTCTCCCCCGGTGATATCTCTGTCAGTTAGTTCCAAATTACTGATTCTTGCGGCGATTTGCCAGGCCCCATCTGGGGACGAAGGACTGACTGTTCCGAAAGCGGCATCGGAAGTGCTGTAAGGACGGCGATCATTCGTTAGGAAATAGCTGGCATAAGCATAGTAGCCATCAAAGGTCAGATCTGACCCAATACTACGGGCTATTTTTTGCCTCACGAATTCGCTTTGGGCAGAAAATCGGCGATTAACGTAAGCGGCTTCCAACCCGATTTTGCTGAAGCCATCAATATTGGCAATTTTGCCAGTATTGATGAGTCGATGACTGTCCTGGTGAGATTCCGGTCTCGCGCGTCGTCGAATAGTGTCGTCGTCATCCTCCTCGCGCGACACCGCTAAGCCTAGATGCAGCATTGCTTGACCTCCTAATTGCGGTCGATAGACAAAGCGGCCAGCATACCCATTACCTCGTACCAGATTATTTGCTCCGTGTGTATAAGTAGACACGGCGATCGAATAATTATCACTCCAGTTTTGGAAGCCAATACCGACTCGCCTTGAAGTAACTAATGTATTTAGCATAGCCCTTTCAGTGAAGGTTATGTTGTTGGAGCTAGTTGCTTCTTCTAAGCTTGAAAATTGCTTAAAATTGCCAACGGTGATGCGTGAATTGTTAAAACCGCTGTAGCGAATAAACCCATCTTTTAAAGCAGTGCTATCAGGTGCGAAATCATATTGCACTTTGTAATCCCAATTGTCTGATAGATTGCCGCTTATAAACAGTCGAGCTCGGCGCAATTCACTACCATCACTATGCACAAACTTATCATTGTCGTAATTGGTGTTATCAGCTTGAATTCGGCCACCCCATTCGAAAGTTGGGGTTTGTTCAGCGCATGTCACAGAGTTTGAAACAAATAGTGGCGCAAGGAAAAGTAGATATAAACTTTGTGATATTTTCATAATATCGCCAGTTCAGATTGAGCTTTTGAGGATCTAAACATAGCAGAACGCAGCATTAGGTCTTTTAGTGATTGCTTTTTTAACTTACATTGCATCGGTCAAATTTCTAGGAACATTAGCTCATGTTGGACCCTGATCATTTTTTATCTAGACTAGGCTTAGCTGTCTTGGCGAGCGCCGGAATATTCTATGCGAATATTAGTCCAGTCATTGTTTCAGCGTTTGCTCAGGGCTCTAATTTTACCGGAGAAACTGCTGGATATATATTCTCAATAAACATGTATGGGAATGCTTTTGGAGCTCTTGCAATGAGCTTTGCTGTTGTGGGGCTAGAATGGCGCCGAACGGCCATGTTTCTGCTAGTGGTTCTTATTTCGCTCGACCTGCTTTCGATGACCTTAGTGAGCCCCATTTATCTATACTCTGCTAGATTGGTCCATGGGCTAACGGGAGGATCCCTTGTTGCGCTAATTTTTGCGGTAATTGCTCGGACCAGAAATCCTGAAAGAACACAGGCATTCACGATTATGCTGCAGTTGTTTTTGGGTGGCATCCTAGCCCTCACACTTACTCCTCTTATTCCGACTTATGGAACCTCGATTATTTGGATGTCTTTAATAGCTTTTTACCTAGTAGCTTTGTCTTTACTTCCGTTCTTGGGCGATTATCCGGTAGTCAAAAAGGAGCTTAAAATAAAAGGAAATTTCACAGGGGCTGGTTGGGTTTTAGTCAGTCTCACAATGCTTGCATATTTCATGTTCCAAAGCGGTCAGATGGCGGCATTTACTTACATTATTGAGGTTGGACTAAACCATGCATTCGATTTTCAGTCCACAAGCAGGGCTGTTGCAATGGGGCTTTGGGTGGGTGGTCCCGCGGCTTTGTTAGTGAATTGGTGGTCTATTCGCACTGGACGGTTAATACCAATAATTCTTGCTTCGAGTTTGCAAATCGTTGCGGTTGGCATATTGCTTATACCTTCTCAATATTGGTTTCTTGCAGCTAACATCGGATTCGGGATTTTCTTTAGTATTGCGCATCCTTACGTTTTAGGAGTTGCCTCTGAGCTTGATAATACTGGGAAGATGGCAGCGCTCGCCGCGTTCGCAGGTGCACTGGGCCTTGCCACTGGGCCATTTATCGCCGGAGTGCTAGTTGGCGAAGGGTATTACGATCGAGTCATACAATTCTCAGTGCTTGCCCTAATCACTAGTCTTCTTCTCATATCCATTCCCGCTCGTGTGCTCGATATTAAAAATAAAACCCAAAGGGTGATTTGGTCATAAACTAAGTTTGTCGATATTTCCTCGATATGTGAAACAACCTGGACGCTTTCAAGCAGCATGAATACATTGAAACCAATCATAGAGTGCATTTTAAATCCGTTTTTGTCAGAGGAAGTAGAAGCGCCCAGTTTTGCCAATATTGATAGGGTTAAGGAAGTAGAAATTTTTCACAAAAGCTTGCCCGGTTATCAGGTCACTCCCTTACTAAAACTTGGGGGGCTTGCTGCAAGGCTGGGAATTCATACACTGATGATAAAGGATGAAAGTCACCGTTTTGAGCTAAAAGCATTTAAGGTTTTAGGCGCCAGTTATGCCATAGCAAAAGAAATAAAACAGCGACTTGGTTTGGAGAATGAAGAGATAACTTTTGAAGCAATTAGTTCGCAAGGTGAGGCACTAAAGTCATTGACGTTCGTGACTGCCACTGATGGAAATCATGGCCGAGCAGTGGCTTGGAGTACAAAGCAATTTGGATGTAACGCGGTGGTTTTTATGCCTAGAGGCACATCCAAGTTTCGCTTGGAGGCAATCCAGTCATATGGCGCGCAGGCTGCAATCACTGACTTAAATTACGACGAAACCGTTATTTTCGCTGCCCAGCAAGCTAAAAAGAACAATTGGATATTACTTCAAGACACTTCCTGGGAAGACTACAAGACGGTACCCAAGCATATTATGCAAGGTTATTTCAGCTTGGTTTCAGAATTTGAACACCAAACGATGATGTGGCCGACCCATGTGCTTGTTCAAGCTGGAGTTGGTTCATTTGCGGCAGCGATATTTTCCTATTTCTTGGCCAGTCCAAAGCCTACACCTAAATTAATTTTAGTTGAGCCCGCAGGCGCAGCTTGTTTTTTTAATTCAGTAGAAATCGGAGACGGTAAGCCTCATTTAACCAAAGAACTGAATACCATTATGGCAGGACTTTCATGTGGTCAACCTAGTCTTTTGGCTTGGGAAATCATCAAATTGTATTGTGACGCATTTGTAATTTGCCGAGATCAGATAGCGATAAAAGGTGTGCAATTGTTAGCCAATCCTGTTGGCGATGATGCCATTGTCATCTCGGGTGAGAGTGGCGC
>PYIL01241816.1_pt1 | contig 12577 bp, 10 predicted proteins | sample 3578041 | NCBI WGS metagenome assembly PYIL01 (sample SAMN08408023, study PRJNA431606) | Marine metagenome isolate SA_KN192-05_S13_150m, whole genome shotgun... | biome: marine; feature: oceanic pelagic zone; material: water; isolation source: 150 m water sample, 0.2-0.8 um fraction ... | reverse complement strand
TCCCACTGATGAAGTTACGGCTGGCCACCCCTGGAGTTCTCGTCGACGTTGGTGGGATCGACGACCTACGGGGTGTCACCGTCGGTGGTGACACAATCAGCATTGGAGCTATGACCAACCACAGCACCCTCGAGCACTCGTCGGAGTTAGCCCAGGCCTGCCCGCTGCTGGCCCACGTTGCAGCGATGGTCGGTGATCCGGCAGTTCGCCACCGGGGAACCATCGGCGGTTCGCTGGCCCATGCCGACCCGGCTTCAGATCTACCAGCCGCCGTGCTGGCTCTCGGCGGCACCCTTGTGGCCGACGGACCTGGCGGGAGCCGGGAGATCGCCGCGGCCGATTTCTTCACCGGGTTCCTGGAATCGGCCCTGCAACCCGACGAACTGCTCACCGAGGTCAGGGTGCCGGTGGCCACCGGAGGCTGGGCCTACGAGAAGTTCAACCGTCGGGCCCAGGACTGGGCCATTGTCGGGGTGGTTGTCGCCGAAGGGGGAACCGGGGTGAGCCTGGTCAACATGGGCGCTACTCCCATTCGGGCCGCCGGAGTGGAAGAGGCGGTGGCCTCCGGTGCATCAACAGCCGACGCGGCCGCGGTGGCCGCCGATGGCTGCGACCCGCCCACCGACAACAACGCCGACGCAGGGTTCCGGGCGCATCTGGCCAGGGTGCTGACCGAACGGGCCCTGGAGGCCGCTGCCGGCTGACCGGTCGGACCCCGTGGAACGACCAGCGCTGCGCATCCTCGACCTCGCCGGTAGTCCCGGCGAGATGGGTCTGGCTCACGGTCGGACTCACGCGGACGAGATCCGCGCCTACGCAGCCGACCGGGTAACGCTGGCCGGCAGCCCCCGGTGGTCGGGGTCCGAGATAGACGCCGGAGCCGTGCTGGAGATTGCCCGGTCCTGCCTGCCAGCCCATGCGTCCCACTCACCGTCTCTCCATGAGGAGATGTGCGCCCTGGCCGACGGGGCGGGCATCACCCCAGAAGAGGCCGTGATCGTCGGTGGTTTCACCGACTTCGTCGACACAGTACGGGCGGCGGCCGGGGGAACCCATCCGGAAGAGGTCACCGAAGACGACTGCACGGCATTCATCGTCCCCGACGAACTGGCCTCGGGATCAGGCTTCCTCGGCCAGACCTGGGACATGCACGACACGGCCACCGACCACGTTGTGCTGCTCAGGATCCGCCCCGACGACGGGCCCGCCGCGCTGGTATTCACCACCGTGGGATGCCTGGGCCAGATCGGGATGAACGAAGTCGGAGTGTGCGTCGGGATCAACAACCTGCTCGCCGCCGACGGTCGGCCCGGAGTGATGTGGACGTCGGTGGTCCGCGAAGCCCTGGGTATGGCGACCGCCGAAGAGGCCCGCGACACGGTCTTGACAGCCGATCTGGCCGGCGGCCACAGCTTCCTGGTGTTTGACAGCACGGGGACAGGTTTCGTCATCGAGGCGATGCCCACCGCCCGGCCCTACACCAAACTTGAGGGAAGACCACTGGTCCACACCAACCACACCGTCTTCCCGGAGGCCTCTGCCGTGGAAGTACAGCTCGACGACGACATCGCCGCCAATTCAACTCGGCGGATGGAGCGGGCCAGCGAACTGCTCGACCGGCCCGAGGTCACCGTCGCCGACCTGATAGCCGTGACCCGTGACACGGAAGCGATCTGTCGAACCTCGACACCGCCCCGCCACGTGGAGTCCAGCGGCGCCGTGGTGATGCGGCCGGCCACCGGGGACTTCTGGGCCGTGTGGGGAATGCCCAGCCACAACGAATACGTCCACGTCCCGTTCCAGATCTGAGGACCGGTTGTGTCGGAGATCCGCTACACCCAGGCCGAGGCCAGATGGGCTCGGCAACTAGCCGCCATCGAACGGGCCGCCTTTCCCACGGCTGACATATCCGACCTGCTGGTCGAGGAGGACGTGGTCCGGTTGTGCGAGGTTTTCCCCGAGGGGTGCTTCGTGGCCCTCGACGCTGACGAGCCGGTCGGCATGGGAGTCGGGATCTTCATCGACTTCGACTTCGACGACCCGCTCCACTGCCTGGACGACCTGATCGGCGAATACTCGTGCGGCAACCACTCGGCGGATGGAGGGTGGTACTACGGGGTCACCATCGCCGTCGACCCTGCCTACCGGCGTCGGGGAATCGGCCACCAGTTGTACCTACTGCGCAAGGACCTGGTGCGCCGGTTCAACAAGAGGGGGATCGTGGCCGGAGGGGTGATCCCGGGCTTTGCCGAACACATCGGTTCCATGACCGCCGACCAATACGTGGAAAAAGTGGTGACCGGGGAGCTCTACGACGCCACCCTGTCGTTCCAGTTGCAGAACGGCTTCGAGGCCCGCGGGGCGATCCCCGACTACATGGCCGACCCCGCAGTGGGCAATAACGCCGCATTGATCGTCTGGGAGAACCCCGACCACCAGCCGTGAGTGACTCCCGGGCCAGGAGACCCCGATCGGTGGATCCGTTGCGGGCGGTCAGCGTCCTAGGAGACGGTTCAGGAGGTCCACCCGACGGCTCGCTCGCCCAGTGCGGGCCTCGGCCCGGTCGGCGCTGGACGCCATCCACAGCCCGCCATTGATCCCCAGGTAGCGGAGAGGCTCGGGTTCCCAGTTTCGGGATGTGTGGCCCACCCAGGGAAGGTCGGTCCGTTCGCTCTCTGTCCCGGTGATCAACTCGGCCAGGGTGTGACCGGCCAGTTTGGCTGTTGCCACCCCATCGCCCACGAAGCCGCCACCCTGGGCCAAACCGGTCGAACGGTCGAACGCTAGTGAGGGCGTCCAGTCTCTGGGCAGGCCCATAACCCCTCCCCAACGGTGGGTGATGCGGGCGTCGACTATCGCCGGGAACAGGTCCCGGAGCGTCTCCTCGATCCGGTCGTGAACGTCACGCCGGCGTTCGGTCGCCGTGTCGATACGTGAGCCGAAGAGGTAGGGGGCGCCTCGGCCGCCAAAGGCCAGTCGGCCGTCGGCTGTTCGCTGGCCGTAGATGACCATGTTCCGGGCGTCGCTGAACGTGGGACGACCAGCGAGGCCGATCTCGTCCCAGACCTTCTCGGAAAGCGGTTCGGTGGCCACCATCAGCGAGTAGATGGGGGCGAGGACCCGACGATGACCGGTCAGGTCACGGGTGTAGCCCTCGGTGGCTCGGACCACCACTTCGGCCCGTACCATTCCCCGCTCGGTGACCACCCTGCCCGGCTCCAGTGAGCGAACCTCTGTGTTCTCGTAGATCATGACGCCGAGCCGCTCCACGACGTCGGCGAGGCCACGCACGAGACGAGCCGGGTGGATGGCCGCGACATGGGTCCTGAACAGGCCGCCGTGGACCTCGGAGGCGTTGCCGATCGCTCGTGCCTCGTCGACCCCCACCATCCGCAGGTCAGCCTCGGTGAGCCCCAAGTCATGGCGGGCCTGAGCTGCGGCGGCGAGTCGCTCCAACTGCAGGGGGCTCCGGGCCCAGTTGATCCAGCCTCCCTTGGCGTAGTGGCAGTCGATCTCCTCGGCGGCACTGACCCGGCCGATGTCGTCGACTGCATCGTGGAGAGCACGCATCTGCCTGATCGCCGCCTCTGGTGACCACCGCCGGGCCCACTCCATGGGACCGATGCTGTACTCGCAGAGCGCCCACCCGCCGTTGCGTCCCGAAGCGCCATAGCCGGCGATGTCCCGTTCGAGCACCGCGACTCGCAACGACGGGTCCAACCGGGTCAAGTGGTAGGCCGTCCAGAGCCCGGTGAACCCGGCGCCCACCACGGCTACATCTACTTCCCGGTCGCCGGGCAGCGCTGGCCGCGGCTCCAGGCTTCCGGGCACCGTGTCGAGCCACAGCGACAGGTCCCGGTATGGCGATTCCGGCCGATCGGACACAGCCAGGAATCTAGTCACCGCCCGCGGTAAGGCCCATGGCCCCGGTGGCGGCTGGTGAGGTGGCTCGGTAGGGTCGGCCGCCCCGTTTCTGTTTGAGGCCGGTGGGGCGGGGCGGGCCAAAGAGGATTCACGGAGGGGGCGTGTCACTGGTGGGTGAACAGGACGCGGCTGTCGAACTGCGGGGAGTCGTCAAACGATTTGGCGAGGTGGTCGCTGTCGACCACGTCGATCTGACCATCGCGGAAGGGGAGTTCTTTTCGCTTCTCGGGCCATCGGGTTGTGGCAAGACAACGACGCTTCGGATGATCGCAGGATTGGAGTTACCGACCGAGGGGACGGTGAGTATCCACGGAGAGGCGATGGGCCTCCGTCCGCCCAACAAGCGGCCGGTCAATACCGTGTTCCAGAACTACGCCCTTTTCCCCCACATGGACGTGGCCCGCAACGTCGGGTTCGGGCTGGAGATGCGCAAGGTTCCCGGATCGGAACGAGCCGAGTTGATCGACTGGGCCATCGGGCTAGTCGAGATGGACGGCCTGGCACAGAGAAAGCCGGCACAGCTCTCCGGCGGCCAGCAGCAGCGGGTGGCCCTGGCCCGGGCCCTGGTCAACCGCCCCGAGGTGCTGCTCCTCGATGAGCCCCTCGGTGCTCTCGACCTGAAGCTCCGCCAGCAGATGCAGATCGAGTTGAAGAACCTGCAGCGTGAGGTGGGCATCACCTTCGTCTACGTCACCCATGACCAGGAGGAGGCGGTCACCATGAGCGACCGCATCGCTGTGATGCACGAAGGTCGACTTCTCCAGGTCGACACCCCCGAGAACATCTACGAGCACCCGACGACCCGGTTTGTGGCCGACTTCATCGGGCGAACCAACTTCCTGGCCGCCACCGTGGCCGGTGCGGACGAAGTGGTCCTGGCCAACGGGGACCGCCTCCGGCTGGCGTCGGACCGGCCGACCGGTGAGGCCGTCGCCGTCACCGTTCGACCGGAACGGCTCACTGTTCACCAGAGAGGCCAAGCGCCGGAGGGCCTTCACCGCCTCGACGGCACCGTGGACTCGGTCGTGTATGTAGGAAACGCCATTGCCTACACGGTGTCCATCGACTGGATGCACTTAGAGGTGCGCTGCCCGGCGACCCTTGTCGGTGACCGGATGGCTGTGGGAGATCCGGTGACCGTCTCGTTCAAGCCCGAGCACGCCACGGTTGTCTCCGAACAGTGACCGACCTCCTCACCCCAGGCCTTGAACATCAGGCCGAACGGGCCCATGCCCGGCGCGGGTTCCTTCTCGGACTCCCGGCCATGGCCTACCTCCTCGTCTTCTTCGTCATCCCGCTGGGCATCGTGGTCGCCTACTCGTTTGCTACACGGACTCGCAGTGGCCGTACCGAACTGACCGGCTGGAACCTTGACTCCTACCAGCGCCTCGGCGAAGAGATCGTCCGTACGGTTGCCTGGCGGTCACTGTGGGTCGCCCTGCTGACCACGGTGATCTGTCTCATCCTGGCCTACCCGCTGGCCTACTTCATCTCCACCAGGGGCCCGGTGGTTCGCAACCTGCTGCTGGTGGGGGTGATGATCCCTTTCTGGTCCAACTTCCTGATCCGGACTTACGCCTGGCGGGTGATCCTGGACAGTGATGGGGTGGTGTCTCAGGCAAGCATGGCCCTGGGCTTCGGTGAGACTCGGGTGCTGTTCACCAACACCGCGATCATCCTGGGTCTCGTCTACGGCTACCTGCCCTTCATGGTCCTGCCCCTGTATGCGGCGATCGAACGCATTGACTGGAGCTTCGTGGAGGGCGCCCGTGACCTTTACGCGTCCGGCTGGTCGGCCTTCCGACGGGTGGTGTGGCCCCTGGCCAAGCCCGGGGTGATCGCCGGATCGATCCTCGTGTTCGTACCGAGTTTCGGGGCTTACGTAACCCCGGCCATCCTCGGGGGGAACAAGCAGGGACTGCTCGGCAGTTATATCGTGCTGCAGTTTCTTTCCGCCCGGAACGGACCTGTCGGCTCCGCCCTCTCGGTTGTGGTACTCGGGGTGATGCTGGTCGGGACCCTCGTCTACTTCCGGAGCGGCGGGAGGAACCTGTGAGCAAGGGCGTCGCCATGTCGACCGCAATGCCGCGGGGGGCGAGCCGGTGGGTGCTGTCCGTCCACTCCCTGCTGGTCTTCCTGTTCTTCTACGCGCCGATTGCCGTCCTGGTCCTCTACTCGTTCAACCAGAGCAAGATCATCGGTAAGTGGGAGGGGTTCACCCTGGCCTGGTACGGGGACTTCATCGCTCACGAGGGGATCCAGCAGTCGATCTGGGTTTCGGTCAAGGTCGGCCTGTTGTCCACGGTGATCGCCGTGGTGCTCGGCACCATGGCCGCTCTAGCACTTGAACGCTTCCGCTGGTGGGGCCAGAAGACCTTCGACGCCGTCCTATACCTCCCGATCATCATCCCCGACGTGACCATGGCCGTCATGCTGCTGGTGTTCTTCGGCGAGACCGCCCCGCTGTTCAACGCCATTCCCGGTGTCGACCTCACCGCCGGCATCGAGAGGCTGGTGTTCTCCCACGTGGCCTTCAACATCTCGTTCGTATCGGTCGTGGTCCGGGCCCGACTGGCCAACCTCGACACCACCATGGAAGAAGCCGCCGCCGACCTCTACGCCACTCGCTGGCAGGCCTTCCGGCGGGTCACCCTCCCGCAGATCACCCCTGGGGTGGCAGGCGGTGCACTGCTGGCCATGACCCTGTCGTTGGACGACGTTTTTATTTCCAGTTTTGTCTCGGCAGTGGGAGCCACCCCGCTGCCGGTGTTCGTCTTCGGCATGCTGCGCCGGGGGGTCAGTCCGCTTGTCAATGCTGTGTCGACCAGCATGCTGGCCGCGTCGATGCTTCTCGTGCTTCTTTCCCTTATTGTCTCGCGAGCTATCAGTTCGCAATCGGAGGGTAGACGGACATGACCAGGTGGATTCGGTTGATCGCAGTATTAAGCGTGCTCGCCGTGGTTGGCGCAGGGTGCGGCGACGACGAGGAAAGCGCAGCGGCCTTCAAGCAGTGCAAGGCCGGGGAGGTTGACGGCGATCTGGCCTTCTTCAACTGGTCCGAGTACATGGACCCGGAGTTGATCGCTGCCTTCCAGGAGGCGCACGGGGTCACGGTCACCGAAGACTTCTATCCGTCCAACGAGGAAATGTTCGCCAAGGTGGAGATCGGGGGGTCGGGCTACGACCTGATCATCCCATCCGACTACATGGTCTCCATCCTGATTGAGGAGGCCATGATCCAGCCGGTTCAGGCTTCGGCGGTGCCCAACAAGTCGAACATTGCGCCCAAGTTCGCCAACCCGCCCTACGACCCGGGAGCTGTGTACAGCGCGGCCTACCAGTGGGGTACCACTGGAGTCGGGGTCGACCTAGGGGAGACCGGGGAGGACGTCCCGCATTCGTGGGCGCTGCTGTTCGACGCCGAGACCGCCGAGACATACGGGCTCTCGGGAGCTATCACCCTGCTCGACGACCCGCGGGAGACCATGGGCGCGGCACTCAAGTACCTGGGCTATTCGCTCAACTCGACCAGTGCTGACGAACTAGCGGAGGCCGAGGCGGTGGTCGCCGATGCCATCGGCCGGGTAGCTGCCTTCGACTCCGACCAGTACGACGAGCTCCTGGTCACCGGGGAGTCGGTCGTCGGCCACGGCTACAGCGGCAACTTCCTGTGGTCCTTCGAGGAGGGCGAGAGCGACTACGACTACTTCGTGCCCGATGAGGGAGGCACCATCTGGGTGGACAACATGGCCGTTCTCTCAGACGCCCCGCACCCGTGCACGGCCTTCGCGTTGATGAACTTCCTGCTCGACGCGGAGAACGGAGCCCAGCTCACCAACTACAACTGGTACGCCAGCCCCAACGCGGCGTCCGAAGCGTTTATTGACGCAGAGGTGCTCGAGAACACGATCATCTACCCAGACCCAGCACTCATGGAGCGCCTGGAGTTCATCGAAGACACCGGTGATTACGAGATCAACTTCACCGATGCCCTAACCCGAGCTCGCGGCTGACCTGATCTCCGCGCCGACGATCCGGATCCCCGACCACCCAGCGTGGTCGGGGATCCGGGCGTCGGTCGGTTCCGGCCCAGACCGGGACTGGAGGATCCCAGTTTGACGACTGAACACGAGCGCCTGGCCGCTCTAGCCGAACGACACCTGTGGGGCCACTTCAGCGTGCTCCGCAACGACGTTGACGGCACCCGGGTAATCGAGCGGGGAGACGGCTGCTACGTGTGGGATGCCGAAGGCAACCGTTACCTGGACGGACTAGCCGGGCTCTTCGTGAGCCAACTCGGTCACGGGCGGCCCGAGTTGGCCCGGGCGGCCGGCGACCAAGCGGCAACCCTCGGGTTTTTCCCGATATGGACCTACGGCCACCCCTCGGCGATCGAACTCTCCGCAAAACTTGCCGAACTGGCCCCCGGTGACCTGAACCGGGTGTTCTTCACTACTGGCGGTTCAGACGCCGTCGAATCGGCGTGGAAGCTGGCCCGCCAGTACTTCAAGCTGAGGGGAGAGCCCGACCGCATCAAGGCAGTCAGCCGGAACCTGGCCTACCACGGCACCACCATGGGGGCCCTATCGATCACCGGTTTGGAGTCGATCAAGACAGTCTTTGAACCGTTGGTACCCGGGGCTGTCAAGGTCCCCGAGACGAATCACTACCGCTGCCCGACCTGCCAGGACGAGCCGCACTGCAGCCTGCACGCCGCCGACGCCATCGAAGAGGCCATCCTGGCCGAGGGTCCGGAGACCGTGGCCGCCGTGTTCCTCGAACCGGTTCAGAACGCCGGCGGCTGTTTCGAGCCGCCCCCAGGATATTTCAACCGGGTGCGGGAGATCTGCGACCGCCACGGGGTGCTGCTGGTTTCCGACGAGGTGATCTGCGCGTACGGGCGGATCGGCCACATGTTCGGCTGTCAGCGCTACGGATATCAGCCCGACATGATCACCACGGCCAAGGGGCTGACCTCGGGCTACGCGCCGCTCGGTGCCCTTTTAGTAAGCGACCGGGTTGCCGAACCATTCGTCGGTACTGGAGAGACGTTCCTTCACGGCATCACCTTCGCCGGCCATCCGGTCAGTTGCGCGGTGGCCCTGGCCAACCTGGCCGTTTTCGAGTCCGAAGACATCGTCGGCCATGTCCAGGCCAACGAGAACACATTCCGGGCCGCTCTCGACGACTTGGCCGACCTCCCAATCGTCGGTGACGTGCGAGGCGCCGGTTACTTCTATGGCATCGAACTCGTCAGGGAACGTGAGGGACGGGTCTCGTTCAGCGCGGAGGAACGTGAACACCTGCTGCGGGGATTCCTGTCCAATCGGCTCCTGGAGTTGGGGCTGATCTGTCGGGCCGACGACCGCGGGGAGCCGGTAATCCAACTGTCACCACCGTTGATCGCCGGACCGGACCAATTTGAGGAGATCAACGCCATTCTGCGCCAGGCCCTCACCGAGGCCATGGTAGAGATGGGCGCCTGATCGGCCGGAGCCAAAGTGGCCATCCGGTCCCGGGTGGGCTAGCGGAGCGCCCCGGCCATGGTGTCGAGAATCCGGCCCACCTCGTCGTCCGTGATGATCAGCGGAGGGCAGATGGCCAGGCAGGTGCCAATGGGTCGAACAATCACCCCGTTGGCCATCATCTCGTTCCGGACCGGGATCGAGTCCCGACCCAGCTCAGCGGCGTAGACCGCCCCGGTACCTCGCCACGACTCGATTAGCCCGTCGGCTTGGAGCGCCTCTAACCCGGATCGGATCCATCCGCCGACATGGTTTGCCCGGTCGACGAGACCCTCGGCGTCCATCAACTCCAAGTTGGCGATCCCGGCGGCGCACGAGGCCGGATGGCCCGAATAGGTGTAGCCGGTGCGGAAGACGAAGCCCGGCTCCTCGAAGGCTTCGCACACCCGTCGCGAGGCGATCACCCCGGACAGGGGCAGGTAACCCGAGGTGGCGCCCTTGGCGAAGGTGATCAGGTCGGGGGTGACGCCGAAGTGCTGGGCGCCGAACCACTGGCCGGTGCGGCCGAACCCGGAGATGACCTCATCGAAGATGAGAAGCGCTCCATGGTCGTCGCAGAGTCGCCGCAGCCCTTCCAGGTAGCCGTCGGGTGGAACGTGGACCCCGCCTGCACCCTGGACGGGTTCGGAGATCACCGCGGCGATGCGGTCACCCCGGTCGGCGAACAGGGTTGCCGCCGCCTCCAGATCGTCGTTGGGGACCTCTTCGAAGTGGGGTACCAGGTCGCCCCACCCATCCCGGTTGGGGGCGATCCCTTGGGCGCTGGTCCCCCCGAAGTTGGTGCCGTGATAGCCGTGGGTGCGTCGCACCACCACCTGCCGTTCAGCGTCACCGGCCAACTGGTGGAACTGGCGGACCATCTTCAGGACAGTGTCCACGGCCTCCGAACCCGAGCAGCCAAGGAACACCCGTCCGTCAGGGTGGGGGGACCGTTCGACGATCATGGCAGCCGCCCGGGCCGCCGGCTCGTTGGTGAACGGGTCGAAGAGGTTGTAGGCCTCGAGACGTCGCATCTGATCGGCCACCGCGTCGACGATCTCGGCCCGTCCGTGCCCCACCTGGCAATACCAGAGGCTGGCCAGCCCGTCCACGTACTCGTTACCGGCATCGTCCCAGAGCAGCGATCCCTCGCCCCGGACAATGTTCACGAAGTCGGCTTCAGCCTTGGCGGGGGGCGCGAAGGGGTGCAACAGCGGGTGGTGAGTATCGGTCATTCGAACATCCTCCTGATCGGTTCGGAGGGTACGCCAGGACGCACGGGTTGGCGATCCGGTGGTCGGGTCAGAACCCACCCGATGACTAACAGTACGGCCATGGTCACCGCAGTGACCGCCCAGGCCAGGGTGTCCCCGGAGGCGTCGTAGATGGCCGCCAAACCCAGCGAAGCCACCGCCGCCGTGCCCACCTCTACAGCGCTAGCCAGACCCTGGGCTGCGGCCTGGCGCTCCTCAGGTACGGCTGCCGACACCAACATCGGCGTGGAGGGAAACCCGATCCCCTCCGCGCACGAGCAGGCGGCGGTCAACGCCACTAAGGACACCAAGCCCTCCACCAGGCCGAAGGAGGCCGAGAACACGGCGCAAATAGTCAACACGCCTACAGCCCAACGTCGGGCACCGTAACGCTGAGCCAGGACACCCCCCCAGGGTGACAGAACAGCGATGGGCAGGGCGGCCACAGTGACAGCTACTCCGATTTGCCACTGCTTGGCCCCCCGGTAGTCCATCTCGAGAACCCAGATCGATTCGAAGGCCCCGATGAACACGAAGTACGAGGCCACCAGAAAGAAGGCCCCGACCAGTCGGCGGTTGCGGAACAGGTCGGTGGGCCGCCGGCGCTCGATGTCCCGAGCCGCGGTGTCCGGACGGGCTCGCCAGGCGGTGGGCATTAGGAGAACCAACAGGGCTGCCATGGTCCAGAACGGGGTGCGGAACCCACCGAGGGCGTGTAGGAGCGCCGCTACTGTCGGGCCCACCACGAAGCCGGCCACGTCGAAGGCCCCGAGGCGTCCCAGGTTTCGTCCCAGATTCTCCGGGTCGGCCACGATGACCGTGCGTCGAGCCGCCGGATGAGCGATCCCGAAGGCCAGGCCGAACAGTGCGCGGCCGAGCACGAAATGCCAGAGGTCGTTAGACATGGCCATGACCAGCAGTCCGGCTATGCCCAGCAGCAGCCCGGAACGCAGCATCAGGGGTGCCTGGCCCCGGTCGGCCTGGGGGGCTAGGGCCACCGAGGCTACGAATGCCGCTACAAAGCCGACGGCGATGCCCAGGCCGATGCCGAACTGAGAGAACCCGAGCTTGTTGCGGAACTCGGCCAGCAACGTCATAACACTGGACAGTCCGGCTGCCATCCCGAACAGAATCAGGTAGTAGGGCACCAAACTAGGTCCGACAGTCTGCTCTGGTGTCGTGGTCACACCGGTCTCTCCTTGCCCACTAGAAGGTGGCCTTGGTGAGGGGTGAGTCTCGCGTACCTGCCACCCGACGGAAGGATCCCGGGCGGGCCTGTGACAGGATCGGCGGTCCGACACTGGGACCCGAGGATGGGCGGATGGGCAGGGACTACGACCAACACCGGCACGACCACGACAGAGGTATTCGCCGCAAGCTGCGCTGGCTGGTCCGGTTCCCCAAGTTCTGGCAGTCGCCCATCAACCGGGCCGTCGTCGACCTAGCGGCACCGGTGCCCGGGGAGCGGGCTCTCGATGTGGGTGCCGGGATGGGTCCGGCGACTGTGCTGGCCGCACGCCGAGGAGCCTCAGTGGTGGCAGTCGACCCGTCGCGGTTCATGCGAGTCATCCTCGGGCTTCGCCGACAGGGGCAACGCAACCCCTCGCGAATCACCGTTGAGGCCGGTGCCGCCGAAGACCTGCCACTGGCCGGGGGTTCCATAGAGGTGGCCTTCACGGTGAACGCAATCCACCACTGGACCGACCTGGAAGCCGCGGTCGACGAACTAGCGAGGGTGCTGGCCCCTCGGGGGAGGGCCCTGCTGGTCGACGAGGACTTCACTCACCCCGACCATCCTCAGCACGAAACCCACCACGACCATGAGCAGGAGATGACTGTCGTTGACGTAGAAGCCATTGCAAGCATGTTCCGAGGGGTCGGTCTGGATGCCACGGG
>PYIL01244417.1_pt1 | contig 12581 bp, 9 predicted proteins | sample 3578041 | NCBI WGS metagenome assembly PYIL01 (sample SAMN08408023, study PRJNA431606) | Marine metagenome isolate SA_KN192-05_S13_150m, whole genome shotgun... | biome: marine; feature: oceanic pelagic zone; material: water; isolation source: 150 m water sample, 0.2-0.8 um fraction ... | reverse complement strand
TGTTGGACCATCCTCCATAGTCTCAACTGCAACCACAAGTACCAGCCTGGCCGCGGCTAGCCAGGCACCCGACACCCAATCCACATCAATGAAAGCCGAGTCGGTCCCTACCGTGACGGACCATGATCTCTCGGTCACAGTGACACCAACTCCCCAGACTTCCGACCCGGGTAATGATCCCACCAGTGACTACGCCACCTTCGACCCAATCATTGGTGAGGAGACCATCGGTTACACGGCCCTCGGCCCAGTCAGTGGGGAGTCCGAACTTATTCTCGACAGGGCCCATCCGTTCCAGGGTCTCGACTTTTTCTGTGTTCCCTATCCGCCTGCCCAGGAGGAGGAGGTGGATATGACAGTGGTGGTGGAGCGCGGGGACTACCTATCCCGGATTGCTGACCGCTACGACATCACAGTCGAGGAGTTGGTCCGCCTCAACGGCATCGCTGACCCGAACCTTTTGTTCGTCGGCCAGGAACTCCTGGTTAGCGAGAAGGTGCCGGCTGGCCTCGGACCCCAGGCTATGGGTCGTGGGATCACTACTGAGGTCGTCACCATCACTCAATTGCGAACTCGACTGGAGGAACTCGACCAGCTCGGATTCGGCACCGAGACTGGCGACCTGGTCTCCATGTTCAAGGCCTTCGTCGGGATCGTCAACGACGAGTGCTGGGGTCTCCACGGGCGCCGATTGGATCTCCGGTTGGTGGAGGCTTCGGCCCTCGGCGGAGCGGGCGTCGATCTCGACACGCTTCGGAACGCCGCTTGCTTAGAGGCCACCAAATCGATCCCATCGGTCATAGTCCTCAACGCCAGTGGACTGGCCGGTACGGCCAGCCATTGCATCACCGTAGACAACCAGACGGCGTTCCTGTCCAGCGATCCACAGCCAGCGAGCATCACCGCCGCCGCGGACGGGCGTCTCCTCTCCGAAACCTTTGGAGCCGAACAAGCCATGGAGCTAATGGTTGCCACGGTCGACCAGGCTGGACTTCTCGACGGCCAGAACATCGTGGTGATCGCCCCCGACACCCCGACTCAGGCCCAGTCGGTTGAGGTAGGCCTGACCGATACGCTGCGCCGGCTCGGCCACAACCCCGCCGTCCACCTCATCGGATGCGAGGGCACCGTCTGGTGCCGGACCGGCCTCGCTGCGGCAGTGGCCAGAATGGCCGAACAGGACGTCGATGTGGTCTTCCCAACACTAAATCTAGTTTCGCTCCCCGAGCTGGTCGTGGCGATGGTGGCTAGCGGAGCGCCTAAGCCTCTGATCGTCCAATCCGCCTTTAACCAGCAAGGCACCGACGGGACTGCCGAGCTAGTCCTTCGATATGGCGGCTCCGAGGCTGCACGATTCTACGACGGCGCCATATTCGTAGGCCATCTCGATACGGGCCTGCACCGCCTGGATGGATACTCCTTGCGGGCCTTCGACGAGATGTGCAACGACGAGTACAGCCGGGTCACCGGGCAGGCCCGTGCCGACGCCCTACAACGCGATGACGCCGTCTACGAGACCGTTGCTAGGACGTGCGCCATGGTGCGATACGTAGCACGAGCCCTCTACGACGCCGGACCAAATCCGACCCGGCGAGCCGTCCACGAGGCGCTTGCCGCCCTGGGACCCGTAGACAGCCCAGGAATGCTCCCTGGCTCGTTTACTCCGGGTAAGTGCAACCGTCCCGACCTTGTTCAGGTCCTCACCTACGAGTACCCATGCCGGCACGGGTCTGGTTACCGAGCCTCAGTGGATGAGCCTGGCGGCTGCATGATCCCAACTGCTGGAATCAGGGCCGCCAACTGAACCTATCCGGGCCGGACCAGGGCAGGGCTCGGTCCCCTCTCAGGGTCTGACCTCGTAGTAGATGTTGGTCGGATCGTCGAGGTCGTGGCGTACGAAACGGGTGAACCCAGCCTCGAAGGTGAGCTCGGCCAGACGCTCGGGATGTAGACCAAGGGTACCTAACCCAAGCGTGTCATGGTCCGACATCGCCGACGACAGACAGGTCGCCACCGAGGTCGCGTACATCATGGGCAGCACGGGGTTCTTCAGGTTCGCCGACCAGTAAGGAGACGACCTGATCTCCTTGATGACAAGGGTCCCTTCGTCGGTAATCGCCTCCCGAATAGCGGCCAAAGTCCGGTCGGGACGGGGCATGTCGTGAAGGCAGTCCATAGTAAGGGCAAGATCCACATCGCCAGAGGGCGGTACTTCCTCGCCACCAGCCCTTACAACCGAGATGTTCTCCCGATCGGCGAAACGCTTCCTAGCAGTGTCGATGGCCCGAACTGACGGGTCGTAGCCCACGTACGTGGAAGCCGGAAAGGCATCTGCCAGGAGTTCGAGGGCCAGCCCGGTGCCGCAACCTACGTCTAGCACCCTCGCCCCGGCCTTGAGCTTGTCACCCACGCCCTCTAGGAGCGGGAGAAGCACCGGCACGAGCAGCGCTCGCGACATCGGCCCGCACATGGCCTCCACCGCGTGCTCGGACCCCTCACCCTGTCCGTCGTAGTCAAGGCCGGCCCCTGTCCGGAAGGCGTCGGTCAACCCGTCAACCACTTCTCGGGGTCGCAGGTTGGCAAATACGGCAGCCGCATAGGTGGGCTCCCCTCTCCGGGCCAGCACCGCAGCTGCCTCTGCTTCAAGGGTGAACACGTCACCATCCTCAGTGCCCAACAGCCCAGCCGCGCCGTGGCAGCGGAGCCACTCCAGCAGCCACCGCTCATGGCACCCAGTGGAGGAGGCCAGTTCTCCGGCGGTCAACGGTCCAGCACCGTCCATTGCCTCGTAGAGCCCGAGGCGGTGCCCGAGGTGGATCATTAGCGAGACCATCTCCCCTTGTTTGAAGCTCCAGGTTGTCAGCGCATACCTGCGCACCAGGTCGATATCAAGGTTCTGCCCCTCGGCCACGTCCATCCTCCCCTCGTCAGGCAGGTCGCCTGACCCAGACCCGCCCATCGACCTCGCGACAGGGGCGGACATCAATATCACCCTTTCGGTCGCGACGCCCGCCCAGGTTGGCCTTCCATCCCTCACCACTGGTCGTGAAACGCCAAAAGTGGGCCAGACAGACGAGTTCATCACCATCCACCCATCCCTCCTGGGCAAGATGCGACCACTGGTGGGGACAGCGGGCTTCCATAACACACACTTCTCCAAGGGCGGTCCGCCAAACCACCAAGTCGTCAATTCCAAGCACCGCCTCAACCACAGACCCGGGGGCTGGCGGTTCTACCTCCAAGGCCTCCCAGTCCCCATCGGGACCGTGGGAGGGGCGCTTCTTCGCCTGATCTACCACCGCCTCAGACATCCAAGTAGCGCGTAACTGCAATAGCTGAACCCACCATGCCGATTGCCGCACCGATCACCAGCATCCAGATGCTGGTATTCCACACGTAGCCGTCTGGCACGGCAAACCCGCGGAACAGTGGAACGGCCTCCGACTCCTGGAAGTAGGCCAACACCCGGTTGTCAACAAGGAACAGTGCCGGAATGGCCATTGCGGCACCGAAAAGACCATGGATGGTTCCCTCGAGCATGAACGGGATTCGGATGAACCAATTGGTGGCCCCCACCAACTTCATCACCTCAATCTCCTCGCGTCGGGCCCCAATAGCCGTGAAAACAGTGTTGAGAATTAGCACCGCGGAGACAGCCACCAGAACCACCGCAGCGAACAGCAGGGCCTGGCTAACCCGGGCGGAAAAATCCTCGATCTGTCGGATGGCCTCGGTGGCCGTCGCCACCTCCTTGACCCCGGGTTGTTCCCCGAATTGGCGAGCCAGCTCCGCGACGCTGTCAGCGTCTGGATTCTCGGGGACAATCCGATAGGAGGGGGGCATGATGTCGGGCGTAACGCTTTCCACCAGTTCGGGTTTGTCGGAGAAGAGCTCCCGGAACTCCTGGTAGGCCGCCGCTTTGTCGATGTAGGTGTACTCGGCGATCGCCGGACTGGTATCTAGGACATCCCTGATCGCCGCGTCCTGCTCGGATATGACATCGGCATTCATGAAAACAATGAACTCGACGCCCTCCTGGAACTGGGCGGTCGCTCGCTCCGCTCCCTCCCGAATAAGCAACGAGGAACCAACCAGCGACAGTGAGATAGCGACTGTGAGGATGGCAGCCAAAGTGAGGCTGAGATTTCGCCAGAGGCTGACCAGGGTCTCTCGGAGGAAGTACCAGACGCGGAAAACCATCTCAGCCGACCGTCGTGGTCCCGAACTGCGTGATCATGCGTACACCCCACGCGACTCATCGCGGACAACAACTCCCCGGTCAAGTTCAATTACTCGCCGCCGCATAGTGTCGACAATGCCTCGGTCGTGGGTGGCCATCAGTACCGTGGTGCCGCTTCGGTTGATGCGATCCAACAGGCGCATGATTCCAACCGACGTGGCCTGGTCCAGATTTCCGGTCGGCTCGTCGGCCAGCAGGATCAGGGGCTGGTTGACAAAAGCCCGGGCGATCGACACCCGCTGTTGCTCGCCACCCGATAGCTCCTCGGGAAAGCGCGCCGACTTCCGGCTGAGCCCGACCAAATCAAGGATCGCCGGGACCTTCCTCCGGATCACTGGCCGAGGCCGTCCGATTACTTCGAGGGCGAAGGCCACGTTCTCGGCCACCGTCTTCTTGGGAAGTAACTTGTAGTCTTGGAAGACGTATCCGATGCTTCGACGCAGGTAGGGCACTTTCCACGAGCTGAGGGCCCCCACGTCCTTGCCGGCAACCATGATCGTCCCTGTAGTCGCCAACTCCTCACGGTTCACTAGGCGAAGAAATGTGGACTTCCCAGAGCCGGATGGACCCACGAGGAAAACGAACTCCCCCCGCTGGATCTCAGCGGTGGCATCCCGTAGGGCTACCACCTCCCCCTTGTAGGTTTTGGTCACCCCTTCGAGCCGTATCACGGACAGCCTCCCCTGGGCCGACCCTCTGGCAGTCCGGCCCCCTGGTTTAGCCAGATTGGAATGGATATGCGGCTCAGCACGGCGGGCAACGTACCAGAGGCCCGATGGCCGGACGCGGCGGCTACCCGGGCCCGTCTAGTCATTCAGAACCGCCTGAACGGGCCCACCGGAGATAGGCCTCCATGAATCCGTCGACGGCACCATCAAGGACCGATGCCACGTCGCCTAGCTGATGTTGGGTCCGCAGGTCCTTGACCATCTGGTATGGCTGAAGCACGTAGGAGCGGATCTGGCTGCCAAAGTCCACTCTGGACCGCTCACCACCGATCTCAGCCAACTGTTCTTCGCGACGTTGCCTTTCCAAATCCAGCAGCTTGGCGGCCAGCATCTGCATGGCCCGCTCTCGGTTCTGATGTTGGCTCCGTTCGTTCTGGCAGGAGGTGACTAGGCCCGTCGGCAGGTGGGTAATCCGGACGGCCGAGTCGGTGACGTTCACATGCTGCCCTCCGGCTCCGGATGAGCGGTAAGTATCGATCCGCAGGTCACCTTCATCGATCTCCACCTCGTCGGTCACCTCGTCGAAGAACGGAACCACCTGGAGTGAAGCAAATGCTGTCTGGCGCTTTGCTTCCTTGTTGAAGGGTGAAATTCGGACCAGTCGATGGACGCCCCTCTCTCCTTGGAGCAATCCGAAGGCGTGGCGCCCACGAATGATGAACTCCGCGGAACTAATCCCAGCCTCGGTTCCCACCGAAACTGAGTCCAACTCGAGACTTAGACCCCGTCGTTCGGCCCAGCGGGTGTACATGCGCAAAAGCATTTCCGCCCAATCCTGGGCGTCGGTACCTCCGGCTCCGGACTGGATGTGGCAAACCGCGTCGCCGTCGTCGTACTCACCGGAGAGGAGCGACCGTACCTCGAGGGCTTCGAGTTCGACGTAGAGGGCATCAATTGCCTCAGCAATCTCCGACTCTAGGCTTTCCTCGTCCTCCTCGGCTGCCAGCTCAGCGAGGGTCTCGACGTCCTCCAAGCGGGCCACCAGGCCGGCGTGGTGGTCGAGGTCCTCAATCACCCGGGACAGATCCACCTGGACCCGCCGACCTCGGTCCTGGTCGTTCCACAGGTCTGGGTCGGCCATCTCTTCTTCGAGTTCCGTACGTCGGGTACGGAGTTCTTCAATACGTAGGTAGCCGCTGGCCTGATCAAGCCGCTGCCGGACCGCCACCAGGTCGGGGGCGAAATCGCGCATCTCAGTCCACCAGCCCCGTCGAGGGGACCAACTCGTCCGTTGCGCAGGTCACTGAACTCTTCTCCCCACACCTGGTCAACGGCCGTGGCAGTGCTTGAATTTACGCCCGGATTGGCAGGGGCAAGCGGCATTCCGGGGTGTCGCCTCCCATTGGGTGTTCACCTTCTGCTCCTTGGAGACAGGAGCCGATTCCTTGACCGGCTCTGGCACCCCGGCGGCCATGGCCATCGCGGCCGCACCTTCAACCGGGCCCTCCGGTCCACTGGTCACCAGTTCGGCGGGCTGGAGGGCTCGCTCCTCAGTGGTCACCTGGACCCGCATGACGTAGCGGAGAAAATCACGGTGTAGAAGGTCTGTAAGTTCCTCGAAGAGGGCATAGCCCTCCCGCTGCCATTCGGTGCTCGGGTCTCGTTGGCCCATCGCCCGTAGGTGGATGCCCTCCCGGAGGTGATCCATCTCGTAAAGATGTTCCCGCCAACGTTGGTCGATAATGCGAAGCATCACCTGACGTTCGACTTCCCGCAGAGTGTCGGTACCTAGTTCGGTCTCCCTGGCCGCATAGGCCCGAAGGCCGTCCGTGCTCACCAACTCGCTGAGATCGTCGGCGCTGCGAGCCCGTCCCAGTTCGTCCGTACCAAGGCTGATGGGCCAGTAGCCAATGATCTCGGCTCGCAGGCCATCCAGGTCCCATTCCTCTGGATGGTCGGAAGCGCAAAATGTATCCAGAGCCGTCTCGACCGCTACCGTCACGGCTTCCAATACTGACTCGCGAAGATCCGTCCCGTTAAGGATCTCGTCCCGACGCCGGTAGATCACCTTGCGCTGCTCGTTCATCACCTCGTCGTACTTGAGAATGTTCTTCCGGACCTCAGCGTTCTTCTGCTCGACGGTGGTCTGGGCCCGTTCGATGGCCTTGGTGACCATCTTCGACTCGATCGGGACGTCCTCGGGTAGCGCCCGGTCCATAACCCCCTTGAGGGCTCCCGAGGCAAACAGGCGCATCAAATCGTCTTCCAACGAGAGATAGAAGCGGCTCTCCCCGGGATCCCCCTGACGTCCGCTCCGCCCCCGGAGTTGGTTGTCTATCCGTCGGCTCTCATGGCGTTCGGTACCCAATACGTAAAGCCCACCAGCCTCGACGACTTGGGCCCTCTCCGCCTCGCACTGCTGCGCGTAGCGCTCCCGCAGTGCGGCCTCAGGCTCTCGGCCAGAGCGCGGACTGGATTCCCTCCCGCTTACTCGAAGTTCCCTATCGGCCATGCTCTCCGGGTTCCCGCCGAGCATGATGTCGACCCCGCGGCCCGCCATGTTGGTGGCAACCGTAACTGCACCGGACTGCCCGGCTTGGGCAATGATCTCCGCCTCCCGAAAGTGCTGCTTCGCGTTGAGAACTTCGTGGCCGATACCCCGCTTGTCAAGCTCCCGAGAGAGCTTCTCCGACTTCTCGACCGACACCGTGCCGACCAAGACCGGTTGGCCGGCCACCTGCCGATCCACGATGTCTTCCACCAGGGCAGAGAACTTCCCGTCCTCGGTCTTGTAGATCAGATCACTACGGTCGTCCCGGACCATGGGCCGGTGGGTGGGAACCGTTACCACCTGTAGCCCATATATGCCTGCCAGCTCGGCTGCCTCGGTCGAAGCGGTGCCGGTCATGCCCGAAAGTTTCTCGTATAGGCGGAAATAGTTCTGGAGGGTGATAGTTGCCAGGGTCTGGTTCTCGTCCTTGATGGCCACCCCTTCCTTAGCCTCAACGGCCTGGTGGATTCCGTCCGACCACCGTCGTCCTTCCAGCACTCGGCCCGTGAATTCGTCGACAATACGGACATCCCCGTCGACAAGGATGTAGTCCTTGTCTCGGTGGTAGAGCTCCTTAGCCCGAAGCGCGGCGTGGAGTTGGTGGACGAGATTCGAAGAGACCTGGTCGTACAAGTTGTCCACACCCAATGCACGCTCCACCGCGTGCACTCCCTCCTCGCTGGGAGCGATGATCCGCTTCTCCTCATCGACGTCGTAATGAACGTCGCGCCGCAGGCCACCTACCACCTTGGCAAAACGTTGGTAAAGCTCCACGGCGTCGCTTAGTCGGCCACTAATGATCAACGGAGTCCGAGCCTCGTCGATAAGGATCGAGTCCACCTCGTCAACAATGCAGTAGACGTGCCCCCGCTGACTACGCTCCTCGACAGAGAGGGCCATGTTGTCCCGCAGGTAGTCGAAGCCGAGTTCGTTGTTAGTCCCGTAGGTAATGTCGGCGGCATAGGCGGCCCGTTTCTCGGCCCGGTCGTCTACGTCGGGGACAACCAGACCGACCCTCAGGCCGAGCCAGCGGTGGATCTGTCCCATCCACTCACTGTCCCGAGTGGCTAGGTAGTCGTTCACCGTGCACAGGTGCACACCACGACCAGTGAGCCCGTTCAGATAAGCGGGAAGTGTGGATACCAGAGTCTTCCCCTCGCCGGTACGCATCTCGGCAACCCATCCAAGGTGGAGGGCGATCCCACCCATCATTTGGACGTCGTAATGGCGTTGGCCGAGAACCCGCTGCGCAGCCTCTCGGACCACCGCGAACGCCTCGACAAGGAGGTCGTCGAGTTCCTCCCCGTTTTCTAGTCTCTGCCGGAACTCTCCGGTCCGCCCCTTCAATCGATCGTCGGAGAGAGCTGTTAGCTCCGGTTCCAGGGCGTTGATATCAGGAACCAAGGCCTCAAGGGCCTTGATCTTCTTTCCCTCACCGCTGCGCAGCACGCGCGATAAAACGCTCATCGCCCAATGGAGACTACCGGTCGGCGCCAATCAGCGGATTGGCCTATAAACCTCAGTCGGCATCCGAACTGCGAAGAAGGCCGAGCTCTTCAAGCCGGGGAAGAGCCTCGTCGATCCCGGTGCCAAGAATGGCCGCTAAGGCCTGCAGGTCGTCCCTCCTGATCGTCAGGACCCGGCCGTTGAAGTCCTGGCGTTTCATCTGAATGAGGGTCAGGTATCGGTCGATCAGTGCGGTCTCTGGAGCCGTGCAGCCGGCAAGGCGAGTGAGGTCAATGATCACCTTCCTGTCTAGCCCACGCTGGTCGGGAGCGGGTCCCCGTGTCGGGCCCGCCGGATCGTCTCCATCTGGAAGCATCTGGTCGACGGGGACGTTGTAGAACCGCGCCAAACGTTGCAACCGAGGCAGGGAGATCGCCCGCTCACCACGCTCGTAAGCCCCTAGGACCGAAGCCTTGAACTCTGACTCGGAACGGGCTTCGATGTCCTGAAGGGAAAGTCGCTTCTGCCGCCGAATGACCCGGATCCGCTCACCCACCGAGCGGCTATAACCCAGATCGTTCCCGCCACCCTTCTCGCCCATTCTCCCATCCCCTAGCAACAACTCATGGGCCGTCCCGGCCACGCTTAGTATTTATCCATCCGCCGACGAGCCTCCACGCAGGGTGGTCGTTCGACATCAAAGGGTGAGGATACCGGGTATATGGAGCCCCGAACAACACGCTCTCAGTGACCTAGGGGTCACTCTTCGGCCGCGGAGAGCGGTCAGCAATACCTCAGCGACGTTCGGTCCCCGGCTTCTGGCCTCACCGGAAAGCGGATCGGAGTCGGGAGATCAGACCCTCCCCAGGGCCAATCACCGCTTCGCCACGAGCCTCGGCCAACTTTCGAAGAATCGACTCCTCCTCCTCGGACAGGGCACCAGGTGTCTCTACCACCACCTCCACCAGGAGGTCGCCCCGACGGCGGGTCTCGACATGGGGCACCCCCCGCCCCCGAAAGCGGAATACCTCGCCAGTACTGGTTCCCGCCGGAATTCGTAGTTTCTCGACGCCATCGAGAGTCGCTAGATCCAGGTCGGCCCCAAGGGCCGCTTGAGTGACGGGAAGGTCCAGACGGTGCACTAGGTCGTAGCCACGCCGTTTGAGAGTCGCATGCGGGCGTACCCGGAGGTCAACATATAGGTCTCCGGTCGGGCCACCCGCCCTTCCGACCGCCCCCCGGCCCGGGAGCCGCAGGGTGGTGCCGTCATCGACCCCGGCTCGAACCTGGACGGTGAGAACCACCGGTGCTACAACCCGGCCCTCGCCAGCGCACTCGCCACATGGCTCAGGAATCGACCACCCCCGGCCCGTACAGGAGGGACAGGGCAAGGTAGTGAGCAGTTGGCCGAGTAACGACTGCCGAACCTGCCGAACTTGCCCGGAGCCGTCACAGTCATCGCACGGCTGACGGGCCGTACCTGGCGCCGCTCCGGTGGCCTCACAAGGCTCGCACACCAGCGCCGTACTGATTTCGATCTCTCTAGCGCACCCGAAGATCGCCTCCTCAAAGGCGAGTTCTAGATCAACCTCTAGGTTCTCGCCCGGGACGGAGCCGTCACCTCGGCCCGTTGCACCGAAGCCGCCTCCGAAGAACGATTCGAAAAGATCTCCTAATCCCCCGAACGGATCGCCAGACCGCGCCGTGGCGCCTGCGTGACCGAATCGGTCGTAGGCGGCCCTTCGTTCCCGATTGGAGAGCACCTCATACGCCGCGGCGACCTCCTTGAACTCCTTTTCCGCCTCTGTGTCGCCAGGGTTGGTGTCGGGGTGCAGTTCCCGAGCCCGTCGCCGGTAGGCCCGCTTGATCTCGTCGGCTGAAGCGGAGCGTACGACGCCCAGTACCTCGTAGTGGTCGTGGGGCACGGATCAACCTTCAGTGAGACGGGCACCCAGGCGGCGTCCAACTACGGCGACGGTGGCCAGAACTTGTGGGTAGTCCATCCTGGTCGATCCCAGAACTCCGATCGATCCTGCCGGTTCACCACCGATCTCGTAGGGCGCCACAACCAATGAACAGTCAACTAGAGGCTCGAGCCCAGTCTCGCTACCGATAGCCACCCTTCGCCCCCGCTCCATGAGATCCCTGATAAGGCCGACTACGACAATCTGCCGTTCCAGGAGGTCGAGGACCCGACGGATCTGCTCGGGGGCCACGAGGGTCTGGGCCATCAACGACGCCCCTCCCACGTACGCGGTCTCTTGGATCATGGCCAGATCCCGAAGAGCCTGACCAACCTGAGTCAGGATCTCGTCGACCGACTCCCGACCGGTCGGTGGAACGGGTGGTAGCGCCGCCAGACGGTGACCCCGCAGGTGGTCGGACAGGTGGGCGGACGCTCCGGCCAGGATCTCTTCCTGGTTGACACAACCGTCCGCCAACTCCAGAGCGTATTTCTCTACTGACCCGTTCGCGGTGACTATCACCAGGAGGGCATGGCCAGCTCCAAGATAGGCCAGCTGCGCCGAATGGACGATCTGGTGATCGCTGTACGGGGCGACGACTACGCCGGCGCTTCCGGTCATGGCTGCCAGGAGGTTGCTGGTCTCTTGGAGCATTCGCTCCAGTTCACCTGGGGTGCTACCGAAGAAGTCATGCACCTGGCGGAGGTCTACAGCATCAAGATCAACCGGTTCGGTGAGGTTGTCGACATAGAAGCGGTAGCCCTTCTCGGTGGGGATGCGACCGGCTGAGGTGTGAGGCTGAACCAGATAGCCGGAAGCCTCGAGATAGGCCAGTTCACTGCGGACGGTCGCCGGCGACACCTCGACCACTGGAGCGCTGGCGAGTCGACCCGATCCGACGGGCTGAGCGGACTCGATGTAGACCTCAATAAGTGCCCCAAGGATGGAGGACTTCCGGTCGTCCAGCACCCGAAGATGTTACCCGCATGCTCCGTGACCAACGGCGGGCACCTTCGTCTACTCCCCCAACCGTAGGGCCGATATGAAGGCTTCCTGGGGAACTTCGACCCGCCCGATGGACTTCATCCGCCGCTTGCCTTCCTTCTGCTTCTCCAGAAGTTTCCGCTTCCGGGTGACATCACCCCCGTAGAGCTTGGCCGTGACGTCCTTCCGATACGCCCGGACAGTCTCCCGGGCGATAACCCGACCACCGATTGTCGCCTGAATTGGCACTTCGAATTGCTGGCGCGGAATGAGCTCCTTGAGGCGTGCCGCTATCCGTCGGCCATAGTCGTAAGAGGCGTCCCGGTGGACGATGGTGCTAAAGGCGTCGACTACCTCTCCCTGGAGCATGACGTCTACCCTGACCAGGTCAGACGGTCGATAGTCGGCGGGCTCATAGTCGAGGCTGGCATAGCCTTGAGTTCGACTCTTCAGCTGGTCGAAGAAGTCGATCACCACCTCAGCCAGGGGAATCCGGTACTTGAGTTCGACCCGGTCGGGCGACAGGTACGACATCTCGTCAAGTTCACCTCGACGGGATTGACACAACTCCATCAGGGTCCCCGTGTGCTCGGCTGGTGTGACGATGCTCGTTAACAGCCACGGCTCCTCAATACGTTCCAATTCACCGACGGGTGGCATGTCGCATGGATTGTCTACCTCGATGACCGTTCCGCCCGCCCGAATCGCCCGGTATTTCACCGACGGCG
>PYIL01150202.1_pt1 | contig 12598 bp, 10 predicted proteins | sample 3578041 | NCBI WGS metagenome assembly PYIL01 (sample SAMN08408023, study PRJNA431606) | Marine metagenome isolate SA_KN192-05_S13_150m, whole genome shotgun... | biome: marine; feature: oceanic pelagic zone; material: water; isolation source: 150 m water sample, 0.2-0.8 um fraction ... | reverse complement strand
CACCCACAAATTGGTCCTTCGCCTTGTCTTGGATTGTCTCGACGTCAGCAAGAACGATTACCGCGTCCATCCGACAACCAGGCCATCCATACCCGTAGGAGGCAATCTTGGTTGGGTCGGCTACCCCACTTGCTTCGATAATGATCTGATCGGGTTGGGGGTCTAGGGCTAAGACTCGGTCAAGGCTCTCACCCAGTGCATCTGAGATCGAACAACATACGCAGCCGTTTTCTAAGCTAATTGTGTCGCCATCATGGGAAACGATGAGATCTACATCAATGTTTATCGCTCCGAAATCGTTAACCAGAACAGCAAGACGCCGGCCGTGGTTATTGGTGAGCAGGTTATTGAGCAGGGTTGTTTTGCCAGCGCCGAGGTAGCCGCCGAGGACCGTGACTGGGACAAGTCCGTCGGGTGAAGTCATAGTTCGGTGCCTGCCCCTTAAATCGGGAACTTCTCACCCTCGAACACAGTGCCCCAGATCGGGATGTCTCGAAGACCTTCAGCACCAACGTCGTATGGGTCAGCTTCAAGAATCGTGAAGTCTGCCTGTTTCCCCCAGCGCAGAGATCCGATCTCGTCTTCCAGGCCAAGCACGTACGCAGCGTTAGAGGTGATGGCCTTGAGAGCTGCGTCAAGAGATGCTCGCTCGTTCGGGCACATTACTTCGCCGGCCTCGTTCAAACGATTGGCGGCTACCCACGCATTATTTAAAGGCTTAGCGGGAGCCATGGTGAAATCTGAATGGACCGCGAACCGAACACCGGCCCGCTCCAGCGAGCCAAGCCGAGCCATTTGTGACGCCCTCTCATAACCCAGGGTGTGATCAGCGAACGCTCTAGACAACTCATAGACGTAGTAGCCGTTGACCGACGCCAAGGCTCCGACCTCGGCCATACGCGCAACCTGTTGGGCGCTTGAGATCCCAAAATGTTCGAAGGTAAAGCGATGATTGAAGCGTGGGCGTTCCCATTGCAGTTTTTCTAGTGTCGATAACGTCATCTCAACGCCAAGGTCACCGGTGCAATGGACATGGATCTTGAGACCAGCGTTCCAAAATAAGCGTGCCACCTCTTCAAAACGTTCAGGTGGGGTCATCCACTCGCCGTGTCGTCCATCCAAGTGCCCTGGTGACTTGAGCATTAGCAGCTCCGCAAAAAACCCACCGTCGGCGAACATCTTGACGTGATCGCTGAATCGCAGCCGATGAGTGTTGCGTTGGGGATAAGAAAGGACCCGTTCAATCATCGCTTCATCAGAGTCGTCTTCGCCTCCTAAACCCATCTCGAAAGGCATCAGTTGGATACGAAAGGGCGTATCTGGACGTTCCATCACCGCCTTGAGGTGTCCCCATTCTTCTTCGAAGCCGTACATGCCCATGGCTGCGTCGCCAATGGTTGTCTGACCACCGTGGTGGATCACTTGGCGCATACGGTCGAGCCCGGCTCGAAATCGTTCGGTTCCGAGTAAGAAACTGGTCATATAACGGTATGCGAATCCCAAACCTGTCTCGAAGAAAGCTCCCTTGTCAACGTCGATCTGGGGGTGTCGTCGCGCCGCGTCGAGGTCGATATCCATCCATCGGTAGCAGGCGTCATTGACAATCAGTGAGTGATATCCGCGATGCCAGACGATTATCGGCCGTGTAGCAGAGATCTCGTTGAGTGCCTCACGGTCAATCTCACCATGCCAGATTGGGTGATGGCCCCATGCAAATAGCGGTGCTTCCGGCTCAAGGTCCGCATCAAGTTCGATAAGACGATCAAGTAGCTCGACCCTGCCGTTAACGGCGCCTATTTCACTCCATGGGAGGTCCCATTCCACAACGGTGGTGAACTCCATGGGCAGGAGTACCGCGGCCATAGACGGATGAAGGTGGGGGTCGATAAAGCCGGGCATGATGACGTGGTCGATGAAAGTGTCATCGACCTCATGGTCGTAGTTGTCAAGCCACGGGGCCATAGACGCCAAAGTCCCCACCTCGACGATACGGCCGTCGCGAACAGCTACTGCCTCGGCTGTGGGCATCGATGCCTCCATAGTGCGCACTTGACGCGCCAAGAAAACGGTGATCTCAGCCATGTCCTACCCCCCGCTTGAAGCTATGGGTGGAACCTTAGCGTCAAGGAGTTTGCAGGAGCAGGCGCCGCAAAGCCGGCAGTGCGGCTGGGCGATCTTCGATCCATTTTGATTTCACCATCTAGGGCTTTAGTTTTCTTATTACCGTTAAACCAGTGAGCGCTAGCGCGACCAATGCGGTGGCTACAAAGATCAACAGCCAATTAGTGCCCGTATCGGCTGCTGTTAAGGAAGTTGGTTGATCCGTTCGGGTTTGTTCGGGTCCCGGTTCGGGAGCAACCTTTTTCGGCGTATCTTTCAGCTTTTTCGGGCTCTCAGCATTTTCATTGATGTCAGGTCCACTATTAGTTGTGAACCATTCAATTACTGGGCTCGTGGATCGGCCGATAACTAGAGGCCTTGTGTAGCGGCCTATCTCAGTCCCGAACCTTTCCAGTGTTCCTATCGACACCACATACCTGCCAGCTGCTCTACCCGAAATCAGCAAGCTGTATTCCCCTTGTTGAGCTTCTTCCAAATGGTCTGCCAAACGCAGGTAGGTGGTGTTGGTAAAAGGTTCGTGGAAAGTTTCGCGAAACTGAGCGCTCAAGACGAAAGAAGTTTGATCTGGTCGTATGACTTTCACCTCGGGTAGTGATCCAATTTCGAAACCAATTTCTGGGAGGACCGCTGGAACGAGCAGCGAGAGATTCAAAGATTGTCCCTGTTGCATTCGGGCTTGGAAACCCTGAGTGCTCGTCGGCCCTTGAAGTCGACCATACATAGCAAACGAAATAGTTCCGTCAGGAAGAAAGGGTCCAATTTCAGGGGCGAAGTGGTCTTCGGTTAGGAAGACCGGGTCGTGGGCACTAGAAGTCGCGCTGTAACCGACGACAACAGCAACTATTAGCGTGAGGCAAACGCAGAAGCGTCTCGCCGAACGGCTCCAACTTATGGAGGATCCAACGAGGGTCACCATGACGAGAGCCAAACCGGGTCCTGCGACAAAGACCAAGATTCGCGTGGAAGTCATACCTCATTGTTCCACGAACCCAGAGACAGGCCACTTGACTGACGGGCGTTGCGGGCACTTCTCTTTTTGTTCGTCCCACCAGCTGGGAAACGCAGTTATTTTGAAGTTATGACTCCACCCTTACGTTTCGGCATTGTCCATGACTTTCGCTGCCCACCTGGGAGCGAAATCACAATGCCCCAGGTATACGCAGAAACTTTCGAACAGATCGAATTGGCCGAGTCCCTTGGGATGGAACTCTGTTGGTTCACCGAACACCACTTCATTGAAGATGGCTACCTACCTAACTTTGTCCCGGTCGCCGCGGCAGCAGCGTCCAAAACAACTCGAATGAGGTTCTCGACCGACATTTGTCTTCTGCCGTTCCGCCATCCAGTGCGTCTAGCCGAAGATCTAGCGATTCTTGACAACATCTCTAATGGGCGAATGGAACTCGGGGTCGGAATGGGTTACGCCACACACGAATTCGCAGGATTCGATATTCCAATAAGCCGTCGTGTCTCACTTACTGAAGAAGCGTTACAGGTCCTGCAACTCGCGTGGAGCGGCGAGGCATTCAGTTTTGCAGGCAAGCGTTATCGATTCTCCGACCTTCGAGTCACTCCTGATCCGGTCCAACCAGGCGGTCCCCCTTTGTGGCTCGCTGCCACTAGTCCAGCTGGGGCCGAGCGGGCGGCAACATTTGGAACACACCTGCTTCCACAGGGCCCCAAGCACCTAACCATCGATCCTTGGAAGGCCGCTGTTCTGGACACTAGCGACCGTCGGGTCGGCTTGATACGAGGCGTCTTCGTTACTGATGATCCAGAAAAGGAATGGGAACCTGTCGCCATAGCCGAGCAGTACCGGCGAGATATTTATGTCGGATTGATCAAAGCGAGCCGCGATCACAAGTCGGAAGTGCCTGACAGATCGGGACCCAAGAAGACACGAATTCCCGTTCCTCTCAATCCCCTCGCGTGGACCGTCGGTTCTGTAGACCATTGCGTCGCAGAACTAGAACAACTGATTACAGACCACGGCATAACCGACTTGGTGACTTGGGGAGGCCCTCCTGGTCTCGCCCCCTCTGTCATGAACGATTCCCTAACCAGATTCGCCAGCCAAGTTATTCCGAAGTTACGCGAGCGAGTCAACGGGTAATCAGACGATCAGTTCTCTATAGACCGACAACACGTTTCTTCAGAAATTCTCCCCACCTCGGCTTTCTTGTCCAAGCGTTCCAGCAGTTAGCAAAGACAAGTGTCAGTCATCCAATGAGGGGCGTTGGCGTTGTCGCTTGAGTCGACCGCGTCGAGTTTTAGCGTCAGTTCGTTTACTTTTCGAAGTCCGACTAGGGCGAGTGTTCTTCCTCGGGGGTTGAACTTCTAATGCGTCGCGGACCCTGGCTGACAACCGTCTTAACGCTTCATCTCTGTTGCGTTTCTGAGAGCGATGTTGATCGGCGCGAATACTTATGAGTTCACCAAAAAGGTTTATTAGCTGTGTGCGTTGCTCGATGGTTCCGGCTTGAGACATGCCTATATTCCAGCGAACTTCAGCGCGTGTTTGTGCACGGTTAGCATGCTGGCCACCTGGGCCACTGGACGTTGAGAACTGCCACTCGAGTTCATGACCTTCGATAACGAAGTCGTCTCTGATCTTGAGTTCAGAAAACTTCATAGGGCCATTGTGACTGAGAAAAAGTAAAGAGACCTCCACTTTGTCAGCGGAAGTCTCTTATAAACGATCCTACTTTTTGGTTTCTAGCAGGTATGGCCTTCTGTTGATTTGGCACAGGTTTCGGTTAACTGTTCGTCAGAGACATAGGCCTTGACGGTGCCGTCCCAATGAATGGAAGTGCGGCAAGAGGTGCATCTGTAGGTACTTCGATACGACCGAGCCCGACCACTTGCGTGGTGTGGGTATTTCATTTTGCTGTTTCTACTTTCTTTTGTTCAGCTTTCTTTGTACCAGCAGCTTTCTTCTTCGCCAACATGTTTTTTGGAGCTCGACCAGGTTAAACAGCCCCATATCGCTGATATATGCGGAATTCCAAGGGACTTGATGGGGCCGCCGTTATCATCGTGTCTTCCGGTACGGCAAAGGCCCTGCGACCTATATGGCATCTTCTAACACCCTTAAGTCAGGGCCAAGCTTGTTGCCTTATTACTTGATTGTCTTTGGAATGGCAGCGGGATTGGCGAGCGTTGTAACGCTTTTAGCCGAATTTCGAAACAACCTTGGGTTTTCTGAGTTCAGCATCGGAGCGTCAGTGGCTGGCGGACTGGGGGCGGGCTTTATCGCGGCGTTAACGCTAGGCCCTCAAGCTGACCGAGGTCGGGCACCGTTAATGCTGCGGTCAGGGCTTTTGTTGGGTTTTGCCGGTCTAATCGTTATGGCAGTTGCAACAGATTTTTGGTTGTTCATGTTGGGTCGCGTCTTAATGGGATTGGCATTTGGTGTAGCTCAACCAGCTACTCGCCGCACAGTGATCGTCGCCGACCCTCAAAATCTTGGTCGGAACGTAGGTCGGTTGGGAGCGTTCGACGTAGCCGGCTTCGTCGTTGGGCCAGCAGCTGCTGCAGTACTTAACGCGGTTGGTGGTTTCCGCACTCCTTTTTGGGTTATGGCGGTCTTTTTGGCGCTTCTCATTCCCACCGCATGGCGAGCCCAAAGCGACACTGCCGCTAAAGACGTTACGCGTCAACCGTTATCTGACCTGTTGAAGAATCGTCAGTTGCTCGGAGCATGCTCGGTGGTATCTGCATATTTCGTGTTTATCGGGGCGTTCGAATCGGTGTGGATTCTCGAAATGGACAATAGAGGTGCTTCTCAATGGCAGATCGGTGTGACGGTGACTTGTATTGCTCTACCCATCGCCGTGTTAGCTCCCTGGGGCGGCACACTCGCCCAACGTTATGGCTCTCGGAAATGGGCGATTGCGATGGTAGGTACCTGCGCAGCTTTTTCGGTTTTGTTCGGCCTATTGCCAGGGCTTTTGGCGTTGATACTGCTCACTACGGCATGTGGCTTCGCCGAAGGTATCGGGTTCCCTTCTGGCACCATGCTGGTTTCAAGTTCGGTTCCCGAAAACCGTCAAGCAGCTGCCCAGGGGCTTGCAAGCGCGATCGAGGTCGGTGCCGCAGCGATAGCGGCACTTGGTTTGGCAGCTGTCTATGCGAGCGCCGGAAACACTGCTGCCTGGCTTGCCGCTTCAACAAGCATGGTCATTCTCTTAGCAGTCGGATGGAAGCTCACCGCCGGTATAGGTGGCCCTCAAGAAAAGGTCAGCCAATCCTCAACCGAATAACTCATAGCTGAACAAAGTCAGGTGCCCTGCAACACCGTTGGGAATATGGGTCCTCCGAGTTTGTCCCCTGGCTCCAACCCGTGTTCTGGAGGCAACGGCATCGTGTGCGGCTTCGGGTCATACACCACGTCTTCTCCAACCCAACGACTGGCGAAGCCCCAGCGGCGGTGGGTCAACGATGAGTTTCCTCGCGACCCGTGAACCGTAAGGGGGTGAAAGATCAACACATCCCCGGGTTCAAGATCCCATGCAAGAACCTCGTACTGCTCGCGGTTGGAGTCGATGTCGGGCATATCTTCTAGTTCTGGATTGATCATGTAGGAGTTGTAATCCGGAGTTATTGCTTTGAAGCGATTCGACCACCGGTGTGAGGCCCTAATGAATTCGAGTCCACTTGACTGGGAAGTGACCTTGTCGACGGGAATCCACATACTGATAATTTGCTCGCCTGTAATCGGCCAAAAGGTCAGATCGTGGTGCCAGGGGGTGGGAACTTCAGATCCTGGTTCTTTCAAGAACAACTGGTCATACCAGTGAGTCGCCGACGACGAACCAAGAGCCTGCTGCGCCAGTCTCGCCAATGGTGAACCGAACACTATGTCTTTGAAATAGTCGTTCTGCAGCCACATGAACAGGTCGGAGGTGAACCCATGGTCCTTAATGGAAAGTGCCTCGCCGAGCTTGCTTGGAGACTTTTGAGTGTGTTCTATGCCCGTTGCAATTCGTTGGACCCAACTGTCGGACAGCACTTTGGGGGCACGAATTACGCCGTCTTCTTTTAGTGATTCAACTTCGGAGCGTGAGAGGTCGCGCTCGGGCTGGTCAGGTTGGTCGAATCCCATATCCCACACTAACCGTTAGAACTGTGAAGGCTTTCGAGCGGACCTACGACCCGAACTCGAATACGTCGCGCGTCACCTGGAAGATAAGCAAGTGGGAGGTCTTCAACTTCGATCACTTCGACCATGGTTGGGTCAGCGCCCGAAGCCACCGCATCTTCTGTCGCTAGATGAACAGCTTCAGAGACTGCTGCATCGTGCCCCATGTCATGGAACACTCGGTCAATCACTCCGCTGACTTCAGCTAAAGCAGCCCCGATGGCGTTGGCGGTATCGCCGTGGACCGGCCTGACTACCTCGCTTATCCCTCCCATCGCATCTGATACAGCAAAAGCGCCGCCGCCAACTGCTATCAGCGGAACTTCGAGCGACGAAAGTTTCATCCGATCAGCACCATCAGCAATCATCTTTGCTGCGTGGGTGAGCACTTCATCAGCGTCGGCTAGATCAGGGCGGGAGGCACCTTCAACGTGCAACAGACCCGTCGCTATCGCAGCATCGGTGAGCGTGGGCACAGACCCACCGAATGCGAGTGCTTCTGTAACGAGTTGCTGACCGACGCTATCGGGGCCAATCCGAAGGGGGTTTCTGTGAATTCTGCTACCCCCACCTAACCCTATTGAAAGGACGTCCGGGAGTTGGAATAAGGTGCGAACCCCTCCCACTTCGACTGCGGCATTCGCTTGTCGGGGATAACCCGATACGAGTGCTCCAAAATCCGCTGTTGTCCCTCCTACGTCCACAACGAGTCCATCAGCCACCCCGCCCAGAGCAGCTGCTCCTCTCATGGAATTCGTAGGACCCGATGCGAATGTAAGTACCGGATATTTAACCGCCTCTTCTATTCGGAGAAGTGTGCCGTTGTTCTGGGTCAGGAACAGACGCGTTTGAGATCCGAGCCCCGCTTGGTCTATCGCAGCTGCAAAAGCCGCGATAACCGACTCGGCAAGCTCTAAAAGACAGGCGTTTAGACCCGCAGCGTTTTCTCGTTCTAGGAGACCTAGTTGGCCAAGTCGATGTGAAACCGTGACTTGAGCTTTTGGATGGTGTTCTGCGATGAGTTCAGCTGCTCGAATTTCTTGTCGGGTATCGATAGGCGAAAAGGCGCCTGCAACCACTATGGCGTCGATTCCACTGTCCGCGAATTGATGGGCGGCCTCAATCACAGCTTGTTCGTCAAGGTCTTCGAAAGGACGTCCGTCGTATTCAATGCCGCCTCGAACCAGGAGCGTCTCACCGTGTACTGCTTCGGCAAGGTCAGATGGCCATCCAGATAGCGGAGGCAACGAGCGGCCCGCTGGGAGTCCGATTCGAAGAAACCCGACACGATTCAAGTTCGATCGCTGGACCACGGCATTGGTGAACTGGGTTGTACCGATTACTACTGCGCCGATGTCACTATGTGAAACTCCCTCGAGTGCTTTCCTGATTCCGCCAAGAACATCGGCAGTAGTCGGTGTCTTGATTGTCTCAATTACTTGCTCGCCGTCCAGCAGGGCGCCGTCCGTGTTAGTTCCGCCGACATCGATCCCAATCCGTCTCATGGGCATGGGTCTACTGGGTCGAGGTCGTAGCCCATCGCACGGGGGCCTACGTACTCAAGGCCATTCGAGCTAAGGAAGAGTGGAGGAGCAGAAATACCGATTAGCGCTACCCGTTGTCCATAGCGAGCGGTCTCGGTTCCGATCGCTTCGCCTGATGTTGCATCTAACAAGCAGATGAGATGGGGTACGGTCGCGATGGCCTCGTTCTCGAGGCGCGCTACGAGCCATTCGTTCTGAAATTCAAGCTCAACGTCTGAGCCTGAGTATTGGTCCAAGCCGGAAATCTTCGCAACGCCACGCAAAAACCCACCGGTCGTGCGGCGGTTCACATCAACAATCTTGCCTGTGAATAGAACGCGGCCATTCGCTGCTGAACATATCGCTTCGACTGGATCCTCGTGTTCGACCCGGGCTTCTCGGACTTTTGCGCCAAGATGGATCGCGAAACTCATTGAGTTTGCCACTCCCCAACGCTTGACCTCTGCTCCGCTTCTTGGCGCTTTGCATGTCGCTGCCATCGAACCTGTTTCGATGGTCAGGGCCCTACTAGCCCGTTCCATCCATTTCCACGTGGGGACATGGGTGACGATGGCTTCCACGCCGCGCGGGTCAACGAGTGCTAACGGCCACGGTTGAAGCCCGCCGATGGCGAAGCTTGTCATTTGAGCCTCTGGATAGGCTCTACCCATCGCGTCTGCATCAACGATTGGTATTCCCAGATGTGCTGAGGCCATTAGTGGCTGAAAGGCGTTCGAACCACCAATTTCGGTTGCCATGACTGCGTCGAAGGCCGATCCCGTGTGTTCGGCCATCACCTCCACCGCTCGTGCCACGTCACGTGGGTCTTGTAGACGTTCTTGCATTACCAGTGGCGCTCCCATTGTTGACACCACCGCGACCTTTGCTTTGTCATCTAATTCTTGGGGATCGATGAGTTCGAACTGCATGCCTTCTGCTGCAATCCGTTGCATGTTGAGGTGGTTGAGATAGGGGCTTCCTCCTCCACCGGTGCCGAGGACCCAAGCGCCAACGGCGAGGTCGTCGACGTCCTGAGCGTCCAAAGTACGTGTCATCCGAGCATCTCTGACGCCACATGGGCTGTGCAGCGCACAGCTGATAGGACTGGTACCCCGGTGACTTCTCGAACGCGGTTCAGCAGGGCGGTTTCATAACCGAAACAGTCAAGGACCACCAGGTCTACATTTGCATCAGACAACGTTGTTGCTGCTTCGTCGGGATCTTCTCCGGGTTTGACCGCAGCAACTACGACGTCTCGATCAGGGCGTTGCCACTGCTGGGTTAACGATTCGACTTGTTCCGCGAGAGGAACCAGTACTCCCAGCGTGCTGTGCGCTGGGGCGACTGCCTCGACAATGAGTCCCAGAATTGCGGACGGGAACAGTGCATTCGGATAGTTCGACAAACCGTCAAATTGACCAGTGCAGGCAACCAGTACCGGACGACCTTCGCTTTGTTGAAGTATCCCAGTTAAGAGACCAGTGACGGCCTCCTTTGAGACGACGACCTCAGTGCCGTCAGAGAGGCGGGTGTGGAACGTGTCAGCAGCACGGCTAGGCGCTAATTCCGCTACTTCTTCATTAGACAGCCCGTCTAAAGCCCCGCGGACTTCAATGGGGCGCTCTCCCAGAATTTGACGGAGCTCAGTTTGAATATCCTCACGAGGCGATTGGCCGATAGTTATGACAAGCAACGACTCCACGGCGCTCACTGTAATCCACGCTCCGTTTAAAGTTTTTTTCAGGTCTCCCGATTATGAACCCCTAAAAATTTTGAGTAGTCAGTACTCAAAGCGATGATCGTGTGCCGCTCGGTTCCGTTTTCCCTGTGCACGTTGGGCGCACGATAATCCTGCGACGTCATCATGTCGATAAATGCAGCGGGTCGGGGGTACAAAACGAGGGAGACGTAATCCCATGATCCATCTGCAAGATCTCCCAACGCCAACGTCGTCACTGGTCCCGCCCAAAGAATCGTTCCTTTGTTCGCTTTAAGCAATCCGATAACGCCTCGGCTGTACCTCTGGTAGGCATCCCAACCACTGCCATCACCATCTAATGATTGATCCCTGAATTTCATCAGGTTCAGCATCACCACAGGTTCATCTACATCAAGTTCTTCCAAACCTTCGATATGTAGTTGTTCTCGATGAACACTCATTCATCCCCCATTTAGCAGCGACACTGGCACCAACACGTTTTAGCCAACTGAGAACACCGCTGCGAATATGATGATCGTTCATTATGTTGGGACACGATGCAGTTGCTCGAGCATTGGTAGACCACGGGGTCGATACCGTGTTCGCAGTACTCGGTGACGGAAACTTATTCATCGGAGAGAACCTGGCGCGCGAACATGGCGTGAATCTGGTCTCGGCAACTCACGAAGCCAACGCTGTGTTGATGGCGCAAGGTTGGGCGAAAGCCACCGGTCGTCTTGGGGTTGCGACGGTGACACATGGTCCCGGGTTGACCAACACGATCACAGCGTTGGTTGAGGGGGTGAAGAACGAGACCCCAATCTTGGTAGTCGCCGGTGATACCCCTGTCGAACATGAGCAGCACCTTCAAAATCTTGACCAGTATGCGTTGGTCGCCGCGACCGGGGCAGGTTTTCAGCCTGTCCGTAACGCAGAAACAATTGCTGAAGATGTGTCCACCGCTGTGCGTCGCGCACATATCGAACATAGGCCCATTGTCCTAAACGTCCCGCTCAACATTGAGTGGGACGAGGTGGAGTATCGACCTAGACCAGCCTTCACTTCTCCCGCTGTGCGGTTGGCTCCCGACCCAGATCAGCTAGACGTAGCGATGGGGATTATCGCGTCCGCGACGCGGCCGGTCATTCTGGCTGGACGGGGTGCCGTGAAATCTGGTGCCCGGGAAGCCTTAATTGGGCTCGGTGATGCTCTAGGAGCGCCATTGGCTGCATCATTGCTAGCTACCGGATTCTTTCGCGGCGAACCGTTTGATCTAGGGATTCACGGCACATTGAGTCACCCTGTCGCAGCGGAGACCCTTGCGTCAGCGGACTGTTTAATTGTGTTCGGCGCCGCGTTGAACTATTTCACTACTGGAAACCAGATGATGCTTGCGGGAAAACGCGTAGTTCATGTTGATCTTGATCCGCAACACATCGACAGGTTTGTCACTGTCGATGCAGGAGTTGTGGGAGACGCCAAGGTGGTAGCAGAAGCCATGGTTGAGATGCTCGTGGCTGTCGAACACACACCGTCGGGGTTCAGAACCTCTGATCTGGAAAAGCAGCTACGTGACTTTGATCCTGCGACATCTTTTGACGACAAAAGCTACGACGGAGCGGTTGATCCTCGCACCTTGACAAGACGCCTCGACAAGGGACTCCCCCAAGACCGCCAAGTAGTGATAGACGGAGGTCGATTCATGTTCGATGCCCTCACGCTGTCAGTTCCCAACCCTGAAGATTTTGTTACCAGTCATGCCTTCGGCTCTATAGGTTTGGGCACCTCAACTGCTATTGGAGCAGCGGTAGGTCGACCTGGTCGGCCCACAGTTCTTTGCGTCGGTGACGGGGGGTTGATGCTGGGTGGTCTCACTGAACTTTCAACAGCGGTTCATTTGGGACTCGACCTCATCGTGGTGGTCTACAACGACCGTTGTTATGGAGCGGAACATATCCAACTAGTAGCCAAGGGTTTCGATCCCGCTGCGTCGTTTCATGATTGGCCCGATTTCTGTTCGGTTGGCGCCAGCATGGGGTTCGCTACAGCAAAAATTTTGTCATTGGACGATATCGATGGCGCTATGCAGCTGGTCGAGAACCGAACGTCAGGCGT
>PYIL01066907.1_pt1 | contig 12610 bp, 10 predicted proteins | sample 3578041 | NCBI WGS metagenome assembly PYIL01 (sample SAMN08408023, study PRJNA431606) | Marine metagenome isolate SA_KN192-05_S13_150m, whole genome shotgun... | biome: marine; feature: oceanic pelagic zone; material: water; isolation source: 150 m water sample, 0.2-0.8 um fraction ... | reverse complement strand
TGCAGAAAACTCGTGGTTTATCCATGAAAGAGAAAAAGGTTATGAGTCAGTAGAAATTAGGGAAATTGCAAAAGAGATTTTTAGGCTTTCTGATGGTTGTACAATCAGTTTAAAAAAAGACGGATTTGGTAATATTGGAGGCTTCATTGGTGTTAACGATGATGAAGTTGCGGCAGAATGCAAAAATTTACTTATCCTTACTGAAGGGTTTCCAACTTATGGAGGACTAGCAGGAAGAGACTTGGACGCCTTAGCACAGGGACTTAAAGAGATTACTGATAAAAGCTATTTAGAATATAGAACTAAATCAATCGCCTATCTAGCAGAAAAAGCAACCGAATATGGTATTCCTGTTGTTCAGCCTGCAGGAGGTCATGCTTTATATTTAGATGCAAAAACATTTCTCCCTCATATCCCACCTCATGAATACCCAGGCCAAGCAATTGTATGTGAAATGTACATACTTGGTGGGATTCGCTGTGCTGAAATAGGAACATTTGCTTTTGGAGTTCATAATGAAGATGGACCTGATACTCCAGCACCAAATGAATTAGTTAGATTAGCATCTCCAAGAAGGACCTACACTCAGAGCCATTTTGATTATGTAGGAGAAGTATTAAAAGCTATGGCTGAAAGTAAGGATAAATTAGGCGGGTATAAAATTATTGAACAGTCTCAATTCCTTAGGCATTTTACTGCCAAGCTAGAACCAGTTTAAGACTAACAATGTTTAACCAAGAACGTTATTCTCTAATTGAAGATTCAGTAAATAAAATTAGAGGGTTAGAACTTGTATTAAAAGAAAAAGATCTCTCCTTAATTTCAGGAAGCAAGCCATGGACAATAAAAGAAGTTCTTTCTCATTTAGCTGGGCTACAGTATGAAATTAACAATGGGATAAGGAACGGAGAGGATATCCCTGAAGGATCCAGTGAGTATTTTGAAGTGATAAATGAAGAAAGGAAAGACCTCTCTCTTGAAGAGCTTTTTCATGAAATAGATATTGAATATAGCTTTTACCTAGAGACCCTAAAAGAGCATCCGGACTGGTCAGTGGAATTCCCAACTTTTGGGGGTAGAAAAGTTGCTGTTGCACAGATGTTGGCTGCAAGGATTGTTGACGCGTATGTTCACTTACTTGATATCCTATGGGCAATAGACGAACTCGAATCGTATAAGCAAAATATAAATGCTTTAAAATATTGCGGTTCAAAGATGCTTAAGGGGCTTGCACAGTTTCCTGAAATAGATCAACAAATCTCAATTGAGCTTGATAAAGAAATTGTTTTTGGTACTAGTAACACAGATGAATCAATTAAAACAGACTATTTGAATTTTGTTCTCCATGCTTCTGGTAGGAGCCATATGGTTGATTTAAACAAAGTTGTGATAGAAGGAGATTTTGCTAAAGAAGTATGGGGAAATATATCAAGAAAATTGTGATGTATTTACTAGAATTAACTTACAGAAAAATCTAAAACGATAGGAAAACATTATGAAGCCAAATAATTTAAAGGATTTTAGGAAACTATCAAGCATCGTTTCAAACGATAAAGACCTTCTTGTTCAGAGCACAAAAGCCAGCTTCGAAGAAAATGCTTACAGAAGTGAGCTCTGGAAATATTCAAATAACATATGGAAAAAATATAAAGATTCTAAAACAAAAGATTTTTCTGCTCCTAAGTACTCAAATGATAAAAAATTAATTTCTTATATTAGATCTGAAAAGAATAGTAAAAAAGAAACTATAAGTTCTCTTTGTGTCCAAAATGGAAACTCTATAAAAGTTATTTTCGAGACAAAAGATTCTATCCAGAGCTACTTATGGGGTTCATCTGATAAATTCATCTATGTTGTAACTAGAGAATGGGATAAAAATTTTGATAGCCTTGAAAATAAGGAAAAGGAGCCACTTTATATTAAGAATCTTCCCTTTAGGTTTGATACCCATGGAATAATTTATAATAAGAGATCTCATATATATAAAGTAAATATTTCTTCTTCTAAAAGCTCAAAAATAGTTGATGGATACAAAGATGACTACTTATCAATCCCAAACAATTTGCTATCAATAGGTTCTTTGGTTGAAAATAAATCGTCTATTTACTTTACAGCAAACACTTATAACAAACTAGGGACAATGCTCGAAGAAAAGATAGTAAAAAAAACAACTAAAACCTTAGAAGCTATAAATACTGGAGGTTCATGGAATAAATTATTTGTATTTAAAGGTCAACTTTATGGAATCGGATTAAATAATAGATTTGACTGGCCAACAACACAAAGCATCTATCAAATTAGCGACACTGGGAAAACAAGACTTCTCTATGAAAATCTTGATAGAACTATAGTTGATGTTAAATGTACAGAATCTTTTATGTATATTCTTTATGAAGATTCAGGCAAGCAACTTATAGCAAAGGCTGATGGTAAGAATCTCGAAAAATTAGTAGATGAACAAGTAACCATATCAGACTTCACAGTAGATTCACCAGTAATTTCAGTAATTGCAAATACTTTTTCAAAACAAGATGAAGTATATGAACTTGAAGGGAACACCCTCAATCAAACCTCAAAGACAAATTCCAGTTTCCATAGGAAAGCCAAATCATTTAATTGCGTATATAAAAGGATTGATACAGGAAAATCAAAAATAGATACTTGGGGAATCTACGTTGGGAAAGATAAGCCAACGTTATTAAATATTCATGGTGGTCCTGCTGCACAATATGGTTTTACATATTTTGATGAGTTCCAAATATATGCTGAAGCAGGCTTTAATGTAATAGCTTGTAACCCAAGAGGTTCTTCAGGGAGAGGACATAAATTCTTAAGAGATGTTTGTGGTAACAAGTGGGGGGTTAATGATACGCATGATGTAATATCTGCATTCAACCAAATGCTAAAAGAGTTAAGAATCTCTAATAAAAATTATGGAATAATGGGCGGTTCCTATGGAGGTTTTATGACTGCTTGGATAATAGGTCATTATCCAAAAATGTTTAAATCTTCAATAGTTGAAAGGGCTCTTTTAAATTGGGAAACAATGGTTGGGACTTCAGATATTGGAAATGGATTTCCTGAAATGTACTTATTAGATGAACTTGATAAGAACATAAATCTATTTAGGAAGAAAAGTCCAATTACTTATGCAAGCAATATAGTATGCCCAACCTTTATTATTCATTCTGAAAACGATTACCGATGCCCTGTCGAACAAGGTGAGCAATTATTCTCTAATTTAAAACGAAGAAATATTGAATCTGCGATGATGAGATTTCCTGGAGAGAGCCATGAGCTTTCAAGATCAGGGGAACCTACGCATAGGAAACAAAGGTTTGAGGCAATAATAAATTGGCACAAGAAATATTTATATACTGACTAATTTCTTTTAATCATTCCTAGTAGGTACAAGAATTGTTACAAAATGGGTGTATGACCCCATTTCTATCTCAGATTTTAAAGAATCACTTATCTTCTTCCTTATTACCTCCATAATGTTGTAAACGAAATAGAAATTCTTAGGCATGATGTCAACAGCTTGTGCTCTAAAAAAACCCGTACAACTTAATTTCCATTCAGAATTGTTCAATTCCGAAGTAGTAAGTCTGAAATGAAGTTCCCTGCAACATTTGGCTTCGTCTGTATCTTCATGAAACCACCATTTATTGTTCATCATTATTACTGCACGCTTAGAAGATGGGAATTTTACTAAAGACTCAACAACATTATTTATTTTTTTATTCATTTCAATGGAGTAGTCTCCTTGAGATCCCCCTCGGTATTCTGTCTCAAAAAGCTTCTTTTCTTCCTCTGTAACCTCCATTCCACAGTTCTTTTTCGCATAATATTTCAATGACTTTTCATCAAAAAGATCTGTTTCAATTAACGCATTTCTCTCATTAAAAGAATCTATTACACCTGTAAAGTCAAAAGTCGGAGCCTCTTTTAATGCTGCATTGAACATATCTAAAGCAGAAGAATAGCTATTCATAGTCATCAGCTTCTATTCTAGTTGCTAATTACTAAATGAATCTTAACTGAATGATTTTGTTTTCATATGCTGATTCAAAAATTCACCAAACATTTTGAATGACTCAATTGTCTCAGGAAGCTTCGCCTCAATATGGAAGACATGCCACATCCCCTCCCATTCTTTGTAGCCAACAACACAGCCTGCTTGGTCTAATGCCTTTTTGACCGACCTTGCATCTGCTAGGAGGCACTCATGACTTCCGACTTGAATCATAACAGGTGGGCATCCAGAATAATCTCCATGAATTGGTGCAATATATGGATTAGTTACATCCATATCTTCATTTTTTACATAATATCCAGCGAACCCAGGATGTCCGTACTTGTTCCATTGTTTTTTCATAATTGGCCCTAATAACACATCCTTGTCTGCCATCTCTTCAGTATAAGTATCACCTGTTGCTGGTGGGTCAGCCCAAGGTGAGATACATAGTACTGCTGCAGGAAGTTCTTTTCCGAGCTCCTTCAACTTCAAAAGTGTTGTAAGTGATAAATTTCCTCCTGCTGAGTCCCCTGCCAAAGCAATCTGATCAGAAGAATATCCCTCTTGGTTAATTAGTGCATCGTATGCTTTTACACCATCTTCTAATTGAGCCGGAAAATAATGTTCAGGCGCAAGTCGATAATCTGCTACATAGACTGTAGTCCCAGTAATATCCGCCAAGTTACTTGTTAAAGAATAATAACCTTTGGGACCACCAACTATGTATGCTCCTCCGTGGTAATACAAAATAACTTTGTTTGGATCAGAATTTGGTGTTGTCACCTTCCATGTTTTAACTCCATCAAGAACTAGTTCTTCTTTCTTAGCTCCTTTTGCTTTTGGCTGTAGACCTGTAATAAAATCCAAGTTCTTTCTCTGGCCCCAGACCTTTAATTTAGAAACATTATCTGGATCATAAGCAAATGCACTTACTAATGAACCTAGTTTGCTATATCTTTTTCTAATCTTTATAGCTTGATCACTTAACATAGACTCCCCCCAAACTATTAATCCAAATATAACAAATAGAACCTTCTTGTACAAACTGAAGTGAAATATCCAGTTGTTTCTAGGTCATTAAGTTAGGTAGATTAGTATTTATCTTTAAATTTCCTTCTTTTTCTACTTTTTCTACCCTGATTGATTATTGACTTATCTTCTCTTTCGAAGAATTCAGGTACAGGAATACTGGGTGTTTCATCTTCGTCAGGATTCTCGTGCCCAGCCTGCCTATCTAGAATTTTATCTAAATCTGGAACGCCCGAGCTCGGTCTCTGTGATTTTATTCGATCACTTAGGCCCGTAGATGAGCCTTTTCTCTTTCTTAATGCATGAATAGGTCCGAGCACTAAGGGAATAGAGGTACCAACTATTGGAAAAATAGACCAAGGAAAAGGAACCCAAGCAATGAATCCTCTAGCTAATAAAAGCCAGCCTATAATTGAAATGAGATACTTAGATATTCGCACGTCTCTATTCCAGAGCTTCTCCATTGTCTTCCCACCATACTTCATGTGGAAAATTTATCCAAACATTCTCTGTGTCTTTAGCTAGGTCTTTCATAAAGTAGTGAGGTTTAAAATCACATTCATTATTCCACCAAAGAGAAGCAAATCTCACATCACATTCATGATTGATGTTTTCTTTTATATAATCTGATATTCTTTCAAAAGTTTCACCACTATCACAAATATCGTCAACGATAAGAACTTTTTGATCATTTGGTTGTGGCAAGTAGTTTTCCCAGTGTGGAAAATCTCTAGTAGAAGCGTGTACTGGCTTGAAGGGGATGTTTAGTTTATGCGAAACCATAACTCCTGGTATCAATCCGCCTCGACTAATTCCGACTACAACATCTGGAGTAAAAGAGTCTTCATGAAGAACCTCACAGAGACGACCTGTATCATTAAATTGCTCTTCCCATGTATAGTAAAGTTTTTGCATAATAGAACTTTCATTGTATCAAACACAAAATAAAAGTAATGAAAAAATTCAGATATAAAAAGTTCTGAGATGAGATTGTAATCCAAGATGAATGTATAATTTTTACTATGTATATAAGGAGGTAAGGATGCGCAGAGGATGGGCGGTAGGTCTGATCCTAATCAGTATTCTTGCTATAGCTTGCGGTGGAGCCGCAACTGTAGACGAATATAAAGCTGCATTTGTGTACGTTGGTCCAGCTGATGACGGAGGTTGGTCTCAAGCACATGATGATGCTAGACAAAAACTTGTAGAAGAAACCGGAATTGAAACAGCTTATACTGAGCTTGTTCCTGAGGATGCTACAGAATTTCGAACTGTTGCTGAAGCCTATATTGAACAAGGTTACAATATAATCTTTGGTACAACATTCGGATATTTAGATGTAATGGAAGAAATGGCTTTGGAGTATCCAGATGTTATATTCCTTCATTGTTCAGGGTTTAAATTAAACGATACAAACTTTGGCAATTACTTTGGAAAAATGTATCAACCTAGGTACTTGTCTGGGCTTGTTGCAGGAGCAATAACTCAATCAAATAAAATAGGCTATGTTGCAGCATTTCCAATACCAGAAGTAATTAGAGGTATTAATGCTTTTGCTGAAGGAGTAAAAGAAACTAATCCAAATGCAACTGTCGAAGTTGTTTGGACGTTTACTTGGTTTGGTCCAGAAGCTGAGACGCAAGCTGCAAATGCTCTATTAGAGACTGGTGCAGATGTGTTGGCTCAGCATCAAGATTCTGCAGCAACAGGTATTGCTGCTGAAGCTGCTGGGGCTAAGTGGATTTCATATAATACTGCATATGGGAAAGATGCGGCACCGGAAGCGTTTGTAACAGCCCCTGTTTGGGATTGGGGTCCATATTATATAACTGTTGTTGAATCAATTGTTGATGGAACATTTACCCCTGAAGCTTACTGGGGAGGAATGGAGACAGGTTTAGTTTCACTGTATGAACTACAAGGAGATATTCCTCGAACTGTAGAACAGTTAGTGAATGAAAAAACTATGGAGATTCTTTCTGGATCTTTTGATCCACCAATAGTAGAGGATGCATTTGTTAACAATATTATTGGAACTGTAAGCCCATAAATTTATTTTTTCTACACTCCAGTCGTGTAAACGACTGGAGTGTTCTATCCTAAGATATGAATCAAATAATTTTAGAAACAAAAGAAATTTCTAAATCATTTGGCAAAGTCCAAGCACTAAATAACGTCAATTTTTTTCTTCATAAAGGGAAAATCCATGGACTCCTTGGTGAAAATGGTGCTGGTAAAACTTCTCTCATGAATATCCTATCTGGAATTTATCAACCCGAAAAAGGGTCTATATATATTAATGGCCATAAACAAGCCCAGTTGACTCCAGACTCTTCTTTGAATTTAGGAATAGGTATGGTTCATCAAGAGTTCAGATTGATAGAAAGTTTTAGTATCAAAGATAATTTAACGCTTTCAAAATCAAATATTTACAAAGAAGATTTTGATGAAGCTTACAACAAATATTCAGAAATTTTCTCTTTATCTGCTGATGCTCGCTCCCCAATATCAGAATTATCAGTTGGAGAAAAACAGAAAATAGAAATAATGAAATTGATATTTAATAATGCAAGCATAATGCTGCTTGACGAACCAACTGCTGTTCTAACCCCTCAAGAAACAGAGCAACTAAAACGCTCACTGGACAAACTATCTCAAGAAGATAAGAAAACTATTGTATTTATAACTCACAAATTAAAAGAAATAAAACAGTTCACTGAAAGCATCTTTGTGATGAAAAATGGTGAGATGGTAGCAAAGGGACTAGAAACAAAATCTGTTGAAGATAAAGAGCTAGTAAACCTAATGATGGGTAATGTAAATTCTACGAAAGTCAACAAAAATAATCCCAAGGGTGAAATCAAGCTAAAAGTTAAAAATTTGTTGCAAAAAAATACTGAGAATAATTTAAATACTCTCGAAGACATTTCCTTAGACATAAAATCTGGTGAAATTCTAGGTATTGCAGGAGTTTCTGGGAATGGACAAGTAGAACTAGCTAATATCATTAGCGGTGTTGAGCAAAATTTTAAAGGGAAAATACTCATTAACGATATAGACATATCAAAAAAAGGAGTGAAAGCAAGGAAGAAACTAAATTTATCTTATATACCAGAGAATAGGCTTGGAGTTGGTCTTGCCCCTGGAGTTTCTGTTTTAGATAACTCAGCTATAAAAGAATACTTTGATGCAAGCTATGGCATTCATCTATCAAAAAATAAACTTCTAGAAAATCTGGAATTACTAATTAAGGAATTTTCTATCAAAGCTCCGGACCCTCATGCAGAAATATCCACTTTATCAGGTGGAAATATGCAGAAACTACTAATGGGAAGGGAATTGATTTCTAGTCCAGAAATTATAATTGCCTCTCAACCAACAAGGGGTCTTGATGTGCGAGCTGTTGAAGCTATCCATAACCTAATTATTTATCAAAGAGATAGCGGTACAGCAATTATGTTATTTTCCGAAGATTTAGACGAATTATTTAAATTAAGTGATCGATTAATTGTTCTATATGAAGGAAAAATAATCAAAGAGTTTGAGATTGAAAAAGCAAATATCCACAATGTTGGCTTAGCAATGGCAGGGATAAATGAGTAAGTATATTCTTGCAAAAAAAACATCCGTGCATGACTTTTCGACTTTTTACTCTTTTTTAATTGGTCTAGCTATTTCAATTACCGTAGGTTCACTAATTTTATTACTGCAAGATCAGAATCCTATAGAGGTATTTTCTCTCATGTTAAAACTTTCTGTTGGGAGTATGAATAGTCTGAGTGCTTCTCTAAATAAAGCTATCCCTCTTATTCTTGCAGGTTTAGGAATAGCAATAATTAATACCGTAAAGCTTTGGAACATAGGAGCTGAAGGTCAAATATTTTTAGGAGCAATAATAGCAAACTTAGTCTATATTAATACAGACCTTCGGAGCTCTTCTTTGTATATACTTCTCCTCTTAATCGCAGGATTTATTGGTGGATCGATTTGTATATTGATGCCAGCAATTACAAAAGTCTTTTTTGGAGTTAATGAAATAATTACGACCCTATTGACAAACTATATAATTATTGGATTAACTGTTTATCTTATTAATGGCCCTTGGCGAGATCCGGATTCGTTAAGTTTCCCTGTTGCAGCTTATGTAGGAGAGGAAGTTTTTCTTCCAAAAATATTAGGAAGACTAAGTATTGGGTTTATTATCTGCATCTTGTGTACATTTGCTGCCCATTACCTAATTGATAAATCTGTATTTGGATATGAGATGAGAATTGCTGGAGGATCACGAATGACAGCTATATATGCAGGTATAAATGCCAAACAAAAAACATTCATAGCTATGTTGATTGGTGGTGGTTTTGCAGGTTTAGCAGGTGCAGTAGAACTCTTAGGCCAAACACATAGGGTATCAACTGGAATATCTCAAGGTTTTGGATACACAGCTATAATTGTTGCTGCAATTACAGGAATGAGGCCCATTGGTATATTTCTAGTTGGTACATTATTCGGTGCTTTGACTATTGGAGGTTCTGTAATCCAAACAATAGGAGTAAGTTCTTACATTGCAGATATTATCCAAGCAACAACACTGTTTGGGGCATTGATAGCTTTGTTTTTCTTTACTTATGAAATTAAAGAGGTACAAGATGGCTGATGTTCAACTAATGGGACTCCTAAATGCTACCTTACAAGCAGCGACTTTGCTTTTCATTGCTGCTCTCGGAGAACTAATAACGGAAAAATCAGGAATATTAAATCTTGGTGTTGAAGGGATGATTTCAATTGGTGCAGTAACTGGTTTTATGACAGCAATAAATACAGAAAATTTATTTCTAGCAGTAGTTGCGGGAATATTTTCTGCATCTCTATTCGCATCACTACATGCTTTTGTAACAGTCATTCTAAAACAAGACCAAACCGTTTCTGGCTTGATATTGACAATTCTAGGATTGGCATTATCTTCTCTTCTTGGTAAAAAATATGTTGGAAAAAAACTGACAACAAAAATTGAGAGCATAGTAGATATTGCAGAACCAGAAAATATAGTAGAAGTTTTACTCAGTCAAAATATAATTTTTTATTTTACGATCGTATTAATGATTACCATGGCGTATGTCCTGAAACACACAATGTATGGAAGAAGGCTTCAAGCTGTTGGCGAGGACTCCAAAGCAGCTGATTCAATGGGGTTGAAAGTAAATAAAACTCAATTTATTGCTACCTGTGTAGGGGGTGCGTTTGCGGGGCTTTCAGGAGTCTATTTAACCTTAAGTTATGTTCCCTATTGGACAGACAATATGACATCAGGTAGGGGGTGGATTGCTTTAGCTCTTGTTATTTTTGGTGGGTGGAGGCCTTACAGAACAGCAATCGGAGCTCTTTTATTTGGATTCCTTGAAGCATTAGTTCCGCGTTTACAAACGTATAGCTTTGAAATAAGCCCCTACTTATTAAAAATAACACCTTATTTAATCACAATTTTTGTACTAGTAATCTTAACTATTTATAAAGATGGTAAAACTGGTTCTCCTGGAAACATCGGAAGGCCTTTCTTTAGAGAAAATAGATAAGGCGTCTATCTAGAAGGAAGGAAGCCCAAAAGTCTATTAGAGAACTTAAACTCACCTACCCATAAGTGAACTCCATCCCAACCAACCGCTGAAGCCATTTTTGTTCCCAAATTGGACTTGTCACCATTGCCACCAAATGACATAGTTGGCTGATTACCAGCTAAAGCATCTTCTACTGATGCCCAGCCAATGACTTTATTATCGGCCTGTAGAGCTATAAAAAATCCTTTTTCATTAACGCTTACACCCTGTGGAAAGTTTCTATAACCCCCGATAGGTCTGAGCTGATTTGTGAATAATTCGTCAAGCCTTATGACATGGACACTTGCTTGATCCCCAGGATACGCAGCTACTACAAGCCATTCCTCATTCATATCTAGCCTTCCTACTCCTACAGGATTAACCAAAGTTAAAACAGGTTCGTCTGACTGTGAAGGAATCCCTTCCCAAATGTATATTTTCTCACCAGTCCCTTCTGCAATAGCAAAGTAGGTTCCGTTATAAGCAATACCGAATAATTCTTGAAAATTAATACTTCCAATACTTTCCCAACTATTTATTTCGGGAAGTTCTCCAGAACCATCAAAGTTTTTCCACCCATAGATTCCTCCCTTTCCTGCAAGGAATACTGCATTTTCATAAACAGTAATGTCCCAAGGAGCATTCTCAAATCTTCTATAAAATATATCAGGCTTTGCAGAGGAGCTACCTGGAAGATTTTTCCATACAGAAAGAGATCTGTCAAAATCTGAAGAAACGAATAGCATTTCTCCATTTGATGCAATTACAGGATTTTGAATTACTGAATCATCAAGTATGGGGAAGTCTGTAGGAGAACTTGAACCAAGAGACCAGTCAGGATGTACGGAAGGTGAAGATGGTAAGGAATCAAAAACCGAAATATGATTTCTATTATATTCACCAACAAATAATTTTCCACCTGCATAAACAACTCCTCCGTCATCACCTCCTTGCCATCGATGCCCACTTCCTGGCAAAGCAAAAATCATACTGCTTGTTGGGTCATCTTTCTTTTGATTAGTAGTAGGCAAAGAGTCAAAGAACATTAAGGACTCTCCTCCGGCTTGAATGCCATAAATCTTATTATCTACAATTGCACTAGAAATCCAATTATCAATACATGCATCTGGATCTCTACTAGAAGTTGGCCACGAAGTCCAGATGTGTGTAGATCTTGTACCGTGACTTCCTGTACATTCTCCATTTCCATTCTCATCGCCAAGCATTATGTACTCTCCATTTGATGTTACTGAACGAGGAGTTCCAACTTGAGATGAGTTAATTATGACATCTGGAGATGTATTTCCAGAAGTTGGGAAACTATTCCACAACAAAACTTGTCCTCCGACAGTTTGAGCAACAATAACCTTAGTTCCGTCTGACCATACTCCCCATGGCCAAGTTCCCTTCGTTCCCCCAGCAGCATCTATATCTATAGAGTAATTTGCTGCTTGGCCTGAAGAAGTAGGGAAAGTAGTCCAAACTAGAATTCTATTGTTGTTGGAATCTGCAATTAATAGTTTCCCATCAGAAGTTATCGACGCTTGTCCAGGAAAATTAAAATTATTTAATCCCGTTCCTTCCATTTCTGTATAAAAATTGTTCTGTCCTAAAACAATATCGGGAGGGGTGTTGGAACTTGGAATAGTATTCCAAATAAGCGCTCTATTGTTAAACCTATCAACAACAATAAGCCTGGTCCCATCTGAAGAAACTGAAACAGGGTGATTAAATTTTAGAGGACCTCCAGTTGTGTTGAAACCGAAATCTGAAAGTATTATATCTGCAGATTCTGAAAGACCAAAAGTTGTATTGGAGGAAGCACTTGCTAGAGTGTAGCTTGAAGTATTTAGGGTGGCCTTCAAATCATAATATCCCTCATTATTTCGTTTCGAATCTTGTCCTTGAGGTTGCTGTCCTTGAGGTTGCTGTCCTTGAGGTTGCTGTCCTTGAGGTTGCTGTCCTTGAGGTT
>PYIL01155698.1_pt1 | contig 12626 bp, 20 predicted proteins | sample 3578041 | NCBI WGS metagenome assembly PYIL01 (sample SAMN08408023, study PRJNA431606) | Marine metagenome isolate SA_KN192-05_S13_150m, whole genome shotgun... | biome: marine; feature: oceanic pelagic zone; material: water; isolation source: 150 m water sample, 0.2-0.8 um fraction ... | reverse complement strand
CAACCGTTAGGCTTCTCCTCCTCGTCGCCCGTCGATTTTGCGGCCTCTCTTTTGCGGTAGGCTTTTTTATCCGGTCGCCGATCTTCATTCTCTTGCCAGAGAGTCAGGGAGTCAGCACCGATTTTGCCGTCGTAAGGGCATGGCGTTCCCGCCATTTCCATCGCCTCAAACACCCGCTTGTCTTGGCAAAGCAGACTGACACCCGCTACCTTCATTCCCATTACATAGAGAGAGCGAGCGAGCTTCATCCGCTCGCAATTCTTATCTCGGATCGTGGTGCCAGCGGCGAAACCGAATATTTGCGTCTGAACCGCTGCGCTTGCAGGAAACGAGCAAACGTCTTGATTGTTTAGAACAATGTTCGGGGCGCTTGCAGTCGGCGGGGTTCGATCAACCGTAGTCGTACCCGTCACTGTGGAAGTGATGGTGTTAGTACCTACGCTTTGCCCAAACGCGGAAGCTGTGACAATGCACAAACAAATTGAAATGAGTAGGCGCATGGCCGTTTGAAACGCTGGTGGCTATCAGATCAAATAACACCCTTTTCTTTCAGCAGAAAACCAGCAACGCCGCCGACAATGCCCAGCATAATTAGCCAATTCTGCGCTGTTAACATGCCAATTCCGATAACAATCGCACCGGCTGCGGCGTAGCTTGACGGCTCTTTAAATCTATCAATTGCCCATTTCATAATTTACTCCTCTAGTGGTGGTGGTGGCAGCGGGTCACTTGGACGTTCGATAAGCAGATCGCCATTCGAATCCGTTATGCTGGATGATTTGATGTTTGGATCGTCGCGTTCGGCGACCACCATCCATGAAATCGTGTCTGTCGAGGACGTGTTTTGACATTCAATCGTGATCGTATCTCCAGAAAAACTACTTTTAACAGCGTCCCATCCGGTTTCGTTGCTTGTGAAAGTTTGTACATCCCTGGTTAACCAGGCAAATGTTCCGGCAGTCATTCCATATCTAGTGTCCATCGATACGGTAGCTCGTCCGTTAACAAGATCCACTCTACCTCGGTAAATTAAATCGCATTGCGGCCCCTCCACAAAGCTATGGCAGAGGTCATAATTTTCTCGCAGCCCATGGGGAATGCGAAACGTACCTGAGCCTTTTGACATCGCGCCAGCACATGTAACGGTTGTCGCGTAAACACCATAAGTATTGTTGTATCCCAAAATCGCGTATTCTGATGCGTCTTGGCTGTATCCTATTACCCCGGCGTAAGCAGCAGCTCCAGTTTGTCCGTAAACCCCGTAGCCACTCTTGGAATAGCCGCGTGTTCCGATTCCAGCGGAACTGCTTGAGTTGTGGAATCCATAAACGGCTGCATTTGTGCCTAATTCAACTTGGGCATAAAGTCCCGCTCCGGTCCCGGCTTGCGTAACTTGCAAAGCATTATTACTGTTGCTCGCATGAGCTTGAGTAAATTGGCCCACTTTATCGCCAGTGGTGTTGTTATAGACATACAATCCTATTGTGTCGGAGGCTGATGCGCCGATACCAACATTTCCATCAGATCTGATCTGTATCGCATCAGTGTCTGAAGCACTTCCAATAGTGCCGTCATCAGGGATGACGATATTGCCGCCGGTCGTCATTAAACCGCCGCCAGTATAAGTTCCAGATACGTCTAAGTTCGCATTAACATCCGCTAATGTTGCATTAATCTCTACCTCATCTGTCGCATTAATGTCTAAAACCGTTGCGGAAGGCGCGTTGATATACTGACTAGCGTCGTTGAACTGCAACGCCATTGTGCTATTGAGCAACAGCCCAGTATCGTGTACGTGCGTTAGCGTAACGTCGCTGTTAACCCCGGCGGCAATGACAACCCCATCTGTTGGTAGCGATAAATTGCCACCAGAGGACAATTTCATTTTAGCCGTCGCCGCCCCACTTGCCCCCGTACCAAAAAGGAGCGAGGTAGCGTTGCTGTCTGCCGCGAAGGTGCCTTCCGATAGTGCTGAAATCTCAGCACATACCGTGATGGCATCCGTTCCTCCTGCTTCATCTGGTGCCTGAAACTGAAGGCGAGCAATATAATCATTGACCACAATGTCAGTTTCGCCAGTCTGCAATTTAAGAACCAATGCCTTATCGTCGGCATCCGTGACCTGTTTTATATTTAACCCTGTGTCAGCAACGTGCGTGATGGTGACATCTTGATCCGCACCTAGCTTAATAACTGCTGAATCTGTGGGTAACGATAAATTACCGCCCGAAGACAACGACATTTTCTCTGCTGCGGCTTCTGAAGCACCCGTCATAAAAGACAATTTGGTGGCATTGTCGTCTGCTGCAAAAGTGCCTTCTGAAATAGCGGCGATGGATGCGGCTAATAAAATGGCGTCCGTCCCAGAGGCTTCATCGGGAGCAGAAAAATTTAAACGACCCAAAACACTTGAAGCAGTAACGGTCGTATCAGAAGTCTGAAGATTCAGAATTGCGCCATCACCCGTCTTGAAAACAAAGTCGTTAGCCAAATAACTCGAAACTGCCGCACCACTTCCTGCGCCGTCCGCATAAATGATGTCCGCCGCACCGTTGGCTACCGTGACATTCGCACCAGTGCCTTGTGAAAAAATCACACTTTGGCCGCTGGCATTAACCACAAAATACAATTTATCTGCATCATTGGGGCTTAACGTAATGGTATTCGTACCGCTCGGGCTTCCGCCCAATACCAGAACCTTATAATTGCCATCCGAAGCAGAGCCTTCAGACGTGGTTAGTGTGGTAGTTGTGCCTGTCAGGCTAAGTGCGCCCACCCCTGAAATAGCCCTGTCCAATATATCCATATTGGTATTGGTCATGGTCCCCCAAGTACCGGAACGATCACCCGTTGCCGGTTTTTCAAGGCCCTGATTTGATGTGTATGTACTTGCCATATCTAAGTCACCTTTATGCCGCTATATCTAACCAATCCGGCGTCTGGGAATCATCTATTTCTGACCAAGAGGCAGACTGTGATTCATTAATAGCAGCCCATGTAATGGACTGTGCATCATCTATTTCTGACCAAGAGGCAGACTGTGATTCATTAATAGCACTCCAACTAGGTGTCTGAGAGTCATCTATAATGCCCCAAACAAGAACTGATCCTACCCCACCAGACGCAGAAACACCTGTGACCGAAACCACAACCCCTGCTTCAACGGTAACAGTGCCTACAGAACCCGTGCCTGTAACGCCCGTAGCTGTTACATTGGAATCTCCGGTCGCAGTAACAGTGCCTACAGCCCCGGTGCCAGCGACACCCGTAGCTGTTACATTAGCATCTCCGGTCGCAGTAACAGACCCTACGCTACCTGTTCCGGCCAATCCAGTTACGGAAACAGTGACTCCAGTGCCTTCAGTTACCGTTACAGAACCAACCGCACCCGTGCCAGCGACACCCGTAACCGAAACACTGATACTGATTTCAACAGTTACAGAACCAACCGCACCCGTGCCTGCAACGCCCGTAACCGAAACAGGAAACGCCTCACCCCAGGTTCCTGAACCCCAGGTACTGCGCCCCCAGCCGGTAATTGCTGCCATTAAGCGATCCTTATAATCGCGTTACTGGCATCAGCCGCAGGGAAAGCAATTGTAAAATCACCTGCACTTGAAGATTTGTCCGAACTAAAGTCCAACACAATAACGGAGGGATCGCCACTGGCCGAATCATTAAAGACAAGCGCCCCCCGTGCTGTAATGGTGGAAGAAGTCCATGTCGTATCTGCAAAATCCGTATACGCCGTGGTGCTACTGGTTGTCGGATCTACGCGAGTAAGCGTGTTGCCTGCAGCAGTGTAGCCTGTACCAGTAACCTCATTACTGGAGGTATACGCTGTCGTAGCCGCCGTAAAAGAGGCACTGTTGGTATACAGCGCAATTTTAAACGTATTGCCGCCGCTGTTTAAAAAATTGTGCTTGGCTTCCATCAACTCTTTCTTGAAAGACGTACACATAAAGTTTCCGGTAAAAGCCATATCAAACGACCTCCAATTTTTTTGCTAAGTCAGCATAGCCTTCTTTTTCCAAAAGGGCGCGAATGGTCGCTCGCTCGCTTCGAGCCACCTTGGAAAAATAATGAATAAGAATTGTTTTAACCTGTTCACGAAAAGCAAATGCTTGCTCCCTGATGGGCATAGGAGTATCCATAGAAACAAACACTATTCGACGTACAGCGGCCTCGGCCCACTCTTCGGCATTCATACCTCTGTTTTCAGTTGTAATAACTGTGACAGGTTCAACAGCGCCATTCATATTGAGCATTTAAGCCACATCTCTTCTTAGACTGTCATAACGATACTGGTCTCGGGAGTTTTCACCTTCTGCAAGATTCTTAAGCCATTGCAGAGACTCCTGGAACCTAGAATTATACAAGCCTAGTAAGTCCGGTTCACCTTTCATAAACGTATAGGCTTCCACTAAAGCACCATATAAGAGTGCCAGTTCTGCATTGGTCCCAATCCAACTTGTACCATCAGACGACTCTGTAATCGACTGAGGTCTATAAAAGTAATGAAGCTCCATGGTGTACCCGGAATCAGGCGTAGGCGCTAACAAAAAAGTCGTGTCGTCAAAATCGGAATAATAAAGAGGAACTCCTGTGGTGCCTGTATTAGGGTTATAGTCTTGGGCAAATGTCACATGCTTGTACAACAGAAACTCATTCTTGGAACTGTTGATAACGCTTAATGAAAAAGGGGCAAGAAAATCTGTCGGCTTAGTTAAAAACCGGTTGGAAGAAGTGACCGTTCCCTGAACATTTTTACGAAAAACATCCAGCTGACATTCTTTTAGAATGCGCTCTTCAGAATTGAGGATAAACCGCGTTAACTGATTCGTGAAAGTAGTCTCAGTATTTTGCGTATAGTCCTGAATTGCCGTTTTTAAAGTAGTAAATGTAAATGCCATATTACGAACTCACTGTAACTGGGCCGGCTGAAGCAAAACCTCCACCACCTAAGACACTTCCGGTGGTTGCAGTCCCGCTGCTGGCAGAGAAAGTATAACTGTTATCATTCACTTTCGTGATGCTGTAACCACTAGCACCTTCTATAACAGTTTCTGTAAATCCATCAAAAGCCTCTACGTCCCTAAATCGCACCGTATCCCCAGTACTTCGGCCATGGCCTGGTTCCGTAACAGTAATGGTTGCCGACCCACTCGCACCGGACTTAAATGAATTAAATGGTAATAAGACCGATACGGGAGGTTCCGTCCTGTCAGGACGACTTATCCGTAACGCTTGCGGGTCTGGACTAGACTTGGAGGGAGTTAACTGAGGCTGTTTAGGCTCATATTCATCTTTTCCCACCAAAAGGTCATTCCACTCACGGATCATGTCCTTTAAAGGATATGCCCTCCCAGATCGGTCTGAGATCCCAAGAGCACGTTTTCCACTTGCATAACGGGCCATTTCAAACCCTCAATGACTGATACGTTGGAACCAATCGTAAAGGCACGCCATGATCGATGTCCTGCGATGCGGCACGTTCAAATTCTTCTTCATACGCCATTTTTAAAATCTGCACTCGTTGTGGTGACTTCTTCATGGCAATTTGATACGCCAATCCTGCCACTAGGCATGGTAAGAATCTAAAAGGTATATCGGCAGTATCCACACTCGCATCCGCGTCTTGGATCCGCTTGATTCGATAATAAATCAAGGAATCTGTGGAGTTTTCAGGCACCGGCCATACTGTGATAGTAGGCGTTATTTGTCGGTCCACATAAAATTGAGTGGGTCGTCCCTGGGTCGTTTTCGTGGGGGTCGTGAGATATTGAGAACGGCTCATCCGAGACATGGTAATGTCTTCGCCATCACGTCTGACAACCATCTCCAAGATGTCCCCCGCTGCCTGAGCATCAGCCAAACTGGGAACAGACGATACAGTGGTAGTGGCGGCACTCGAAGAACCTGTAATGGTCTCTGTCGCCGTAAAAGTGCCACTGGGCACCGTAATGGTCATGGTAGTACCGGAGGGAAGCGTGATTATTTGCGCAGTAACAGCACTGGTTCCACCAGTAATGGTCTCTCCCACGCTAAAGCTGCCTGATGCGCCTACCGTCAGCGTAATTGTACCCAAAGGATAAGTTGCAACGGCAGAGGTGGTGGATAACTGGGCTACTGTTTGCGTGATCTGCTCGATTGTCCAAAGATTAAGACCTCGATTGGCCCAATCCGCAAACAAAAGATTAAGCGACCTACGAGCCGTTTTCGCATCATAACCCGTCCGAAGTTCGAGGCCGCATCTCTCGAAGGCTTCCTCCGTGATTTCGGCCATGTCTAAGTTAAAATCAACCGATCCAGAAGTTGCCATACTTATTTCCTCAGAAGTTCTTCATATTAACCCCAGATAGCTATTCTAAGCCCTACTGCAATTTCACCAAGAACTAGAAAAGCCACGCCCCACAAAATTTTGTAGATATTGTTGATAGAACTTTGTAAATGTTTAAAGTCATTAGTCTTTAAAGCTTCTACCTTTTGTGCCAAGAGCTTTATCTCACCTCGTATGGTAACAAGCTCAAGCTCGTTTTTACGAGAAGTATCCTCCTGCGACACTTTTAGAACTCCTTAATACATTCCAAAACTATTGAATAAGTATCGCCAGAGCCGTGTCCAACGGTGCTGAATCTAATGTCTCCGGTAGGACTTGAAGCAGTGTTAACTAAACCTCCAAAAGACGAATAGTCAAGCATCCCCTGGTAGTCCGCAGGCAGCTCCAAAGCCAGCACGTCTGTACTTGCATCCCAAAGGATCTTTACAGACACGCCAACTGTGGAAAACCAGACCTTGTTGATACGAACATCAGTACATGCGGTTCCAGCGCCGCCCGGATAACTAGATAGACCTGAAACATCAACCTTTAAAACGGCTGATTCACCTGTATCCACATAAGTCCAGTTAAAGGAACTTATAAAAACACGCGGCCCATCCTGGATCGTTTTATTTGTAATGGTATCAGCCACAGCCTACTCCTTTACTTTGATGAGACCACTCATGACCATCGCCTTGTATTTAGCGGTCCATGGAGGGGGTAGCTCCTTCTTATAACGATCTTCAATCTTTGGTTGATCTGAAGCTTTTTTAGAAGAGGCTTTTTTAGAAGAAGTTTTCTTCTCTGCCATGTGTCACCTCTTACGGTTGGTCGTTAAATTGGGTCATGCCATCCGTGACGCGCTGTGCAGCTACCATGATGTAATCACACCAAGCGGCATCCGCTGTTGTCGTCCCAGACATGGCACAAAACCAAGGCGTCAATGCAGAGGTGGGTATATTGCTTGTCGTTGTAGTAACGAGCTTCCTATCTACATAAAACTGAACATTACCTGTTCCTGTCGCAACAAAACCCAAACGTCGAGTATTGGTTATGCTAGAACCCGATTCTGCCCCGTCTGCAAAATCAATACCTGTATCCGTTTTGGTCTCAGTGCCACCGGAGTCACAGTTAGCATAAATATCGGCTGCACCTTCAACCAACAAAAAACCAATCTGGTTATTCGCCGTAAAGGGGACGCCTGTAGCAAAGGTGCCGTTTTCTGCCAGACCAACAAACATATCCATGTCGTCAGCATCAGCTACTGCTACAGTTGCTTCAAAGAAGATTTTCTTACTGGCTTCGACCATGAAAATCTCATTGCCTTGAATAGCGCCGCCAGAGTTATCTGTCGATCCATCACCAGTAGACTTGGCCCAACCACCTACATGGTCAGCAAGCAATGTCAACGTGCCAGAATTCAGGACAGATTTAGTCCAGTCATCAGTATCGTCAATATCAACGCCCGTAAAATCATCCATTTTGAGGACATAATCAGGGTTGCATTGAAGGGGAAGGTTACTGAACCATGACCCAAGCGCACTGGAATCACTGCCGTGACCACTGTACATAAGGGGTCCAGAAAAACGTGTTGTACCCATGAGGATACCTCCTTACCAAGGTTTCGCTCTAGCGTCGTGGTAAGTGTCTGCTGGGACAGTCGCTAGGGCTATGTTTCCCAGAAAAATTAGAAGGGGGGATAACCCCCCTTCTGAAGCAACGCTTATGCGCCAGGAGATCCAAACACACAACGAGGATCCGAGTACCCGTAGCTATAACGCTCACGAGCCTTGAATCGAACATTGCCTGTATCAAAGTCTCCTTCCATCTTAGTGGACATGGGCATGCGCTCAAAATGGATGAAGCCGCGAGGCGCATCCGTCTTGATAAACCATGCATCCGTATCCGTAAGATAGTGGTTGACAACGTACCCTTGTGGCAGCATCCCCATGTTTCGGGAAGCATTAATATCGTTGTCAGCCGTTCCTGGACGAAGAGTAGACTCAAGCAGTCGATCCGAGACAAATTGTAATGCCGGCGGAACAATCAGTTTGAGGCCACGAACCGAGACCTTGAGGCCACGCTCATCGACAAAAGCTGCAATGTCAATAAGTGCGTTTTCAAGACTGGTTTCGTTCAGGTCAGAGGCGGTGGAAGGCTCATTGCGAAGTGTATTACCGCTCACCAAAGGGTGATCAGTAGCACACAGCTCTTTGCCGTCGCCGCCTGTAAAAGTGCTATCAAAAGCATTGTTCAACGTAGCTGCACCCTTCACCTGTTTGGTGTTGGCCATGCTACGAGCCAAAGCTTTCGTGTAGCGTGAAGCAAGACGGTCATAGAGATTATCCTCGATTGCTTCTTCCGTAATGGAAAACGCAAGCGCGATAGTTTCATGCGTGTACCGTGCGGTATACGCCTCTCCAGCGTCATCAAACGACACTGCAGTACCTTCTGACTTAACCGGCGCTGCGCCGAAGCCAGAAAGCATGACTTCCTCTTCAAAAGCACGTTCTGAAGATTCCGTCTCATAGACTTCTCTTGCTTCATCATCGTACCTGGCGTACTCCAACCCAAAAAGGGCATTTAGGCCAGGCTCTAGTTCTTTAGCGAGTTGTGCTCTGCTAATAGCCATTGCTCAGCCCTCCTATACGCCAGTTGTCGAAGGTGTGCCAGCAGCAATACTACCTTCCGGTGAGTTAAAGCTGTTGTTCAACCTTACGATGGCACCTATGCCAGCAGATGCGAAATCAGCATTGCTTGGATCATCGACCCACCCCATGACCCTTAAATGTAAGGCCGCTGTGGTTGCAATTGTGCTGATAGCCAGTGCCGCTGACGACATGCCTGTTGTAGTAGATCCACTTGTACCACTGGAAAAATTTGCGTTAGCAAACACAGCAGCCCTTGCAGTAGCTTTACTTGTCCACGATGCGTCCGTTGCAACTACGAATAATTGCATTGGGTCATCTGCAACAAAAGCTTCTACAGGATGATTGCTGTCTGCGCCGGACCCAGGCCAATAATTTGACCAAATGGTTTTTCCGGTAGTGCTAGACACATATTTGCACCCCATGAAAGCGCCCACCAAACTCACAGAACCACCTGCCGCAGCACCTACCAGTGAAATATACCCCGTAGAAAGGGGAATAACTGGAGAGCCTTGATAGATAGCCGTGGAGTTGTCGCTGGCAATTTCATAAGGAGTATAGCCAGTTGTACCAGTAGAGTTAGAGCCTTGTCCAAGTTTAGACATTGGACGAAGGCCAAAAGCTCCATTGATATTAGCCATGTTTTTTTGCTCCTAGCCCTCTTCTTTTTGAGGGCCACCAAAAGTTACACTAGTTTGCCTGTCAGGTTTGCTGATAGGCATCGCAGGATGTTGTTCACGCGCTAAGTCGTTATCAACAGCCGTCATTTGATCGCGGGTCATGCCCCGATAATAACCTCTGCGTTCTTCAACGATTTCAGTCGGAACCCTAGCAAGAAGCAGGCCGCCTATTCCAATAACACCGGAATGTTTGCCGTCCTCGATGGTCGGAATATCAAAGTCAGGGTATTCATCACCACGCACCAGCTCATATCCTTCGCGGGAACGAGCGGCCACGTTTTTACGGTCATCAAAACCCATAACTTCAGACCTAATCCATCGATGCTTATACCCTTCTGGCGGAGGCGGGGCCTCCAGCATGGAAGGGGGCTTCCACGGTTCAGTGCGTGCTTGTTTTGCACGAGTTTGATCAACACGGGGCGTCCTAGCAGACTTTTGGCGAGCTGTGGTCTCTGTTTTTTCCATGATTAATCCCTCACATATTTTGCATATTCTTCAAGCGGCACATTAAGCCGCTTGGCAATTGCAACCTGCGAGGGCGTCAATCGCACAGTTTTACGTCCACCCTTATTGCGGGATGCGGAGGCTTCTGCTGACGCTACTCTTCTGCCTCCCCCGTTTGACTTAGACTTATTACCGAGTTTATGCGGAAACTCAGTTATCAGCCGTTTGTCGAGTTCAGAATAATACTCATCGGCCTGTGGGTCAAATCCTTCTTCTTCTACCAACTTACGATGCAGCCCAAAAGCCGCATACGTCATTACCTCATCTTGGCCAAACCAATCATTCCGAGAAGCCCATTCTTGGGCCTTTGGGTCCGGCGGCGGGGCGGCTGGTTGAGCCTGAGCAGCTGGTTGAGCCTGAGCCTGAGCTTGAGCTTGGGCGTCGTAGGCAGCTGTCTCACCTTGAACCGCTTCCAATCGACCCTTTTGATACGCCAAATTAGCCATGGACTCTTGAGCCTCGACTATTTTGTCTATATCACCACTTTCATGGGCGTCCTTTAGACTTTTCTTGGCCGAGTCGATTTCAGAAGTAACACGTCCGCCAAACTGCTCTTGGTATCCTTTATCCAAAGAATCCAACCGCTGTTTTAAAGACTCGTTTTCCAGACGCACATTTTCCGCGAACTGGATTGCGGTTTGCTTCTGACGTTCTTCCTCTCGAAAGCGATTGGTTAGCTGGTCAATGCGGGTTTTGACTCTGCCGCTGTACTCATCCAGTTCTTCCTCTTCCTTCTGAGAAGAGTCTTCGTTGGAAAGGGCTAGGGGTTTCTGAGGAGTCTCCTCTCCCTCTGCTGGCAAAGCTACGTCAACGGCGGATTCTTCCGAATCGCCTATTTCAATATCTGTTTCTCCGGGCATGCCGTGGTCTCCATCATGACTTTCTCCTCTCTAGACATGTTGAACATCATCAGGTTCGATGATAGTGGCGATGACTTCATCATCATTAATAATGCGAACTTCTCCCCCGTCAATTCTAAATCGGGCGCCCGCATATCGGCCAATACATACCCACTGGTTTTCTTGGCACCAGGGATCTGCATCCTGACCAAATTTATTGGCGTCTTGATAGGCCAAAGGCCCTATTTTCAAAACGTAAGCTACCACCGTAGCCAAAGCTTCACGAGTTCGAGCGGCGTCTGGAATATGGATGCCGCCCTCAGTCATGGCTTTTCCGGCATAGGGCATCACAAGGATGCGCCAGCCAGTAGGCTGTGGAAGCCTCTCTTTTAGACCCTTCTCCAGAAGGGAAGGGTCCAATACTTTGTCTTCTTGAGCTATATAAGCATCAGAAACGGAAGAAAGTTTTACTTTTTCTTCATTTGCCACATGATCAGGGACATAAAGCGTGCTCATTCTTCCTCCGATGAGTGTAAAGCGTCTTTTATTTCTTGTTCTGAGAATTCGAGACCGCGTAATTCCCCAGTCAAATTACGATATTCCATAAAATCCCTGGGACTTCCTTGCAAAATAGCAGCCTGGGTCAAGCTAATTCGATCTTGGATGGATTTGAGTACGGCATAGGCAAAAGTAGTGGGATCTGCCATTATTTAATATGTTCCAGAGAAATTCCTGCCCTTTATAGCACCTCCTTTGGAATATTTCATCTTTTTTGGCTTCATTTCTGACATTCCACCATGCATGTATCCCAATTCATCCACATTGGACATGGCAACACTAAAGCCACCCTCTACCGGCATAATATCCCCATAAGGAGCGCCGATTTCGTCCGCGTATCCCTGAGCCGACTCAATAGTCGGATAAACAACTCCACTAGGCATCTTAAAATACTCCTCTAAAAATACGACCCCGTACCTGTGCTCCGGTGCCGCGACTAAATGAAGCTCCATCCACTACACCACCGCCCGAGAATTTTTTGACATCTTCTTCAGGTTCAGGCTTCGTGCCATGAAATTTATGCCATGCGTCATCTATTTTTTCATCCATTTCTTCATATAGTCGCCGTTTTTCAAGTTCTGCTATCATTTCATCAGACATCTTTAAGTCTTCGTCTATTGGTATCTCTTTACCCATATCAATACACTCCACTAAACCTGCGACCACGAACCTGCGCCCGCGTACCACGAATTATTCCACCCTTGGCGGCGCCAAAGACTTGTGTAAGTTGCTTAGCCTGAGAAGGACCTTTCTTTTTGGTCCGACTTAATTTCAACATAGCTGCCATTCTTCTTTTTTCTTCTGCTTCTCTTGCTGCGCGTGCTCTTTTTGCTCGGGCACTCAAACTTTTTAATGCTCGCCGGCTACCTCCTAAAGCAGTAAAGGTAGCCGCAGTGCCTCCAATATTAACTCCGCCAACTTTAAAGCCCGCTTTTTTGTTAAGTGCGGAAGCATGATCAGCAAGTTTTTCCGCTTGGTCCACGGAAACGCCCATTTGTTCAGCCATTTGTTTTATTCTAGCCATTAGGTTGTCCTCGATGCGCGACGGCCTTCAGACATAGCAATAGCAATAGCCTGT
>PYIL01173407.1_pt1 | contig 12655 bp, 5 predicted proteins | sample 3578041 | NCBI WGS metagenome assembly PYIL01 (sample SAMN08408023, study PRJNA431606) | Marine metagenome isolate SA_KN192-05_S13_150m, whole genome shotgun... | biome: marine; feature: oceanic pelagic zone; material: water; isolation source: 150 m water sample, 0.2-0.8 um fraction ... | reverse complement strand
CCAATTTTATCTTTACCCCATTTAATTAAAGTTTTATCGGTATAAGGTTCGAGCCATTGTGTTCGTCCAAGACGAGACTGAAAACCAACAAACCATTTATCTTTTTCCAGTTTAAGTTCTTTTGCAATGAGTCTTGCTGTTTTTTGGCATTGACAATAATAGGGATCACCGTCCAATAGCATTTTTTGTGGCAAACCATGAAATGAGAAGAGTAGTTTTTCGCCTCGACCGTGCTTATTCCAATATTCATCAATACTTATCATTATTGATTTGATGTATCTGGGATCATCATGGTAATGATTGATATAACGGAATTCAGGGATCCATCGCCTTTTAGATAATTCTTTACAGACATTTTCATACACTGATCCTGAAGTGGTGTTGGAGTATTGGGGGTACATCGGGAGAAATAATATTTGACGAACAAATTTATCATGCAGTTTGTTTAATGCGTTACTAATTGATGGTTCTCCATAGGACATCGCAAGTTCTATATAAATTTCTTGTTTAAATTCGTTCTTAAATTTTTGATTTAATTTTTCTGCGATCTTTTTTGAATGGCAGAGTAAAGGTGATCCTTCTTCAGTCCAAATTTTTTTGTAGGCTTTAGAAGAGGTGCGTGGCCTCAAGGGTAATATGAAGAAATGGAGAATAAGCCACCATAATAATCTGGGTATTTCTATTACCCGAGGATCTGACAAGAATTGCTTTAGATAACTTCTTATAGAGCTTGTTTTAAAATCTCTAGGTGTTCCTAAATTTACCAGTAATATTCCGATGGATTCGGAAGTTCCATGTTTGTATTTTGGGTTTGATAGAAAGCGAGACATATTTATATTAAGAAATTGAAGTTATTTTATATTCTAAATTTATCACAATGTAGACCGTATTCTGATTATATTAATATTTATTTGTTGCGATATATTGTTTATAAGCTTGAATTGCTTGATGACCAAATATCCAGCATATGGGTAAATTTGCATAAATTATAATTCCAAGTCCAATGCCACTGAGATTATCAAGGTCAACACTGGTTTCGATGAAGCCTAATGTGGCAATAAATATTAGTGAGCAATAAATTAAACGAAATGTTGGAGCAATTTGTTCTCCAAGAAGATAAACAATTCCTTGTTCACCATAATAACCCCAGGCCATAATGGTAGAAATAGCAAAAACCAAGAGGCTATCGTAATCAACCATTTACCTAATCCTGGATTTACTGAATCAAAAGCTTTCGCCGTCATAGTGGCACCTACATAATCATAGAAGTAACCATACCCGTGAAGCTCTGGAATAACTGTTGAATGAAATTTACTCCACTTTATTTCAAGATGATTATTATTCTTTATTATTAAACCAGGAATTTTATGTATTGTCTGTCCTGTTGAATTATTATCACCTGCTTTGACAAGCATAATGACAGGATCTCCTTCTTTTCCAGACGTATCAGTGTGTAATGTATTTGAAAATGACCAATTATTGGCATCTTGGTTTATTTCAGGTGGATCATTAAATATTACGTCTGACGAACGATTCCATATACCTGTGGACAATATAATTAATGCTGTAAAAGTACATACAACTAATGTGTCGATTAATGGTTCAAGGCCAGCTATCAAGCCTTCTCTTATTGGTTCATTAGTTTTAACCGCGGCGTGGACAATAGGGGAGGATCCTTGTCCAGCTTCATTTGAAAATATTGCACGTTTCATGCCAAACATAAATGCAGTAGCTGCTGAACCTCCAATAAACGCTCCAGTTGCTTGAGTTGTTGTGAAGGCAGAGGTTACGATAAGTTGGAATAATTCTGGTATCTCTCTAAAATTTAATATAAGAATATAGAAACCAGCGATGACATAAAGAAAAACCATAAGTGGAACCAGCGTTGCAGTGACTTTGGCGATCCTTTTTATGCCTCCTAAGAGTACCGCTCCTACAATAAGAGATAAGATGACTCCACTTATCCATCCTTTTATACCGAAATATTCATAGGTAACATCGGCAACACTCCATGCCTGAAACATATTTCCTCCTGTAATGGAGGAGGTAATGATGCTTATAGAAAAAAGTATCGCTAATATTTTGCCCACGTTAGCCAGTTTTGGGAATGTCTTTTTGAAGCCTTTTTCTGCAACCCACATTGGTCCTCCATGAGGGTTTTCAGGGTTGTCAATATTTCTATAGAGCATTGATAAGGTAACTTCAATCAACTTTATTGACATACCAAAAATAGCGATCACCCACATCCAAAATATTGCTCCAGGGCCTCCCAGCGTAATAGCTAAGGCAACGCCACTTATATTTCCTAAGCCCACTGTTCCCGATAGAGCCGTTGAGAGAGCTTGGAAGTGACTGATGACACCATTATCTTGAGGATTAAAGAAATCACCACGAAGAATCCTTGGGCTGTGGCGAATAATTTTGTATTGAGAGAATCCAGACCAAAGCGTAAAAACAAGCCCGGTAAGAGCTATGATTAATATCCATATTTCATTCCATAGGAATGCATTGATATTAGTTAAGATTTGTCTAAAGGTTTCGATGCTGGTGACCGTTAAAATAAGTAATTTATTTTTCCATTATTGCGGTTATCCCCATCCCACCAGCAGTACAAATTGAGATCAATCCTCGACCACTGCCTTTTTCTTTAAGTAATTTTGACATGGTGGCAACAATTCTGGCTCCTGTGGCAGCGAAAGGATGACCAATCGCTAAACTTCCTCCCTTAATGTTTAGTTTTCCTAGATCAATTGACCCCATTGCTTTCTCTCGGCTAAGTTTTGATTTACAAAAATCATCTGATTTCCATGCTCGGAGGGTGGCTAGTGTTTGAGCGGCAAAGGCCTCATGAATCTCATAAAAATCAAAGTCTTGTAATTCTAAATTTGCTTTGATCAGCATATCTGATACGGCGTAAGCTGGAGCCATTAGAAGCCCCTCATTATCAATGTAATCAATTGCTGCAATTTTGCAATTGGTTAAATAAGACTCAATGTCTAAGTTATTGTTTTTTGCCCATTGTTCCGATGATAATAAAACAGCAGCTGATCCATCAGTCAGTGAAGTACTATTTCCAGGCGTCATTGTGCCGTTTGAACTTTTATCAAAGACTGTTCTCAATTTATTTAATTTTTCCAATGTGGTGTCACGTCGCATAATATTGTCTTCACTTATACCTTGGTAAGGTGTAATCAAGTCATTATAAAATCCTTCATCATAAGCTTTTGCAGTATTATTATGGCTTTCAAAAGCAAGTTTATCTTGGTCTTGACGGGTAATTTTATATTCTTTAGCTATGATTTCTGTGCTCTCACCCATCGATAAACCTGTTCTTGGTTCGTTGACACCTGGAAGTTTTGGTTTCAAGAAGCTAAATCTCATTTTTAACCAAGGGGAAATCTTCGCTTTGAAGGATTTGCCTTGAAAGCTTGCTAATAATATTTTTCTAAAGTTATCATTATAAACAATAGGCGCATCACTTATAGAGTCGACTCCACCCGCAATTCCTGATTCGATTTGGCCTAAAGCTATTTTATTTGCAATGTTTAGTATTGTTTCTAAGCTCGTCCCGCATGCTCTTTGCATATCTACTCCCGGTGTGTTTATAGATAAACCGGAGTCGATCACACATTCTCTGGATAAGTTCCAATCACTGGAGTGTTTTATAACTGCCCCAAGCGCAACATCTCCTAAGGTTTTACCGTGTAGATTAAATTTCTCCACAACTGCTTTTAGAGAAGCGGTCATCATTTGTTGGTTTGATGAATTTTTGTATCCGGTGTTGGCTCTACAGAATGGAATTCTAGAGCCGCCAATTACAGCAACTTTTCTTGATTCCCCATCGTGTAACATGTGAATTCTCCTTGCAAATAAGTTCTATTTTTTTGATTAAGGGTTAACATTACATGAATCCTAACTAAACTTTGAGCTTTGATAAAAAAAAGCAGTTATATATCTTTATATTCAGTTATGTTCATTCTTAAAAACAAAAATATTATTTCGCTGCTTCGCTTAGGCACCCCTTTGATTATTAACAACCTTGCTATTGCTGGCATTCAGTTAACTGATGCATTAATGGCAGGCCGTCTTGGCGCTAAAGAACTTGCGGCTGTTGCCGTTGGGGGAAGTGTTTGGTTCCTTATTTTCCAAACATACAATGGTTTGATGATGGCGATTTCGGCAATTGTGTCGCGCCTCTATGGCGCAAACGAAGTATCACTAATTGGAAGATACAATCGTCAAGCATGTTTTATGAGTTTGATTATTGGTATTTCCGTTATATTTTTGTTTCATATTTATATTGCCTCATTTATGAATTTTATTGGTATCGATACCGAATTCCGTCATTTGGTTGTTGATTATTTGAATGCAATTATATTTGGTGCTCCAGGTATATTCTTGTTTCTTGTTTTTAGATATACAACTGAAGGAATAGGCTATACGCGTCCTGTTATGTACTCATCATTAATAGCATTAATTCTGAATGTTTTTTTTAATTACGTTTTTATATTTGGTAATTTTGGAGCACCAGCATTAGGTGTCTTGGGTTGCGGGCTTGCAAGTGCGATCTCTATGTGGCTTATTTTTATCTTTTTATCTTCCTATATGTTTTTTAATGCCAGGTACAAGCAGTTTAATATATTTGAAAAATATACTGCGTTTCGTCTTTCAATAATGCGCGAAATTTTAAAACTTGGTATTCCGATTTCTATAACAGTTACGGCTGAAGCAGGTTTATTTTCAGCTGTTTCTATTATGGTCGGAACACTTGGTGCTGAAATAACTAGTGCACACCAAATTGCAATGAATGTTGCCACAACTACTTTCATGGTACCTCTAGCGATAAGTGCAGCTATTACAGTAAAGGTTGGACAATCATTGGGTTCTAATGAACCTGAACAAGCAAGAAATTTTGGCCTGACAGGGATAGCAGTTTGCGGTGTATTTATGCTCTTTTCGGCATGTCTTTTATTCATATTTAGAGGAAATATTATAAGTTTTTATAATGTAGACGTCGTTATTCAAGGCATGGCTATGAATTTGTTGTTAGTGGTTGCTCTTTTCCAGATTGTAGATGGTATTCAAATCGCAGCAGCAGGCGCACTTCGAGGATACAAAGATACAAAGATTCCGATGATTATCAATCTATTCGCTTATTGGGTTTTGGCGTTCCCATTGTCTTATTTTGTTGGAATTATATATACCTTGCCTCCCAGTTATATTTGGGGAGGATTTGTTTTAGGTCTTTCGGTTGCTGCTTTTTTGCTTACATTTCGTTTTAATCGAGTCTCAAAGGCTTCAATATAGATATGGCTGACTGGAATTAATTCTTAATATATCATATACTTATAGACATTAAGGTCTTCTTTCCGAAAGAAGATATTAAACATCGTAATTTCATTTTATTTCCAAGATTAATCATTTTGGAAGGCATCTGGCGCATCAAGCAATAATTCGTTGCTTGTCATCAGAATATGAATATATGGGCATTTAGATTTTTGCTCTGGAGCAGTTATGACCAAAAAAGATGCAAAAGGGTTGTATGACCCTTCATTTGAACACGACAGTTGTGGCTTTGGTTTAATTGCGAATATAGATGATAAATCAAGTCACTGGGTCGTAAAAACAGCCATCAGCTCACTGGAGAGATTGACACACAGAGGCGCAATTTCAGCAGATGGAAAATCTGGTGATGGATGCGGAGTATTAATAAAATTTCCTTCAGTATTCTTGCGAGCAGTAGCCATTGATTCAAATATAAAATTAGCGGCTAAATTTGCTGCTGGCACCGTATTTTTAAATCCTAAAAAAAGGATGAGCAACAAAGTTAAGAAGATTATTGAGTCAACAATAAAACAAGAAGGGTTAGATTTGGCAGGATGGCGAGAGGTTCCCATTGACACCTCTGTTTGCGGGCAGTCAGCAAAAGATACGCTGCCTCATATTGAGCAAGTTTATGTAAATTGTTCTGAAGGAATGTCAAACGAAACATTTAATCGAAGATTATTTTTGGCAAGAAGAAGAGCTGAGACACAGTTTGAAGGACTTGATGAATTTTCTTATATAGCAAGCTTGTCTTCAGACTCTATCAGTTACAAAGGTATGGTCATGCCAAATGTGTTACCTAGATTTTATCTGGATCTACTGGATGATAGACTTGAAGCATCCGCATGTTTATTCCATCAACGTTTCTCAACCAATACATTACCAGAATGGAGGTTGGCTCAACCATTCAGATTTCTAGCCCATAATGGCGAAATTAATACTATCCAAGGCAATAGGAATTGGGCTATAGCCAGAGCTCAGCATTTTTATTCTGATGCTCTTGGGGACATTTCAGACCTTAAGCCCATTGTATCTATGACAGGTTCTGATTCCTCATCTTTAGATAATATGCTGGAGATTATGCAAGCCTCAGGAATGAGTATTATTCAGGCAATGAGAATTTTGATTCCTCCGGCATGGCAAGCAGATGAAAGGATGGATTCAGAAACCAAAGCATTCTATGAATTTTATTCTTGTCATATGGAGCCTTGGGATGGGCCCGCGGGAATAGTATTAATGAATGGCAGATATGCTGCTTGTTGCCTCGATAGAAATGGATTAAGACCGGCACGATATGTTCTGACTAAGGATCGGCATATAACTATTGCTTCAGAAATAGGAGTCTATGATTACCCAGAAGAAGATGTGATAAAGAAAGGAAAATTGGGCCCCGGTGAGATGTTGGCAGTTGATTTATTGAAAGGTGAATTACTTAGTAATGATCAGATCCATGATCATATAAAGGTTGGCGCGCCATACAAAAAATGGTTAAGGGATGGCTTTAGGTATTTGGATTCAAAACTTATAGACAGAAAGATAGCTGCTGAACCTATGGAAAAAGAGACATTGATTACTTATCAGAAAATGTTCAACGTCAGTCGCGAGGAAATTAAAGAAGTAATCAGTGTGCTTGCTTCTACTGAGCAGGAGGCAGTAGGTTCAATGGGAGACGATACCCCAATGCCAGTTCTTTCAAAAAAATTAAGATCACCTTTCGATTACTTCAGGCAACAATTTGCCCAAGTAACTAACCCTCCAATTGATTCATTAAGAGAAAGAGTTGTTATGACCTTGCAAACAAATATTGGTCAAACCAGTGGATTGTTTGAGCTGACTGCAAAGCATGCAGAGCAAGTTATTATTAATTCACCCATCCTTTCTCAGCAAAAATTAAGGCAACTCTTAAGATCTAATATGTTTGGTGGCAGCCATGCTTTTATTGATTTGAATTTTCCTGAAACAAGCAATTATTTAAGTGCCTTGAAGAGAATCTGCGATGAAGCCGAAGCTGCGGCAAAGGCAGGCAATCTATTTATAATGTTAAGTGATCGCTATCTCAAGCCCGGAATGATTCCGGCGCATGCGTTACTTGCGACAGGCGCTGTTCACCATCGTCTTGTAGGGCTTGGTTTAAGATGCAGCACTAATATTATTGTCGAAACTGGAGTGGCGCGTGACTCGCACCATTTTGCATGCCTCATTGGTTATGGGGCAACAGCTGTTTACCCTTATTTGATTTATCAGAACTTACATGATCTAGCAAAAAGGGGAAATGTTGATAGAACTCAACAGTTAGGAAGAAGTTTCCGTAGAGGTATTCGTAAAGGTTTATTTAAAATAATGTCAAAAATGGGTATATCATCCCTGGCCAGTTATAGAGGAGCACAATTATTTGAGATTGTTGGCTTGCACAACGAAATAGTTGAATTTTGTTTTTCTGGAACCGTGAGTCGAATTCAGGGTACAAAATTTTCTGATCTATTGGATGATCAAAAGGAACTTGCCAGACTCTCTAGATCAAATGAACAATCCTTGTCACAAGGAGGACTGTTAAAATACGTTCACGATGGGGAATATCATTGTTATAACCCTGAAGTTATCTCAACTTTGCAGGCTGCGGTAAAAACTGGCAATTATAAGACCTACATTAAGTACGCCGATCTGGTTAATCGTCGACCAGTAGCAACACTTCGAGATTTGATGAAGCCAGTGCCTCTTGGCGAATCTATAGAATTAGAAGATGTAGAGCCTGTTCAGGATATCTTATTACGTTTTGATAGCGCTGGAATGTCACTTGGGGCATTATCTCCGGAAGCGCACGAAGCATTAGCTATTGCCATGAATAGGATAGGCGCAAGATCGAATTCAGGAGAAGGCGGTGAAGATCCTTTACGCTATAAGAATGAACGCCGATCAAAAATAAAACAAATAGCCTCTGGTAGATTTGGCGTAACTGCTGAATATTTAGTAAATGCTGAAGTAATACAAATCAAGATAGCTCAAGGAGCTAAGCCAGGTGAAGGTGGTCAACTTCCTGGACATAAAGTTGATAACGTCATCGCAAAACTCAGATACGCGAAACCAGGTGTGGGGCTAATTTCTCCCCCACCGCATCATGATATTTATTCAATCGAAGATCTTGCTCAGTTAATCTTTGATTTAAAACAAGTAAATCCTGATGCTTTAGTGTCAGTAAAATTAGTAGCTGAACCAGGCGTTGGAACAATTGCCGCCGGCGTAGTAAAAGCTTATGCTGACCTTATTACGATCTCCGGCTATGATGGTGGAACCGGCGCCAGCCCTTTAAGTTCAGTAAAGTATGCGGGAAGCCCATGGGAACTTGGTTTATCAGAGGTGCATCAGGTGCTCAGTAAGAACGATCTCAGGCATAAAGTGAGATTGCAAACTGATGGTGGCCTAAAGACTGGCTTAGATGTAATTAAGGCTGCGATGCTCGGCGCGGAGAGTTATGGTTTTGGAACAGGACCAATGGTAGCGCTTGGTTGTAAGTATTTACGAATATGTCATTTAAATAATTGTGCCACAGGTGTTGCCACTCAGAATAATCTTCTAAGAAGCGAATATTTTATTGGACTACCGGAAATGGTGATTAATTTCTTTACATTTATTGCCGAAGATGTTCGTTATTGGTTAGCTAAATTGGGGGCAAAGAATTTAGAAGATATCATAGGGCGCACTGATTTGATTGAGCTACTTCCCGGTGAAACGAAACGACAAAAAAATCTTGATCTGAGCCCCATTCTTGCATCAGATAATTTGATTGCAGATAACCCAAGATTTTGTACTGATTTAAGAAACGATCCTTTCGATAAGGGTGAGTTAGCTGAAAATATGCTCAGTCAAACACTCTCAAATATACAAAACAAAACAGGAGGAGATTTTAGTTTTAAAGTCTCTAATTTCAATCGATCCATTGGGGCAAGATTATCCGGTGAAATAGCTCGAATACATGGAAATTACGGAATGATGGATACGCCGATAAATATTAATTTAAATGGAACTGCTGGTCAGAGCCTGGGCGCGTTTAATGTATCAGGAATGAATATTATTTTAACCGGTGATGCCAATGACTACGTCGGGAAGAGCATGAGTGGTGGACACATTATTATCAAGCCATCAGAAAAAGTAGAATACATTCCTAAAGATACTGTAATTATTGGGAATACTTGTTTGTATGGCGCAACAGGAGGGCATCTGTTTGCTTCTGGTCATGCAGGAGAGAGATTTGCGGTAAGGAACTCTGGAGCTATTGCGGTTATAGAAGGCGTGGGTGATCATTGTTGTGAATACATGACCGATGGTGTGGTGGTTGTCCTCGGACCTACCGGTATTAATTTTGGAGCTGGCATGACTGGCGGTTTTGCATATGTATTAGACCTTGAAAGGAAATTTGTAGACCTATATAACCATGAGTTGATCGATATCCATCGAATCACTCCTGAAAATATGGAAGCTCACTTACATCATCTTAGATCACTTATTGTTGATCATATTGAATATACAGATAGTAAGTGGGCACAAGAAATTTTGCAGGATTATCGCTCATATCTAACAAAATTTTGGGTGGTTAAGCCGAAAGCTGCTGAATTAGGCTCATTAATCACTTCTTTAAGGGAAGCGGCTTAAGAGAAAATATTATGTCAAAACATCCATTGCAATATCTTGAATTACCGCGCCGTGATCCAGAAACGGAAATACCTGAGGTTCGCATCAAGCATTTTGATGAAATATACCAATCTTATGATGGTGCTGAAGCAGCATCTCAGGCAGGCCGATGTATTTCTTGTGGTATTCCCTATTGTGAATGGAAATGCCCGGTGCATAATTACATTCCTAATTGGTTAGAATTAATTGAGGAAGGGAGATTATTTGAAGCTGCAGACCTTTCCCATCAAACCAATTCCTTGCCAGAAATCTGTGGTCGTGTGTGCCCCCAAGATCGACTTTGCGAAGATGCTTGCACCTTAAATAATGGTGTTGGCGCTATCAGTATTGGAAATATTGAGCGTTATATAACTGATGAAGCGATAAAACAAGGTTGGCGCCCAGATATGGATAACGTAAAGAATTCAGGTAAAAGAGTGGCGATTATCGGTGCGGGCCCTGCAGGTCTTTCCGTTGCAGATATTTTAGCTAGAGGTGGTGTGAGTCCTGTAGTTTTTGATGCTTATCCTGAGATCGGAGGGCTGCTAACTTTTGGAATACCAACATTTAAATTAGACAAGAAAGTTGTCAAAATGCGCCGACACATTATGGAGGGTATGGGTGTTGAATTTATTTTAAATACACATGTGGGTAAAGATAAGAGTTTCTCTTCTATTTATGAAGAATTTGATGCTGTCTTTATTGGGATTGGAACTTATCAGCAAATAACTGGTGGTTTTAAAGGTGAAGATTTAACAGGAGTGCATGAGGCACTGACTTACTTAATTGGTAGTGTTAATCAGCAGTTGAAAATTACTGATTGCAATAATCCATATATTGATTTATCAGAAAAGAATGTAGTCGTTTTGGGAGGTGGTGATACAGGCATGGATTGCAATAGAACTGCAATCAGACAAGGCGCTACAAAAGTCAGTTGCGTATATCGTCGTGACGAGGAGAATATGCCAGGCTCAAGGCGTGAAGTATCTAGCAGCAAAGAAGAGGGAGTGGATTTTCTATTTAACAAGCAACCCATTGAGATTATTGGCAAGGAGTATGTAACAGGAGTAAAAGTTGGTGAAACCAAATTGGGAGAGCCGGATGAAAATGGAAGGCGCTTACCTGAATTGATAGATGGCTCCGAAGAGATTATTCCTGCTGATGCTGTAATTATTGCGTTTGGGTATTTGCCGGACATTCCAAAGTGGGTAAGCGATCACAGTGTTAATTCGAGATCAAATGGCTGTATTGAGGTCGCTCCAAAAGATCATCTGCCTTTCCAAACCAGTAACTCGAAAATTTTTGCCGGAGGGGATGTAGTCCGAGGTTCTGATTTGGTTGTAACAGCTGTTTTTGAAGGCAGAGAGGCAGCTAAAAGCATCCTAAGTTATCTATCAGTTTGAATATTGATCATACTGCATCAGAATTAATTAATTTATACTTTCCAATATATCAATGCTCGTTATAATGCATTCTTTAGCGTTATTAAATCTGAATAAAATTTTTCCACGGATTAGGACATGACATCACAGCAAGCTCGCCTTACGACGGGACCCGTAGGATCGCATTTAGTTAAAATGACGGTTCCGGTTTTCTTTGGTGTTTTTGCAATGATGTTACAAGGTTTTGCTGATGCATTTTTTATTGGCATGGTGGGTGACTGGGAACTTGCTGCTCTAAGCTTTGCATTTCCTATCTTAATGATAGTTACAAGTGTTGCTATTGGTCTAGGAGCAGGCACCTCTTCAGTAGTAGCAAGAGCAATTGGTGCCAATGATTCAGTTCGAGCAGCACGTCTGGCAACTGATAGTTTGTTACTCTCATTCTTAATTACCGGCGGTTTTTGTGTAATCGGAATTATGACCATTGATGAATTATTCACTGCTTTAGGCGCACCAATAGACATGATCCCGCTTATAAGAGGGTATATGGAGATACTTTATATCGGTGTTCCTTTTGTTGTGGTTGGAATGGTTGGTATGAGTAGTATGCGAGCGACTGGTGATACTCGTTTGCCGAGTTTATTAATGATTATTGCGTCAATCGCAAACATTATTATTGATCCGATAATGATTTTTGGTTTAGGTCCGATTCCAGCAATGGGATTAAAAGGCGCAGCCATGGCTGCATTAATTGCTAGAGGGGCAATTTTTTTGGGGACGCTATATTTTATGAATGAACGTTTAAATATGCTGAGTTACAAAAAACCAAGTTTTTCTGCAATGCGATCTTCATGGGCGGATATCTTGCATGTAGGTATACCAGCAGCAGCAACTAATGCCATTATTCCAATAGCCACAGCAATTATTACTGCGATGTTGGCACAATATGGTCCTGAAACAGTAGCTGGGTTTGGCGTAGCGAGTCGAATTGAATCATTGGTTTTGGTGGTTTTCTATGCGCTGTCAGCAATCATTGGACCGTTTATTGGACAGAATTTATCGGCGCTTAAATCAGAAAGGATTTTCAAAGCATTGAGACTGTGTTTGAATTTTTGCTTATTATCAGGATTATTTATTGCTGCATTTTTAATGTTCTTTAGAAATTCATTGCCATTGTTATTCAGTCAAAATTTAGCTGTGATTGATGCCGCTTCTTTGTTTTTATTGATCGCCCCAATCAGTTATGGTGCTTATGGTGTTGTTATGGCTATGAATGCTGCATT